>Ga0209208_10001791_pt1 | contig 30666 bp, 21 predicted proteins | sample S1TSphfallax_3_FD_187694 | JGI IMG/M metagenome (GOLD analysis project Ga0209208, IMG submission 187694) | Host-associated microbial communities from peat moss isolated from Minnesota, USA - S1T2_Fd - Sphagnum fallax MG (SPAdes) (version 2) | ecosystem: Host-associated > Plants > Peat moss >...
GTGAAATCACACCTGCAGGAAACGGAGGTATATTGGGGTATATCAGTGTTAAGGAATGAATCCTTGCAGCTGTTCTAGGGTTAGGGTTGACGATAAGGTTGATGTAGGTTGGAAAGTTTTAGGAGTTTCAGCCTTCACAACTAGTCTTTGGAAATCAGTGTAAGCAGTGTCAGCAGGATTGCTACTCCAGTTTCTGATTGAGGAGTAGATTGAAGTCATCACAATATGTGCATTCTCAGTGATTTCACCAGTGTACAGGTACTGCGTTCTTATGCTTTCTCTTCTGTATTTGCTTGCCACCTTTTCCCCCTCTTCTTGTAGGTACCTCTGTTGAAGAGCTATTGGCAACAAAGCGACTAAGAGAAAATGTTTGTTAGAAATCTAACCCAAATCCAGCTCACTAGTTGATATTACCTATGGCAGATGGTTGTAAATAGCCAACAAAATGATTTGTGACCTGTAGGCTAGGTGGAAGCTTGTGATATAAATCAAGATCTTAATTTGAAATGATGGTACTACTAGTTTGCAGTCATCAAGAGGTTTCTAAACCATTCTTGTGATTTTGGGTTGTTCATAGTGGAATTTTATATGTATGTGCAGATGTGCTGCTTGTTGCAATGCAAATGTAACCACTTCAGGAATCTTCACGGTTTATATGTGTTAACCAATATTGTAATGCTAGAGAGGACCCTGCTCCCAACCTGAAAAATCTGCAAGTGAAGAGGTCAAATGTCACTTTCTGTGGTCAGTGTGCACTGTGTGTGAATATGAATATTTGTTGAATCTTTCTCATTTCATTCTGGAATTTTCTTCTGCGAATTGCTACTAGTGGGTTTAGCAAGCCTGAACTGGTAACAATGATTTTTTTCATTTTGAGGCTGTAGAAATAATGCCTGGGCATAGATGGCTCTACTTGCTACCCTTTTGGTTGTACCAGACAGATACTGGCCCACATTTCATGTATGCAGTAAGTTGCAAAATTACTAAGGCAAATGAGGGATAACTGGATAAGGACTTGTATGGACATGGCAAAAACTTTTTTCTCATGAGAACTTCCTAGTAACAAATCTGGGACATGGGTCTCAGTATCACCTTCATAGAATTATAGTACACAGATGCATGCCACATACTTTATAAGCTGGAAGGGCAACGCACTTTCTTTTGACCCTTTGATTTCATTTATTTACCTTTAAGTAAGGGTAAGTTGTGTGGAGATCCAATTTTTTTTGCAACCTTGGAATAAAAGTGTAAACACATCCTGTCTTTTTTGTCCCTTGAATTTCATTAATGTATTGCAAAATTAAGATCCCATGGTAAGGTAGGGAAGTTTTGATAGCCCTAAACTAGGGTACGTTATTGGGCTTTATCCTTAGGGTACATACTTCTTCAACCATAAAAGTCCCCATCTTATTATTCTTTTTGTTGAAAGTGAGTGAATTTTGAGATTTGGACAATCTGAGAAAACTTTCTACAATGATTTCCATAATGCTCATTACTTGAACAAAAACCCACTGTTTCTATAGCATGTTTTGAAAATTTGATCATGTTGTCCATTGATCCAGGAAGAGTTGCAAGGGGGAGATTTAAGACTTTGTGATGACTCCATTACAAAATCAAGGGAGATGTAATGGTGAAGTTTAGGCAAAAAGTTACTGGAAACATACTTGTGGGATCCAATCTTTGCCATTTGAAAGTGACTAAAATTCCTATTCCGCCTCATTTGTTGACCAAAAAAGACATAGGGGCAAAGTATAGAACTTGGCACATGAGCTGTGTTTGATCATTTTATGTAGCATGTTGTGTTATGATGAGGATGTACACTACTTCACCTGAGTTCTGTGCATAGCAGAGCTGGGAGAGATCAAGGTGGTGGGGTAAAAAATATTGGGGAATTTGTCCCCTGATGCTGTGGAAGATCAGCAAGGCTGGATCAAGGATATTGAACCTTACAAGGTACACATTACACCTTAATGAGAAGGGTTCGCATAGAAATGCTTTGGCTTCCCTAGTATGCTCTTCCCATGCTCTGCACATAGTTGGTGTTGACAAAGGACTAAGCTTATGGTTAAACATTTAAAAAAATCAAATTTCATGGGTAGACGCCCAAATTTGTAGAGAGAAGTTGGCAATTGCATTAATAACCCTCAATTATTGAATGTTCTTCTGTTTTGCATTAAGTTAATTGTGATCTAGGTACAATGCAAGTGATTGCATTTAAATCCCACTAAGTGGATACTAGATGCTTGAAAAATTTGTGTCAAACGTAGCCAAACAACAACTGGAAATAGTTGATTCAAAATTGAAGAGACCTGCACTATCTCTAAGCTTGTTGACAGACATTGTGTATGTTTCTCTTTTCTTTTTGTTCCTTAGCATGGGTTGCAAGTATTCCCTCTACTTATTTTCTCAGGTGTTTTATCACTATGAAGGTGACAAACATGCCCACAACTATAGATGGCACTCAGATATGTCCACTCACAACTGAAATAATTATTGGGTGGTAGACAAACTAGGTGAAATAGAATTAAAAACTACTTTGGAGAAGGGAGTTATGTTGAATTCGGTTGGGATATAAATTGACTCCTTCATATGTAACCACTAATAAATGTCAAAACTTGTTAAATATGCTTCATTTTTAATCACAAACTGTCTAATAGCCTCTCTTCTTAATGTTGAGTTAAGAATTAATTTAGGGATTATACATGTAAGGTGCTTTTTCACAAAGATCTCATAATTGAACATGATCATGCATTCTTATGGATAAAAGATGCACCAACATATGGAATCAATAGTGATGATGGAATACAATCATTTGTTATTAAATATATAACTTGTGACAAATTTTATTGCTCGACAATTTTTGTGAAAATCAACTTCATTGTCATAAACAAACTTGTTGTAAAAAAAACCAACTTGTGTGTAGGTTTCAATTTTCATTACCATTAGTTCGTAGCACATAAATATTAAACCAAAACAAGTTCAAAGCACAATTTATTTTTAACAAATTAAACGAAATGGACATGGGACAAAACATATCATTTGATGACTTTTTAAACATATTAAAAATGGATGAACAAACTTACATATTGGCTTTGAGATCCAAATTACAAAAACCAACAATTTTTTTGAAATGAAATCCAAAAGACATACATAAAAATGCATATAGAAGATTGGTTGGTAAACTTTGGCAATCAAATACTAATACACAATTCATATTAGATCTCTATGTTACAACAAGTTATTGTACATCTTATGTAACCAAAATAGACAAAAAAGTTAAATAAGAATTACACACCATGCTTGAAAAATGTTAAATAGAAAAAAAAAAAGCTTCTTAATGCATTCAACAAATGGGTAATCATTGTTAAAATGCTCAATAAATGTTTGCATAGTTGGCTATTTACTTAATACTTTTGTTACCATTACACAACACATTGAGATTATTCCAATTTATTAATACATCCCTAGAAGTCGAAAGAACTTTCATTTTGAAACTTGATCACATCTTGAAGAAATTGCCATTGATTGCCACAGATTTATGATGTTCATCAATCATCAACCAATATATCAATTGACCTATTTCATGTCTTATTTCAGTCATTGAATTTGTTGCAAATTATGATATTAGAATTTTAAAAAATATAAAAAAATCAAATGTTGTCCATTGGTTTGGTTTCAATGAGCATTAAGATCCTAAGAACAAATATATAAAATTGTTATTATTATTTTCACCTTTTGTAATGGCTGAAATGTCACAAAAACAAGTGTATTCAACTTGGCATGATGCTTATAAAACAAAGGAAGTGTCCATTCAAATTGTTTGCAATAAATTTGTGAAGACATTTGGTATTAACACTACAAACATTATAAATGTTGATTGGGATGAAATAGGATGAAATAAATTCACAACCAACAAATTGGTTGTTTAAAACAATGACACATTATGAATGGAATTTTTTTCCAAATCATGAAAATTATATTAATTCTTAAAAAAGAAACAACATTTTTGTAGTACATGTCATCAAACCAAATTTCCATGGTGTGGAAAAATATGTTATATCTTTAGAATTCCATTTGGATCCAAAAAAATTAACAACAACCAATTTTTGATTACAATATTGAAAAATGGAATCCATCCATATTGCATTTTTCCAAGCATGGTTTGTTCATTAAATGAAGGGCAATGTGTATTCTTTGACAACATTTTGTCCAAAAAAAATGAATCCAAATAACCCTTATCCATATTTTTGATTAGTGGTACAAGAACAAGAAAAATGTTTACTTTAATGGTGATTATTCACAATCTTCTTCAATTTTACCTTAAACAAAATAAGGATTTAGATCCATAAAAAACAAGCAATTTTTAAAATGGCATAATTGGGAAAAGTTGCACATAATATTGATGGATCAACTCTACATTTGAAATTAGTGATTCCATTAAGCAAATCGATCAATGACTTTAAACCACTAAGTGATGAAAGATGTGATGCTTTGGCAAAATAATATACACAATTAAAATTGTTAGTGTTGAATGAAATATCATTGATAAAAAATCAAATTTTTTTGTTCATTAATAAAATATTACGAATAATTAAACATAAAAATAATAGTTTTTTTTGGAAATTTAGATGTTTCAATAGTTGGTGATTTCCATCAAGTGTTGCAAATTCATGATTCATGAGTTTTTCAACAAATAAATGATAAATCTAGTTATTTGGGTATTAGTTTCTAGTAAAATAAAATAAAGTGTTATAAATTATGTCATGTTTTGTGACAATAAGATACATAATTCATTGAAATCTTTAATAAATTTAGAAAAGCTTGTCAAACACAACAAAATATTGATAGAGTCAACAAATTATGTTTAAGATTTTCACAATCTATTTTAGATTTTTTTCATTTTTTCCATACAAATAAAACAATTCTAGAACACAATTGCTTTTTGGAACAAACATTAGGTCCAATTTATTATCTTCAAGCAAAAGATATTAAACATGACATGTGTCCACTTAACTTCACATTATTTAAAACATATCCATAAAAAGCTAATGGATTACATTATGAACTCCATTTGAAACCAAATATGTCAATTGAATCATGTGCATGTCATTATTGCAATAATGATGGGCTTGTTAATGGTCCAAAAGGTTTTGTAAAAATCACAACATAATCACATTTAACACCTAAAATTTAGGTTGAATTTGCAAAACCAAAAATTGGACAACGCACAAAAACGGTCAACAAGATCCTATATGAAAATTATCCCACCATTCAAGATAATTGGACACTTATCATAGCAAAGGTACACAAGTACAAGTTGGTCATAATTCTAATCATTTATTCACATGTATACGATTTTTAATTCAACAAGTAGTAGCACGAACAATACATTGTGCTCAAAGTTTATTATTAATGGACAATTTAACATTTGATCCTCATGGTGTATTTTGACATGGTTTAACATACACTACTTGATATAAAATACGTACAAAGGAGAACCTTTATTTGCATAATCCATTACAACAAAAATAAATTAGTGTTGATGTGATGGTAAAAGAATAGACAAATCTATCTTTATTAATCTTGAAAACATTTCAGATTTTTAATTTAATTATTCAATCTCTAAACATTCAATCTCTCAATCAACACTACCATGATATAACCCAAGCATCACATATATTATAATTTAATGAAACATGAACAATAAATATGAAAGCTGAATGTATTGTGGCACTAGCAATTCATAATTTTTTAGTTTTGTCATGTTATGTTGGACATGGCACTATTGTGTTTTATGATGTGAATGAAACATTACATACACATGAAACACATAAAAAAAAATGGTATTGAAATTATTGTAGCAACCTTCGACATTGACACAAGAAGATCAAATCATTTTGTTGCTATTTATAAGCCTCCCAAAACACATTCAAAGTTTTCTTCAACTATTAAAAGACATTTATGTAAAAACTTCATGTTATTGCTCGACAATATTCATAGGTGATTTTAATGTGGACATGTTGATATACACAATGTTATCAAAACAATTAACAAATTATATGCATCAACATAAATTTATTTTGACCTTTTTGGAAAGCACAACAATTCACAATTCATAATAAGACCATACATGAAATAATACCATTTTAACAACATGTCAATTAAGAAATACAGAAGCTTATTGGATTGATCATAAACCAATATATTTTGTATTCAAACTACCAAAATATGCATCTTGCTTTTGTTTCCCTAATAAAAAGGACATAAAATGCTAGAGATCCATAACTTTGTTTCTTTTAATATATACACATTGACAATTAATGTAATGGAAAAAAATACCATTAATTTGTGCCATATACATAACTCCATTTATGTATTCATTAATTTATAGAAGTGTGACCAAGGTTATGAGTAAGAAATGAAGTGAAAGTAACATAGATATCATCAACAATTGATTTTTCTTCTTGCATATAAACCATATAAATCGCAAGGCCATCTAGTGAAACACAGTTTGTTGGCCTTGCCCACCAAGGCAAGGATATTGTGTTTAGATTCATTCTAGAGAGTATATAGTAGCTTAAGGGATTTTGGCCCCTAGGTAATAGAATAGGTCTATTTTTACACGAGGATTATTGAAAGATGATATTTTGGCTTGTGTTGAAACTTGAGATTAGTTACAGAGTTATATTGAAAGACGATATTTGGGCTTGTGTTGAAACTTGAGATTAGTTACAGAGTTATATTGAAAGACGATATTTTGGCTTGTGTTGAAACTTGAGATTAGTTACAGAGTTATATTGAAAGATGATATTTTGGCTTGTGTTGAAACTTGAGATTAGTTACAGAGTTATATTGAAAGATGATATTTTGGCTTGTGTTGAAACTTGAGATTAGTTACAGAGTTATAATAATATCTTGAAGCATTTTGGTTTCTTTCTTTTAGAGGATATTTCGAAGATTACATTTTTGCAGCATGAAATATTTGAGTTTCCATAATTCTTTTTTTTGCCTTAAGATACTTAACTTTTTCATGTAAATGGTGAGGCCACAGTGTGACACAGCCCTTGTTACAAGTAGGAGGAATGAAGTGAAGCGAGAAGAGACCTGGTAAAGAACACAGCTGTGACCTCACGTCTGTCCAATAGCGGGGAGCTCTCTCACACACACACACACACACACATATCGTCAGACCAAAAAGCTTTCCGGTCTCGGAACACTGGACGATTACAGCTGCGGTGGTGGTCGTTGGGGGGAGCCGAAAGAGTAAAGGCGAGGAAAGGAAGGACCGTCAGTCATGTCCACGAGGGGGTTCTAGTTTTCATTTTGAATAGAGACTGTAATTCTTTCTGCCGTGTCCCCCGCAAAACCGTCCCCACTTTGTACCTCTTGTTCAGCCTTCTCCCAGCGCCTTGGGTGTGAATCAGCACTCCCACTGGTAGGTTAGAACTTCTCTCATCACCAAACACGGACCTATCACTGAACATTTTCTAATATTTTCCTCATTCTTTACACCAAATAAATTGAGTGATTTTTGTGTCATTGGACTTGCAAACTGGAGGGCTACAAATGTTTTCTCAGTGTCAGAAGTAGGGTGGCCCATCACCAAACAGAGGCCAGTCGTTGAGCACCCATGTAGTGCACAAACTAACCTATGTTAAAACAAAAAATTGCTTATGGGCGTTGTCTTTTTAACCCATTACCAAACGCTTTGTTTAGAAAAAAATTGTTCTAGATTTTTCATATTGGTGACCAGCGATTAAATTTTAGTGTTTGGTATGAGGGGTTTAGGTGGGCACATTTGTAAAAAAAATTGAATAATATTACAAGGGATAAGTTTAGTGATGGGTCATGAGTTTATTTTCATTATGGAAGGGGGGGGAACATGAGGGGTGCTTTTAATGTTTGGTCATGGGAAAAAAATGGTCCAATTTTACAGGAGCCCCAAGTTTGGGGTGGGAACGAGTGTTTGGTCATAGGCAATTTAAGTGCACACTAAAATGAGTGTCACCATGGTGATGGGGTGCAAAGGGCATGTTAAATAACACACAACTGACCATAAACAAGGATTAAGGTTTACAAGAATCCAATGCAAGAGTAGCAACTACACATTAATTAGGTAAGGACTTCCAATTTCCCCCCAAAATTCAAGCACATCCCATTCCCACCAAAATTAATTTGCCAAATTCACAAGGCTATGGTGCAAGGTTTGGATTCAAAATCCTATCTTTGAAATTCACAAGCAAAATTCTTTTAGCATGTCAAAGCTTTTAAATTGTGAGAGAGATAGTCTGAAATTTTTCATCAACATTTTGAGAGCAATGGGCTAGACTAGCAAAGGGAAAATAACATAGGAGTTGTAGAGAGTTCTAAATTAAAAACATAAGTCTTAGCATATCAACTAAAATAAAGAGGGCGTCTTAGAGTAGCCAAAGAAGAGTTACAAGAACTAGAGGTAGATCAACAAAATCTAAATATTAAAGTAGCCATTGAAGATTTACAACAACTTGGACATCAAGGATTAGATCTTAGTGTTATCAATGAAAAGATAGGAACTCAAGATTCGGATGTGGATGTAAAAGGACAATTAAGAAAGCTTGCAATAGATTAGCTTTACAACCAAAAGTTCAAGAAGTTTTTATGTTACCACTGGGTGTAGAGTTCCATAATTTGTAAATAGAATCTAGGTAGTCATAAGAAAGGCAAATTTTATCTAGCTCCAGTAAATTGTAGTTTGTTATACACACCTATTACATGTACAAAAACAACAGACCAATATTTTGTTTGGGATGACTTTGAACAATTCTATGCATTGATAACTTCTTCCCAACAACTAGAGACATATGCATTTCAGACATACCCTAACTTGTCATACTTCTTTGAGAGTTGGGCAAAATATAAAAGATTCAAGTTTATACTTCTTATATGGCCAAATAACACACCCCCAACATGTTGGAGGTTGGGACAAAGGGGATTTAGATCATGATGATCAATGTACTTTGTAGGAGGCAAAGTAGATTGCAAGAGGAGTTGAGTCAAAATAAAGAGAATGTCACACCATCTTGCAGACAAAACCAACAAGAAAATAAATGAGAGTTAATAGATGTGGTCTTTTAATCACTAGAGGCAAATGGACCAATGAAGCACTGGAGGAGGCCATGGATGCAATTGAAAATGGGACAACTTCATTGAGGAAGGCAAGTAGGCACTGAAACATACCTCTTACCTCATTGTTTGATCATTTGTGTGGGAAACAAGATCTAGGAAACTTAGACCAATAGGCATGCTAATAATATAAGAAGATTAGGTTGTGGTTGCTTAGGTTTTGTTTATGCAGGAAATTGTGTATCAATTAGCCTACAATAGTTTAAAATGATAGTGGCAAAACTTATTCAAACAAGGCCAACACCTTTTCAAGGAGGGGTACCAAGGAGCTTTTGGTGGTATTTATTCAAGAAGAAACATCTTAAGCTCCACATTCATCAAGCCGAAGGACTAGATATTAGTCAAACACAAGGGTTGACAATTCAATCTTGCCAAAACTTCTATTAGAACTTATAGTCTTTTTACAACAAATATAACTATGTTGCAGACCATATTTGGAATTTTGATGAAACAAGCATCCAAGCAAGAAAATAATTAGCAACAAGGGTTCTTACAAAATGAGGTTCACACCAGGTGTACAACACTATCTCAAAATCTAAGGAGTGGTTGACTATTAATTGTGTGGTCAACGTAGCAGGAACAACACTACCAAGGTTTTACATATTTAGAGGAGAGAGGATACATGATGATTACACACAACTCTGCAAACTAGGGAATTGTATGGCTATGTAATCAAAGGCATCAATGACTACCTTCATTTTCAAAAAATATTTTTTCAAAAGGTCTATACTAAGTGGAATATCCATAACAAATAAACTTTTGCTCATTTTGGATGGGCATGAATCCCATGTCACCTTTGAAGCAATAATTAAACAAGTTTAAGATTTTGGGTTGGATATGATTATTCTACCTTCACATACATCTCATGCACTTCAGCCTTTGGATCTGGCTTGTTTCAAGCTTTTCAAAATTGCTTTCAAAAAGGAAAGAGACATAGCAATGATTAGGAGGAATTAAACAAAACCAAATAAGATAACATTGGCAGGGTGGGTAAACAAAACACTTAACCTAGCACTTACAAGAAATAATATATCATGTCAGGGTTCAAAGGTATAAGGATTTGGCCATTTAACCTTAGGGCTATGGATTCAAAAATTGGCCTTAATATTTAGTACACATTATAGAATCAGGCCAAGGAAGAAGAAGAACTAAAGAAGGAGGATGGTGAATAAGATTAGACATAACATATAGTTATAGAAGAGTTCATTAATAGATGCTCAACAATAGAAGTTCCAATTGCTAGTCTATCTGAAAATCAACCTAGGTATTATGTGAACATGCTTATAATTCCTACAATCACTAACCATGCATTTGTAATAGAGTCAAAGAACATCGTTGAAAATTTGGCACAACTTTCATTAGATGAAAGTGCAGAGCTCAAATTTTTTGAAAGTTCAACTCAAGTGGCATTAACACATGGGTGTCATGGTTTGTTGTCATTGCCACATTTGCTTGCAAGGACCAATGGAAGAAAAACATTAACCAATTATTTTCAAAGCCATGTTGTAACATCAAAAGAATATTTGAGGGTTATGCAACAAAAGGCAATGGATAAGGAGGTTGTAGAATAGATCTAAAAAAATAAAAGGAAAGAAAGAAAATAAAAGCAAGTAAGAAAAACATTTGTAGTGTCAACTGCAATTGAAAAATTGGTTGAAAGAAAACTTGTAAAACAACAACAAACCAATTCCATTGTAGCTTGGTCATCTTTAGTCGATTAGAGAGGCAAGAAACAAATTTTATTACAATTTCAAAGTAGGTCTACGAGCTCACCTTCTTGGATACAAGGGTGTGAATCTTAGTGAAATAACATGTGTGTAAAAAAAAACACAACAATAAGCCTTGGCTCGAATGTGAGCTAAAAAGGGAAGTTGCAACATCCTTACAATAACCACAAATGGACAACTAAGTTATTGAGTTGGAATAGTTAAAGGGTGGAACAACTATAGTTGAGGATGAATAAGATGTCAAAAAGAGTAGCTAATGTTGGGGTAGAATAGTTAAGAGAAGGAACAACTAAGAAGAGGAATAATTGTTGCTAGGGTGGAATAACTAAGAGAAAGAGCGAGTGTAGTAGAGGATGAACAAAAAGTCAGGAGGAACAATTGCTACTAGGGTAGAACAACTAGGAGGAGCAATAATTATTACTAATGAGGAACAATGCTTTTGGTGATGTTAAGATTCAACGATCTCCAATGATCTTGTAACTCCAGATGTGATGAAAATTTACATGCAATTTTCCATATAGAAATGATTGTTTTACAAATCTTTCACTACAGACATAGTAGATTGGATTAGTAGTTGTGCATTTTTTGGTGATGTCAAGACTAAAGGATCTTTAATCTTGTAACTCCAAAATGTCAAATGAATTTACATGCATTTTCTTACATTGAAGTAATCAAAGTAGCACCATTGATAGCCACAACAGTTTGACTCAATAGTAAAAAAACTTATTTATACATTCATGGGAGTCACTTTAGTCACTTACTTGAAAGCTAGACCACTAGCATTATGTACAATCCAAATCATCATAACAATCCCCATTACAAAGATGTATCTTCTCCATTGCATCTATGTTCGTCTTCAACCCAAATGTAAGTACACTACAATAAAAAGTAGACATTTTCAGCCAATGAAGATGAACTTTGAGTTGAAGAGTAACATTTCAATTGAAATCAATGAAGGGCAAGTTGAAGTTCAACTACCACTAGTTTGGAAGATATTGAACAACCTATTTCAAGCGATGCACCAAGCTGCAACAAATGAAATGGGAGAAACTAGACCTACAACAAGTTAGAACTAAGATCATCCATTACTGAATTACTTATCAAAAAACACACCATCAAAACTAAAAAATAATTTCATGTTGCTTGTAGAAAAACTTTAGCAAGAAGTTCAAAGCAAGGACATTTGAGCTCCATTCAATTTTTGAAATTGGGCTTTGCCATACTTGAAGGACATTTGTGCACATGCTAAAGCTTCACGTTGGGAACTGTGGACTTGTAGCATAGAGAGGTGAATGGGAATTGAGTTGGGAGGAACCCAACCCATGCATGAAAAGGAGATAAAAAGGGGATTGAGAATCGGGTTGGGGGGAACCTAACCTGTGCACAAAGAGGAGACAAAAGGGGGACCAAAAATCGGGTTGGGGGGAACTTGACCCATGCGTGGAAAGGAGATAGAAGGGGGATTGAAAATCATGTCAGGGGGAACCCAACCCATGCACAAAGAGGAAATAGATAGAAGCGGGACCAAGAATTGGGTCGGGGGGAATTTGATTCGTGTGTGGAGAGGAAATGGAAGGGGGAGTGAGAATTGGGTTGAAGGGAACTTGATCCGTGCGTGGAGAGGAGATGGAAGGGGGAGTGAAAATCGAATAAGGGGGAATTCAACCCATGCGTAGAGAGGAGACTAATGGGGGAGGAAAGCTCAGGGGTTGAGTGCAAAAAGGAAAGGGATGGGGGAGGAAAGCTCAGGGGTTGTGCATAAATAGGAGATAGATGGGGGAGGAAAGCTTGGGGGTCGTGTGCAAAGAGGAGATGGATGAGGGAAGAAAGCTCAGAGACATGAAAAGCATCACAATTGCGAGAATTTGACCCACGTGTGGAAAGGAGATGAAAGGGGGAGGGGGTATGGGGTTTCTAGGTTGGCACCACATGGGAGAGCAGCTAATAATTAACAAACCTTTAGGGTTTGATAACCAAACATTGTTTTGCCTTGTTTTAAGGTTTTAATTTCAACCCTTGAATAAAGGTGTTTAGTTTTTTCAATGAACATGATTAGTTTGAGCATGAGATTATTTGGTAATAAGGTGGATTTGTGACATGTGTTAGTGCAAAGATGTTCGTTGATAGGATTTCCATTGCTTGAACATAGATAGAAAATATGTTTGGTGATTGTTTTTTTGGGGATAATGAGACCAAGAATTTCCAGAGGCCATATATTTTGCATCTCTAGTCCAAATCCAATGATGTAAAGCGCACTAGGTGCGCTTAAAGCTCCTCTATAACTCATCTTTGGACCCCTGTGGCAATCGAGGTCTGCCTAGATCACAAAGTTCCTATGTGTTTTAAAGTGTACTATGACCAATTAGTTCACCCTATAAGGAGTTTCATAGAAAATGCAGGAATGAGACGAATGATAGTTTGCTTTAATTTTTTTGAAAAAATAGCTCTAAACCCTCTCTAGTTCCAACCTCATATCTTCTCAATTTTAGTCCATTTTGAATGATTGAAAACTGAAGGGTGCACCAACTAGTGCTTTACAAAACTTCTTTGCATTGTAAAACCAAAGATGCAATGATCAAAGACCATGGTAAAAACCCTAAAGTCCATTTAAATAGTTTTGAAATATTACGAATATTTAGGTTATTTTATTTCTTACAAAGAACTGGGTCTTGCATCCGAATAAGATTGATCCACAACAATGTCACTACGTTGGTAGTTACCATTGTTGTTCATTTTTAGTTTTTTGAAAAGAAACCCTTGGCCCTAGTTTTGTTCTTATTTAAATTTGATAAAACCTTCAATTGCTATACTTGTTAAAATTTCAAATTTAGGTTCCATGCTACTTCACACTACTAGTGATGATCAACTATTTTTTTATTTTTTATTTTTTGTGTGATTTTCAATAATTCATCATTATTTATGCCAATGCCAAATTTAAGTTAAATTAATATACATTTCATGGACATGAAAATATACATGTTAATTTTTAAAAATGTATTTATCATCCATGTTGGTGTATAGGGGAAAAAAGTGAGATAGTTATAAAATGGAGGTAATTATTAAGAAAGGTGGGAAATAGTTATATAAAATATTAATAGGAAAAGAAAGTAGTTATTAAGAAAGAAATCAAGTAATGAGGCTTGAAAATGAGATGGGTATTTCTGAAATTGTTTCTGGAATGATCCATGGATGACCGTACAAAGGATTCCAAAAATTCTCCCCTGTACCAATTCCAATTACTTGTCACAAGAATTTGATGGAATCTTCATTTTGGTAAACTAGTCCTAGGCTTTGTTGTCCACATCCCTAAACTTTCAACTTTTAAACTTTTCAGAAAAAGTCCAAAGTTAGTTCACTTTTACACACCTTCACACAACCTGCAAATACAGACCTTTACATAAAGTTTAAAATTTTGGTTCTTTAAAAAATTCCAAATGTAGTTCAATTTTGGTCACGTACAAACAACTCAAGATTGAAATTTCTTTAGGTACCAACATTGTATGACCAACAAAAAGTGGCCACTTTGAGCAAGAAGTACAGTTACTTGCGATCTTTTCAAAAAAGTAATATAATTGTGCATTTGTTTTTTGTTTTTTGGCGGGGGTGGGGGGGATGCCTAATGAAACAGAACTTGCATAAAAGAGTTTGGAGGTAGGTTCTGATTTTAGTTCAATTCTAGTAGGTATCTGGTTCTAAGTCCAATTTGAATTGTATTTATTTATCTATAATTTAGATTCTGTGGTTCAGGGGACCTGGAACTGGCCTGAGAAGAGGACCCAGAACCTACCAACATTGGTACTTGTGTGGTTGTGCACCATGTCAACATCTCACATGGAGAAAAACTTCAGTGTGAAAGAATTGGGTAAAGATAAATGAGCTTTCAGAAATAAATTATACAAGTTTCTGGATGATTTAATTCAAGTCCCAGAGTTGAAACGTGAAACTACCTAGTGTTGGGTACTTCTATCCTTGTCAAAAGGACCTCCAATTCCTTTCTATAAAGAACAAGGTGGTGTTTGAAATCTGGTTTGGTTCTTCACAAAATTTCCAACACCAGGACTAGTTTACATCTAGTTCTAGATGAATTGGAGCAGTTCCAGGTGGAGCAGTTCTCAGGGCCACAATTATTCACCTTGTTTCTGCTTGGCATTATTCCAGTTATGTCCGGAAAATGTTGGGCTGGTTCTAGTTTGGATCACACCAAAAGATCCAAATCTATGTTCTGGTCCTTTCATAAACCCAAAGTGAAAGTGTTTCCAAAGGTCACAAGAGCCTGCAGTAATTAAAGAAAAATTGCAGTATATGTTTTTGTGTCACACACCAACTGTTTCAATTATACAGAGTCAAATGATCCTTTGACATTATGAGAGGAACCTTGCTGTGCTTGCAGTTAATTTGGGCAATTAACACTGTTTGCTTTGTAGCGAAGAAAACCCAGGAGAAAAGCTTTCAAGTAGAACACATTGTCGATTCTTAAGTGATGCCGGCGAAAAGTAAGGACCCTATAAGTATGTTCGGGATAATGCAGCAGCATATAATTGTTCTAAATGAGTAACTTCATACGGAAGTGTCATTCATTCATGCTTGTTGCAGTGTGTTTTCTATTGATTAGTTCTGGGCACGCCTAAAGCTCAAAGCCTTTTCCCTTTGTGATGGGCCTTGTTGATTGCACCATCACAAATACTAATCGTTTTCAAGTATTGGACTCTTTCATGAATCGTGACAGCTTACAACAAAACTGTGGACACAGAAAGTACAGAGTATAAATCATCGTTGTTTGGTTATTTGGAATTTTCAAAGCATCCTCGATTCCAGTTTTTTTTTGAGTGTTTCAGACACAGAGGACCTGCTGGTTGTTTGAAAACATCAGAATCAAAGAACTGCCAGTTTGGGTTATTTCAAAACCCGTTAAGAACCTCCGGGTTTCATGAAAGAGTCAGTGGTTTTCTGACTGGTGGTTTGATTTTTTCAAATTTTAGAGAACCATGATTATGTACCAAAACTGGGTGTTTGGTTGTTTTTGAGAACTGCAGTTAAGAAGCCTAAAAGTTGTCCTGATATCTGTCAGGGTCTGTTCCTATTTCTAATAACCATTCAACATTGCATAGGGTCACCATGGGGCTGACTTATGTTGCTGAAAAGAGAGGGCAAGTAATAGGGGATAACTCTTTGCCTTTCTCTCTAGGGAGTGAAGACTCAAGAAGAAGTTATGTTGAAAACTACAAAACACAACCAAAGCCAGAAACATGATGTTTTAAGTCCAAGTTTCTATAGTTCTAAAGGTGGCTTGTTGTCCCCATGTGAACATGGTTTGCTATCACTCCTCCTGCCACCACAAGGAGTTTCCCCCGATCCCCATACCCACCTTAAGGTCCAAAAAACCATGGGCCTGCCATCCCCTTACCATCCTAATTCTAACTTCCCCTTGCTTATTCCAGTTTTCATTCATTTATGGAACAAATGGAAAAGATCCATTGCAAAAGAGTTATTCCAGTTTTTCATTAATGTGTTGTTCTGGGTATTCCAAGATTGCCTTTAGCTGCAGTTTGGGTCAGTTTTTGTTGTCTCTATTTTATGTTTAGTTGGCTCTTTCCAGTACACACTGAATATTGAAATAGTTATCATTGTTGGCTCTTTCCAGTACACACTGAATATTGCAATAGTTATCATTGTTGGCTCTTTCCAGTACACACTCAATATTGAAATAGTTATCATTTGAGGCCCTCCTGGTTTTCCAACAACTTAGGTTTTCCATCTTCTCATTTCTGTCATTTCTGGTGGGCCTAGATCTGTAACTTTTGACCGTGAGTACTAAGTGGCTTATTTCCGGCTTTTAATAATGTCTTTAACATGTCTCACCGGAGTGATGATGTGAGTGAGGGATGGCTTTGTTTGTAGCTACCGTAGTGCATGAACTGGATGTAACTGTGTGAACCACACTGAGTACCCCAAGAACCCTCATTCACCTTGTCCTTGGGAGTGAATCCATGAGCCTGAATGTGTGTCCACTGTTTTGTCTTTTTTTAGTACATGAGTTAAGATAAACAGCATTTGGGCCAAAAGTGTACCATAATTTGGTTAGAAAAGACAATTTGTTGCAACAACCAAAGTGATAGTTTCATTTTTTATTTTTATTTTTTGATGTCTAAGCATATTATACTAATGTAGTTGTGTAATTGTAGTTTAATGTAATTAGATTCTTATTTATGTAATTGTTTAAGGATTAAGTTTGGTAATTTATTTGGTGATTGTGGTTTGTTCATAGCTTCAATTAATATGCATTAATTCACACATGATAATTCATATGAGTTTTTTTATAATATTAATATGCATGTTAAATTATATGGTGAATCATGTGATGTGTAAACTTTTTTAAAAAAATTGTTTAGTTTTTTTTGGTTAGTATATAAGTGAATGTTTGTAACTTTTGAAAAAACAAATGAATTTTTTATGAAATAAAATTGTGAAAAGAACTAATATTTTAATTTTAAATTTTTTTGAAATAATTTATATGTGTGTAAAATTGATGGTACGAAAATGGTGTGACATATTAATGATCTAGAGAAAATAAAAATGTGAAAGAATATTTGTGCAAAAAATAAAATAAAATTTCATAACTATGTAAATCTATGTAGTAAGCATATATAATTTTGATTGTAAACGTGCTTATGATCTACACAACCAAAAATAGTGGACTCTTTGGATAATGCTTGATACATAGTTTCTATTGCCCTTAGACAAAATGTTACAAAATGCTACAAAACAATTAATGAGAAGAAACAATTGGCTATCAAATTTATAGTGAATTTGAAAAAATCATTCTAAATTCTCCCCAATGTTCCAATGCCAAAAGTGTCATGTATTTTGGATAAAGAGGCTGCAAGAATATGATGCTATGTAAGGGCACCCATAGAAGCCAAGCAACTAATTAAGAAGGCCCACTTAAGACTTGGAGTGGAGGCCAAGAAATCTTGAGGCCAATAAGGGAAATTTGGAACTCTTTTGGCCTGTTGTTTGGCCTGAAGTTATTAATAAAGAATGATTTTCTGAAGGTTAAAGATTTCCTGTGTAAAGTTGTTTAGGCCAAGAAGTTGGAACCAAGGCTTTCATGAGTTATATGCTTTTGGCTTTTTCTCACTTGTTATCATAAAATACAGAAATAGACAGAGGCAAAATAAAGATGGGATACAGAAATGGAGAGAAATGAACTAGGAGGGTTGCAGCAGAGTAGTCTTTATTTTAATTTTTTTGAAGCAAATGAAGTTTCTTTGGTTTGGTCTAGATGTTAATGAATAATTGGTTGACAGGATGCAAACCTGGCTCCCCAAGTTGATAGGTTCAACCTCGGGCCCAACTCCTTGTGTAGAAGTGGGCCCAAATTACCTGTAACGTAGAAAGGAATACAAGGTGGGTATGTGGATTGTGGAGTGTGCTTGTAAAAAGTTCAATGCTCAGTGGTTCTTACTTCAAGCTCCACTATTGCACTTTGATCCTTCGTAAAAGTTTGATACAGACTTACAGAGGACCTGGCTTTTGACTGACCAGAGAAGGCACAAGATGAAGGCCGACAAAAGCATCTTCCAGTTTTGTGTTTGGAAATGCTCTGGTGATGACAGGTGATGCACTTGGACCTAAGTAAGCATCGAAAGAACATCATCTTGCTGGCCAAAGGCCCGGCACACTCGGATCAAGGTACTACATGCACAGGTTGCAGGCCACAGCACATACGTGCCAGCAGCAATTGCAATTGAGTGATAGGATCATCATATACACACATTGACATGGATATGGGGGAAACTGAGGGGCCCTTTGCACTAGAAAAGGAGCCAAGTACCATGAAAATTCTGAGAGCCCTTAAAACTCATAAGGATTCTAAGGCCAACCCCATTGAAATTTCAAAGGCATTTTTGTGTGGGCCTATGTTACTGTGGTGTGCAGTGTACATGATGACAATGGAATGTGTGGACTTACTTTTAACATAAAACATGGAGGAAAAGTAAGCTATAACTTCACCCCCTTCCTTCTTGTTTTCACATGACCTCCTTTAGAAACTGTGAAGCTAGTATTAGCAGCCTTTCAAAATTAATGTCAGTCAAAGGATGGGCTAAAGTAGTATCCGTGTTTTTGTTTTGCTAACAAATGGAACAGATCCATTGCACTCGGCAAACAAAGTAGTCTTTATCGATAAGATCTATACTTGTTTCAAAGAAATGTAGCAAAAGTTTGATCCGTTTATTCATGGTTGGAGTTTCAAAAAGGAGTGTTCAATTTTTCAAAGACTCCAAATGGTAATTTTGAGGTTTTGTTCTATTTATATCATTATAATTCTAGTGATTGTCATATTTCAATAAATAAAATCATATCATGTTAAATTAATAAAAATATTAAAAAATACTTTGGATATTATATACATGTTTTTTTGAGTTCTTTAAACTAATTATATCATGTGTTTTAAAACCACTTGTTTTAAAAAGTAATAAAAAAGAAAACCTATGAAGGTATATGTTTATTAGCTGAACTTGATGGAATAGTATATTTCAAAGGTTTAAAATTTTGAACCGAAGGGTTGAAAGGAGAGGACGTTTTTTAACCTAATTTTTAAAAGTTGTTTGTGATAATTCGGCTTTATTTTTAGACAAGAAATAAGTATGCCAAAAAAAAAAAGTCTGTTTTTTTTCATTTTTATTTGTAATTTAAAATATTGATGCATAATAATGTACACATGTGAAAAATCACCACCATCACACAAATTATTTTAATTTGAACAATTTATTTATTCTCGTTTAAATTTGTCATGTGTAATTGCTATTGTAAAAACTAATGAAAGAAAGTCTTAAAATCCTTATTTTATTTTATTTTGAAACCCAAATTGTGAAAGGGCCTTGATACTGGCTAAAATAATAATTTTGCAAATAAAAATATCGTTTTTGCACATGTTCTAGTTACCTATGGACATAAGTACAGCAAGCATTAAACATGTGCAATAAATTAAATGCAGCACCAAGTTCAATGCACTTGCATTACAATACTCAACATGAAAATACAATTTGGATTTTTTTTTTACTATATCCGCACATTGATTACTGTTGTAAATATCTTTCTTACACAGTAGTTTCAAAAGAAAGAAACATATGATGTATTAGTTAGAATCCTTCTTTGAATCGAAAGACCTAAGGTTCAATCCTTTTTCTAATTGTTTTTTTCAACAAACAAAATGGATGAAAAAATTCATAAAACATATAAATAATTTTAAAAGTTAGTTTCTTTTAGGAAGTAATTTTCTTGGGTAAAAGAAGACTAAGTGCTAGTCCTAAGCAAGTTTCCCATAGAATTAAAAAAATTCCTTGAAAAAAAATACAACTTCGTTAAAGAACAATGAATTTTCTTTATGCGCTAAAATAATATAAACTCCTTCTCCCTAGGGACATGATTGTTCCTCGGAGAAAAGCCAATTTCTCAAGGAACAATGAACTTCCCTCTTGGAAAGGCCCAAGTTCCTCGGGTACATATATGTTTTGAAATCTTTAAAAATCATAGTCATTTCATAGTTGTTTTTATATGGGCTTGTGACCTATTGTTGGAAAGGTTTTAAAAAGAACTACAACTTGGAAACCAACACTAGAAAAACAATCATGTCCCTGGGGAGAAGGAGTTTCCACCTACTTTTGGAGCTTGTGTTTGTTTTTCCAATTTTGTGATGTTGCTCAAGTGGCGATCATCCAAAAGTATATTTAGCCAAATTTGGTGATATTCAAAATAAGAAAGTAAAAATCTCTAGCACCCTTTTGCAATTGTGGTGATTTTGGACAATATTTTTACTAAAAAACTGATAATTAATGTTTCTAAAAGGGAATTTGCGACAGAATGTTCATTCCTAAAATATTTTCAGCAATATGACGAAAGATTCGCCTCCAAAAAAATCACTTCTCGGAGCCAAAGATAATGGTCACTAATTTTACTTGGATATAAAGGTAATAGCAGCTGAAGATTGAAGAGAATGTGTGTGATAGTCTGTGGAGGGGGACATAGCGTACTTTCAAACATATCCTACTCTCAAACACTTGCGGCCAAAGACGTGGTGATCCTTTTACTTTGATATACTAAAAGGTCAGATGAGTAGGGACCAGATCCATGGGCTGGGATTAGGCTGCATGGTAAAGTTCAGCGACGTTAGGAAAGCCTAGGCACAGAACGATAATAAATAATGTGGGTCTTTTGTTCCTTGGATATTGCAAGAACATATGAATATATATAAGGCATGTCTATGCAAATGTAAACACGCACAAGGAAAATCAAGACCATCAAAATAGTAGTAATGAAGTGGAAGACGTCTATGCAAAAGGTCTGGCCATCAGACATTACAGGCATACATACGCATTTACAACACTGGATTGCCAAAGAGTGCATGGTGGAACCAGATAATCAAATCACTTTGAAGAGCCATCCATGGAAGGGACTTAGACGATTACAAAGCCAGCCAGCCACCCCCCTGTCAGGTGCTAACTTTGGTAGGCTTAAAAGACTGATCACCACCTGGGGTTTACCCATCAAAGAAAACCCATTGTGACATAATCACAGGACTTCTGATTTCTGGATAGGGAGGCATCAGGTTAAGTGCTGAACAAATAGCATGATACAAATTTAGGAGGATGATGCACGTGTAATGAACTTGAAGCAAAATCTTTTTATTGGTAGGATATTGTGATTCGCTAGCCCTGTTCACAATGGAGCCTTAAAACCTACCAATACATCAGCTAGGTATGTGATCAATCATGTTGTGAGAATTTGCAGAACATTTTTTTGTTCATTTTTTTCTAGAAGAGGTTATAGCTAGCAATGGTTGATCAGCAATCAATGAAAAAGAGTGAGACAGGAGACACTCACCATAATCAAACTTTGTCCTGATCAGAAACTTTAAAGAGATTATTGGTTTTGCTAACTTTCTTAACACTAGAAAAACAAATTTGTCCTTTTCAACTAGGTGAAAGGAGTCCTTGGGTTTCTTAATAGTTTTGATTTTGCAACTTTCAGAAAAACGGCTGAGTAATCCAAATGAAAATTGCAAAATGTAAGATGGAAGTTGCATGTGATTAAAGCCCTTTTTATCACTAACTAATTCATCATCCTTATCCCCTCGTCAAACACTCCACCTCTTAATTGAGATCAAATAAAGCATGGGGGTTTGCTGTTAAAAATCAACAATGCTGTTTGATCAACAAATTTGAGCTAGGTTGGATCAGATATTTTGATTTCTGGAATATGTAACAAAAATGCCACAATATAACTACTGTCTAGAGATGATCACCGAGCTATATCTAACAATATCTAGAATTTATGCAAACGAATTTTAACACCCAAAGCTGCTGTTGAGTGAAGACAATTAGCTAGATGTCGTCTGCGAGGTGTGCGTTGTGCAGAGAGCAGTAGATCCGGGATCATCAATATATTTACAAGGATGATGCATGCTGCAAGTGATCGATTGTTGGTCGTCAGTAAATCTCGTTGAAAATCGAGTTGTAATTGTCAATGTTGTTTTCGGGCGCTAATTCCTGCAGCCCGAAATTATCTAATGCGTCCGGAACGTTATCAGGGGGATGATGATGATCCAATGACTTATTGCTTGACATCAGCTGCACCTTGCCTTTGATCAACCCAGCTGGTGCTATAGTTTGATCTCTGAACTGATCATACACATTCCCTACTCGGCGCAAGTCGGAATATACACCTCCAAATTGATTGTGCAAGCGCTGATCTGATGTATTTGAAGCTGAAAGCATGGGTGCGGTGGAAGCAGCAGCAGCAGCAGCAGCAGAACATGAGTTGTCGGCTGAACCGTCTAATGTGTTGAATGGTTCCGAGATTATTGTTGTAACCGGCCGGTCAGGATCGGAACCGTTGCTATTGCAAGACAGCGACTGATCGGAAGCAGGCCGCCGCGTGTTTAGAGTACAGCATCTTGGCCTCGAGTCTGACTGCTCAGCTACATTTGGATTCAGGTGATCTGGGGATGATTGGTGATGATCTAACTGATATGAACTTGACAGGGAGCTAGATACCGATCCAGGGCATTTGACAGGAGAAGTCTTGTTAGTCCGAGACATTGGGCTGAAGGCAGCTGCAGGCGAGCAGCTAGAGTAGTTACTAGCTGTGGGCGACGAGTCACTTCTAAGATGAGGAAGCGGTGGCGAGTCTGCACGGCGCTGTAGTGAACAAATATAATTGGACTCTAGTTCTTTGGGAGTGACGGAAGGAAGTTTAGACAAAAGCGCTTGGAGACTAGACATCGAAGGAAGCAGCTGGTTGGGCAAGCTGCCCGCCCTACAACCAGAGTCTAGGCTTGCGTTGAGAGGAGTTTCGGGGGGGAAATTAGGGTATTCGGATCGGCAGGCCGCTGCATAGCTCCTTACCTTACCAACAGATGAACCGTAGCTGGGATAGTCAGGGAGGCTGTGAAAAGGAAGAAGTTCAGGCGTGACGTGCATTTCTGCAGGTGGGCGTTTCATTCCAAGGATTGAACCTGAGTTATGCAGGCTGGCTGATTGTGGTCCGAACATGCCCGTTCGACTTGAAGACATAAACTGATCTACCGCTCTTGAACTGAAGGCGTTCGAGTACGACGTGAGTTTCGTCTGAAGATCAGCTTCTGGGCTCATGATCCAGTTCCCGGCCCATACCTGATCAGGCTCAGGCACTGGTGGAAACTCGGCCGCCTCTAGTCCTTCATACTGAACTGGTCTCTTGCTGCTGCCGTTCGTCGCAGGGATGGGCTGCGGTACGAAGACACCTGGAATACTTTGCAGGTAGTTGAACTTGCGTTGCATGAGAATCACGAAGTTGAGATCTTCGGCAATCTGTAGGCATAATTTTAGACAGCCGTCAAATCCTCAGGGAATTTATATATTAGCAATAATATAGAGATTCTCTCTCATATGACTCGAATTCATTTACATGTATATTTGTGCGGAGCTTGATTCTTTCTAGATATGTATGTCCCCGATGTACGTAGTTAAGCAAGCATTATCCCAGGAGCCAGAGGAAGTTAAGTCAATGAACCTTAAAGGTTGAACCGAGCTGCAATAGTCCTTCTTGAACCGCTACCACCGCAACTGTCTGTCGAGGATCCCACATGAATATTCGACAACACGGTGTAAACCTCAGGCTCAAGCGACAAACTGGAATTAGTTATAAAGAAAACATAGCTCGAGCTGTTCCTGAACAAGTACAGTAGTTAAAGATGCAGCAGACTACTAATTTAACAGTTTGCTGATCTCAAAAATCATCTAGCTAGGGATGAATCGATCCAACAGGCTAAATTGTCGATCTAAGGGAGGGACCATCTGTAAGTAGGAGTTATGTAGCAGAAGGAAAACCTGAATACCAGCTTTAAACTGAGCTTCCCATGTTCGCGGATGCTGTAGATTGTAAACAACCCAGTAATTTTGGTATCAGACGAGTTCATATGTGCAGTGCTACTGACTAGAATCAATAATATGGGTGTGGAGGAAAACAACACTGCTCAAATGATGATGATGATGATACCAGCTGTGATAAAGCGCAAGAAATCAACTCCATTCAAAGATTCGGAGACCCGTACTGCATTGCAGTTCTAAGTAACATATATAATATTAAATCTAGAGCAGAGGCTATATGTTTGCAACGTACAGGATCGATTGAACCATGCCATGGTGATGACAGGCCGTTGTTTCCATGCTCAAGAGGTTCTCGGTAAACCCACTTGTGGCTATTGTCCGCAGCAACCTTGCCCATCAACCTGTGCCATCACCACAGATTATTCCAGCTTCGACACTTCCAAAGTCTATAGCTACGGAACAGACTGTATACGAGGAAGAAAGATGAGTGATTGGCGTCGACTAATCTAGTCATGGATGTCGTTGCAGCGAAGTTCCTACCCTTCTCCGTAGTTGTAGACTTCGTGCGACATTTTAAAGAAGAGTTCAGGATTCATGGCTTCGGATTCCTGCTCGACGGCGCAGCAGCAGCTAGTGACGCCAATACTGCGCTGCTGCTGTCCCAAAAACGGTGACTCGGATGACGTTGCTGCCTGATTAGTAGCTGCGCCGACTCCCAAGCAAACTGAGAAATTACAGAAGCCGTCCTCCCACACTAGGATCCTGCATCACCCATATATTCATCACAACGTTAGGTCTAGTCATACTCCTCCTCTGCCTGATTTTTGCACTCCATTTGTAATTGATCATAGGACGCTAGCTAAAGTGTGGGTGACAATGAACATCGAGGTCGACCTAGGAATATCACGACAATATAGTGCGCAGTGACAAAAGAACTGAGCGTATATTCTGGTCCGGAGATCAAGAGCAGGGGAACTATTCGAGAAATGCAAATTCCTGATGGCAGAAGCAGCTGTACCAGTTGCGCTTGTTGCCTTTGGATCTGTCGGCGGCTCCCCCTTCTTTTTCCCATCTGCAGTACGTGCACCCCCCGCAATCAACCAACATATATCGAAGTCTGAGATTTCATGAAAGAAAAACGTCACAAGTTTATATCACTAGTACTCTGCAGTTGACAGACAACAAATTGGTAGCTACTTGAAGCCTAAACTGTGCAATATAGCTAAGCTGTAACGATAATTAGCTGGCTCCCGCAGGAAGGAACCAGCTGCTCAAGGCCGTCTTCAACAACCTTGAAATGAAGAATGACACTCTTAAAAGAGACTTATATTCGCCTAGCCTCGTGCTTTCTTCAATCACGAAAACCAATATAGACTTACAATGCACCCGAAAGAGTGTACAAGTGATCAAGGGTATATTGAGGTCCAGAAGATACGCACTGGGGAGGAGGGTAGTTGCGAGGCCGAATACGCCAGAAAACAGCATACAGCCATTGCGAATCAGTACTGCACAAACTGCGCAGAGTATGCTGCAACAGGTGATTCAAAGTCGGTAGCCCAGCTTGTCTAGACTCCATCGAACTAGATCGATCTCTGTTAAATCCGCTGACACCCAGCTGATCACTACAGATTTCTTCCCCAGCTGCTCTCCGGCAATCACCAGCTAGGACGTATGATTGCAAAGAGACACAGCCAGCTGCTCAGGCACTCAAGAATGTCGACTTCATGTCTTTCCTTCTTCTTTGCTGACGCGGCGGCCTGTGCGACGATTCACTCTACTCTCTGAGCTTCTGATTCAAGCATACTCTCGCAGAGCTACGAGAGAGAACTTCACTAACAGAATCAAATCTATAACACAGCAGCTAGCTAGCTACTGATCTCGTTGAATGAGCTAATCAAATGTGGCACCTACCACACCCGCACTTGGCTAGCTAGGGTCCGGAGATCACTACCCCCTCCCCCCTCCCTACTTGTAGACTGCCCCGACAGAATGAACATTTGCGCGAGACTTGCAGCAGCAAATATACTATTTTGTTATGATCAGGGCCCCACACATATATGTCCCACTCATCGTGATCTGTACACAAAACTTATTTCCCGCTCGATCACCTTTTATCTCCTCCAGGTCCCATATAACCCGACACCCTTTGCTCTCTTTTATGTCAGGATGTCTATAGACTCTCTAGACTAACAGAATCTCTCTCTCCCTCTCGCTCTCTCTCTCCCCCCCTCCTGCAAGTTTCTGAGCATTGGCTTAAAACTTAGCTTCTGATCTGCATCAAGAAGCTACCAATGTTCGGCAATTAAAGAAATTTCTCTCCCACTCGTTTTCTCTTACATTTCCTCTCTCCTTTGCTTAAGTAATTTGTGAGCTACATCTGCAAACTTAGATTATAGATCTGCATGCTAGGAATCAAGAAGCTAGTAGAGCGCTAATTGCACTTCAGTGCAAAACCAAACATCATCCTTGCTGGTAGTGCATCTAGGTAATTGTCATACTAACTAGCATCTACTATCTAGGTAATTGTCATACTAGTTCTTGTATCTACTAGTGGTGCTATAACTAGTATCTAGCTAGGTAGTGATACTAAGTTCTAACTACTAGATAGGTTGTAAATGGGGAGCACCAGTGTGAAGAAGAAGAAGCTGTTTCCCCACTACAAATTAGTAGTACTTGGTGTCATATTGACTAGTGTTGTAGTTGTGCAACTGAAGATGGGCTGGAGGGAGGTGGTGTTTTGGGGTGGGGGGGAGGTGAACATGATTACAAGGGAGCCTGTGTAGGTACAGGCCAGTGACAGAAGGTAAAGGAGTAAAAGCTGCCTCCTAAAAGTGATCTCATCATTACCAAGGACATTTGGGAGTTGATGGGTGGGGGGGTGACGCCCCCGGGGAAGGGAGGGGTTGCCAGATTGGGTCTGGGATATTTGGAGGGAGTTGTGTATCAGTGTTGTGTGGTCATTTGAATGAACCGCCGGTTCTGATTTTTTTTAATGTCTCAGCATCAGAGAACCATCAATTTCAGGTCTTTGAAAAAAAAAAATCAGAATCAATGAACTGTGGATCCCCATTATTTCAAAAGCCTTTAAAAGCTTGTGATTTTCATGAAAGAAGCATTAAAGAACCCACAATTTTCTGGTCCTAGTTATTTGATTTTTTCAATTTTTTTGAGAAACGTGATTATATGCCAAAATCAGGTTCTTTGTTCGTTGAGAACCATGGTTCTGATTCCTATGAACCGCCCTGATAACCATCAGGGGTCTGTTCCTATTTCCAATAACTGCCCAATTCCTTTGTCATGTAAATGTGAAATATGTTTTTGAACATATCAGCTGGAGTAAGTACAAATTGCTCTCAACCTTTTACAATGGGTCCAAAATCTCATTACCAGCATGCATGAACACATGAATAAATATGAGCTCAATTAGAAAGAAACAGAGAGGGTAGAAAAAAGACTTGGAAATACCTGGTTGCTTGTTTTTGCTTGATTCCACCAATGTGATTATGGAGCTATTATACTTACAGTACTCCATCACTCCAGTCGACAAGGTGTATTACCAAGTTGGTAGCTGAGTACCTAGTATTGTAGCCCTGAATGATGATCCTTTGACTCCAAAGGCAATAGCAGGCCAAGGCAACATAAGGTGGCATTTAAAGATTTCAATCATATGTGCTACTTTCCTTGCAGTATTCCTTTCTCCCCTGCTGAGTGGAAGGGCTACTTACTCAAAAACCCATGAGGTGAAATCCGAGTGAAGCCCCCCCCAAATTGAAAACAATTAAATTTCCCCACAAGTGTTCACATGTGCGAGGAAAGTGTTACATTATAGAGGCAATGAAAGGGGGGAATGCAGGTCAAGCTGTCCCACACACACCGTGCCAACCCGCTCCCCCATTCCACTAGGCTCCATACCATAAACCCTAAACTCTGTTATCTTTTCCTCCCCTTTTCCTGAAGCACAAAATGTTTTCATTTTCATTAGTGCATCGTGGTGATGGTCATTTAGGTTTCATTGAGTGAATCTCAGCCCAAAGTTGACAAGTTGTCAAATTCACACTACTTCAGTCAACATGTCCCATTAACTAGGCCACTTCTGTTGGATCACAATTCAGATTGCACGTTTTCAACTATAGAATCCAATAGCATGCCAAGGGCTGAATATCTCATGGAGAGATGCAATGTGGAAGATGTTTTCTTGGGCTACAATAAAGTTATTCTTAATTTATAAGGTTCGAATGGCCACCTCAATGGACAAGGCTTTCAATGCAAAGGCTTATTGGAAACTGACACTTGGCTTGTACAACCCATGATATCTCTAAGGCCCTCTTGAGTGCAATACTCAGTGTGAAGTCATGTGTGGAAATTTGTAATTGGCCTGACCAATGAACCCTTCAGAGGGAAAATTCATTATTTTTCTACATGCACCATCACCACCATTTTTCTGCTTGGACATTTTGCAGTCACCTTTTCATTTTTAATTGGGCATTCTGAAAATTGAGCCACCACAAAAAGGAAAAGGGGGTCAACAAAGTAGGATAGACAGGTTTGGCCAAACCTGTCTAAGATACTTTGTGTTTTCACTGCCCAAATTTTCTGCCCGAGAACCTAGTTGACGCAAAGAGAATAAAAGAAGTACCCAGCATTGAGCAGTGCAAATTTTCTTTCAGTGACATTAGCTTCTGAAGTAGAACTTCTTCTTGTGCAGTAGAACATAGCTTGTTTGTCATAAGGTACATCACATTTCAAAGGAAAAACTCGAAAGTGCTTTTTTGTTGCCAACAATCAGCTTTACATTAGGAAGGCCTATTTTGTTTCTTGTCCACCACGCTGCAAGTCAGAAGATTTTTGGCGGATTTTGTGCCAAAATGATTTGAGTCCATAGTTCAGTCACATACATCATAATCCCACACCCCCATATCGTAGTAACAGCAATTGCAAATCAAAATGAGAATCAAAAGATCTTCCCAAAATTAAGAGTCAATGAATTACATCGTACTAATGTTTTTGAAGAGTTTGTGGAGACACAGCCAAAATTTGGTTGTATAGGATGATGGCACCACACCTGGCAGAATAGGCATGGCATCCGTGAGGATGGCTCTATGGCCCCTTATGCTGCAGAATATGGCTGGACTCGGTCAGGATGGAAACCTATGAACAAGGTTGTGCACCTTAATGCTGGGTTGCTTCCAGGGTTTTATTTTTGTGGTGAATTTTTGCACTATGGCTTCAAACTATTTTGGAAATTTTCAAATTTTTAGTGTAAATTCAAAAAAAAATCGCCAAACTTTCAAAACCCACAAAATTGACAAAAAGAAATCCCTGGTTGCTTCCTCTTTTCTCTCTTCTTTTCATTTCCTGTCAAATGTTTTGCAAATATATTATAACCCATTCTTTATGGAGATAAGATGGAGGGGATGTCCCAAAATCTTAAGGGTCCAGTGACTCCCACCTACCAATGACTCGCAAGCCCCTCACATAGGGAACAGCCCCTCCAAGGGACTTCCTTTACCAATACAGTAAATGCACAACAACTCCAACAACCACCAATGTGTCAGCTCTCAAGTGAGGGGCACACTCCAGATTCTGGACATAAGGGGTTGTAGGCATTTTACTTGGCATTACTAAGTAACTATGCATTTCAACAGAGTCGAAATTGCTGGGTATGTGACGACATGAACTCAAGTCCAAGTTAATAGCGTAACAAAGTTCACTATCAGAGCAAGCAGTATTTCTCCTGTAAATTGAAATCTCAGCCCTACACTTCGTGACTAAGTTTTTGGCACACCACTAGGAAACATATCAGAGAGTTTATCATTATGTGTGTTCAGAGGCCCATCGGTGATGTCACTCCCCTCGATCATTCTCAAGCATTATATAGCTTGGAATCAGGTCTAAAAGTTTCTCATCGGGGTATGTGGAGGATAAGGTCATTCTGGGAATCGGGGCTGGGAAGCACAGCCCAGCTTGAGTTGGGAGCTGACCATGGGACCTGCATTCCCAAAACGGCCTCATTTGAGGTCCTTTACCCAGCACACAAATCTGCGAGAATTTTCATGGCTTGCAATTTTGTTTGAGGAGAGGTGAAACCTTCTGTGTAAGGTGCCTCCTCTGTTGCAGCAGAAATATTAGCAATGGTAAGTTGCCCCTCCACATACACTGAAATCATTCTAACAGCTTTTTAATATTTTGATCAGGGCCCCTAAATCTAGATTTGGGAGCAATTTGATCCCATCAACAATTTGTAGTCCCCACATTACAACAGAATATGGTTTTTTGTACAACAATAGCCGTTTTCTTGTGACATTCACTAAGGGTAAACCTCGTGATTTCATCCATTTGAATGTAAAATGTATATGAAACATATTGTAGTTTAACATAAACATAAGATGCACCACACATATGATCTT
>Ga0209208_10001792_pt1 | contig 30653 bp, 33 predicted proteins | sample S1TSphfallax_3_FD_187694 | JGI IMG/M metagenome (GOLD analysis project Ga0209208, IMG submission 187694) | Host-associated microbial communities from peat moss isolated from Minnesota, USA - S1T2_Fd - Sphagnum fallax MG (SPAdes) (version 2) | ecosystem: Host-associated > Plants > Peat moss >...
GGCGCTCAGGAACGATGGGCGTTGCGGGCTTCTCTCTGCGTAAGCGATGGCGGCCCGTTGCGGCGGCGCGCGCCCGGCGTGGGGCTTTTGCGCTTGCAAGCGTTGGAGGCTCCCCATGGATAGGGCGCAAAAGCGCATTCTTGTGGCTGACGACGATCCGAGCCTGTTGGATCTCATCTCCACCCGTCTGGATCTGGCTGGTTATCACTGTTTCGTCGCCCGGGACGGCCTTGAGTGCCTGGAGCGTCTCCCCGAAGTCCGGCCGGCGGCCCTGGTTCTCGACATCAACATGCCCCGCAAGGACGGCTTTGAGGTTCTCGCGCAGATGCGGCGCATGGCCTCGCATCTGCGCGTTCCGACCTTGATCCTCAGCGCCCGAAACCGCCCTGACGACGTGCGCGACGCCCTGGCGTTGGGCGCGCGGGATTATCTCGCCAAGCCCTTCAAGTCTGAGCTTCTCCTGGCCCGGGTGGCGCGCCTCGTGCGCCCGGCGAGGGAGCGTGAGGCCTCGGCCCTGTAGAGGCTCGCCCTCGAAGCACGTTCAAGGTTCGTCACGGCCGGACGGTTCACTCTTCCTTATAGCCCAGGGACGGGGTGTCGCCCTCAGCGCCGTAATAGCGATAGGGCAGGAACTTCCCGCTCATGACGATGCGGACCCGGTCGCCCTTGGGGTCGGGTTCGCGGGTGAGGCTCATGTCGAAATCGATCGCCGACATGATGCCGTCTCCGAACTCCTCCTCGATGAGCGCCTTCCAGGTCGTGCCGTATACCGACACAAGCTCATAGAAGCGGTAGACGAGCGGGTCCGTCGGAGGCAGGGAGGGGAGGGAGCCCCGGTAGGGCGGCTCGTGCAGGAGGCGCTCTTCGGCGAGGGTGAGGCCGAACAGATCCCGCGCCCGGGCGCACTGAGCCTTGGGCAGACGCATCTGACCGTGCAGGGCGGCGGTGATCAGGATGGGGGAAAGGCCGCCTATCTGTTCGGCGATCCAGCTCCAGGTCCAGTTATTCTCCCGTTTGATGTCTGAGAGTTTCTCGGTCAGGTCGTCTCGGGTCACGTCGCGTCTCCCTGGGCTGGGGACCGTCCCCGGCGTCGCAGGCTTCAACCATCCCTCACCTTTGAAAGCCCCGCCACCCCTTGCGGCGTTGATTTGCGCGCCGAGCGAGAATTGGGGAGTAAAGACTGCTTAATACCACTTTAGTACGATGTAAGCGGACGACTTTGGGTGGACAATGCTAAAAACTCACAATCAGCAAGACGCTGAGGTCGAGGATCGCCGCGCTGAGGTGCGAGTTCTCGGGGAGGAACGTCGCAGCAGCAGCCGGCAGAAAACCATCCTCGCCGGACTGGTCCTGTTTCCCGGCGAGGAGACGGGGCGGTCGGTCACCATCTCCAATCGCTCGGATACCGGCGCCAAGTTGCGGTTCGGCGACGTGGGGCTGATCCCGCGAAACTTCACGCTCATCGATCGTAAGGCCGGTCTGGCCCACGCCTGCCATGTCATTTGGCGCAAGATGCCCTATGTGGGCGTTGAGTACGGCAGCACCATCGATCTGCGCACGGACGACGAGCGTTTGGCCCGTCAGCTTCGCAGCCTTTGGGAGTCGAGCCGCTGACCTAGGCGTTTGCGTCGCCAGGGTCCTTCCTCATCGGAAATCCCGGGTGCGAACCCTTATGGCCTCGCCGCCCCCGCGCGCCTCTTCTGAAACGTCTCGCCCCCGGCCGAGCTTCATCGCCGGTTCGCGAGGATCAGGCGGACTGGGGCCGCGGTGGAATTCGTCTCCTCGTCCATGGGGAAGGGGGAAGGGGGCGTCCCGCCCTCCGACGCTCGCCAGGGCTCCGGACAGATCCTTTAGGTGATACGCCACCACATGGACTACGTCGCCCTCCCTCTGGACGCGTCCCGAAACCCCCAGCATGGAGGAGGACAGGATCAGGGGCCTCTGCTTCTCATAAAGACTGGGCCAGACAACAAGGTTGGCCACTCCGGTCTCATCCTCGAGGGTGATGAACATCACCCCCTTGGCGGATCCCGGCTTTTGGCGCACGAGCACCATGCCCGCCAGCTTGCACGCCCTTCCATCCCGCGAACCGCCCGCCGCCGCGCAGGTCTCATATCCCTCGCCAGCGAGATCGCGCCTGAGGAAGGAGAGGGGGTGGGCCCGGAGGCTGAGGCCCACATGGCCATAGTCCTCCACCACCTCCCGACCGGCCGTCATGGGTTTGAGGGTCGCCAAAGGCTCATGAACCTCAGGAACGGCCTGGAACAGGGGAAGGGGCTCGTCCCTCAGGGCCTTGATGGCCCAGAGCGCTTCGCGGCGGGCGAGCCCGAGGGCGGAGCGGAAACCGTCGGCCTCTGCGATCTTCACCAGGCTCGCCGTCGGAACCCCAGCGCGCCGCCAAAGGTCTTCCACGCCCGCAAAGGGCTGATCGGCCCGAGCGGCGATGATTGCTCCCGCGTCCCGGTTTGAAAGTCCGCGCGTCATGCGAAAGCCGAGACGGACGGCTAGCCGGTTTCGATCGGCGCCCGGCTCCAGGGTGCAATCCCACCGGGAGGCGTTCACGCAGAGGGGCCGAACCTCCACCCCATGCTCCCTGGCGTCCCTGACGATCTGGGCCGGGGCGTAAAACCCCATGGGCTGCGCGTTGAGCAAGGCGGCGCAGAACACGTCCGGATGCCAACACTTCAGCCATGAGGAGGCGTAGGCGATGAGGGCGAAGGAGGCGGCGTGGCTCTCTGGGAACCCATAGGATCCAAAACCTTCCAGCTGGCTGAAGGTCTTTAGTGCGAACTCCTCGCTATATCCGCGCGCCGTCATGCCCTCCACCAGCTTCCGGCCGAAGGCGGAAACCCCGCCGGTGACCTTGAACGTGGCCATGGCCCTTCGAAGCTGGTCGGCCTCCGAGGGGCTAAACCCGGCGCATTCGATGGCGACGCGCATGGCCTGCTCCTGAAACAGAGGCACGCCGAGGGTTTTGCCCAAAACCGCCTGAAGCTCGGGCGTGGGATACTCCACCGGCTCCCGACCCTCCCGGCGGCGCAGATAAGGATGGACCATATCTCCTTGAATGGGACCTGGCCGGACGATCGCTACTTCGATCACAAGGTCATAGAAGGTCCTGGGCTTGATGCGCGGCAGCATGGCCATCTGAGCGCGGCTCTCGATCTGAAACACCCCCAGAGTGTCGGCCCGGCGGATCATGGCGTAGGTGCGCGGGTCTTCGGCCGGAATAGCGGCCAGATCTAGATTCACCCCTTTGTGCTCACGCAGAAGATCCAGTCCCCGGCGCATGCAGCTCATCATCCCAAGCGCCAGGCAGTCGACTTTCATGAATTTGAGGGCGTCGATGTCGTCTTTGTCCCATTCGATCACCTGTCGGTCCTTCATGGCGGCCGGTTCGATGGGGACCAGGTCGTCGAGGCGGTCATGGGTGAGGACGAATCCTCCGGGATGCTGAGAAAGGTGTCGCGGCGTTCCCTGGAGCTGTCGAGCCAGCTCAAGGGCGAGCCTAAGGCGCCGGTCCGATAGATTAAGGTTCAACGCCTCAGCGTGACGCCGCTCCACCCCTTCTCCAGACCATGACCATATCTGCGAGGACAGGGCCTTGATCAGGTCCTCAGGCAGGCCGAGGGCCTTGCCCACATCCCGAACCGCCCCTCGAGCTCGGTAGCGGATGACGGTGGAGCATAAGGCGGCGTGATCTCGCCCATAGGTGTCGAACACCCACTGCATGACGATCTCGCGCCGCTCGTGTTCGAAATCCACATCTATGTCCGGAGGCTCCCGACGGGCCTCTGAGACGAACCGTTCGAACAAAAGGTCGTTGCGCTCCGGATCGATGGCCGTCACCCCAAGCACGAAACAGACGGCTGAATTGGCGGCGGACCCGCGCCCCTGGCACAGGATTCCCTGACTGCGCGCAAAGCGTACAATGGCGTTCACGGTCAGAAAGTAGGGCGCATAACCGAGGGTCTCGATGAGCGTCAGTTCGTGACGGAGGACCGCGGCGACCTTTGCAGGAACGCCCTGGGGATAGCGCTCCTGCGCGCCTTCCCAGGTGAGTCTTTCAAGGGTCGTTTGGGGGCTTTCTCCCTCTGCGTCGGCTTCGAGGGGATACTGATAGGCCAGCTCGTCCAGACTGAAACGGCATTTCTCGGCGATGGTCATGACGGCGGCGAGGGCGTCTGGGTGACGGGTGAAGAGCCGGCGCATCTCCTCTGGCGGCTTGAGGTGGCGATCTGCGCAGCGCTCCCGTCGAAATCCAAGCTCGTCGATGGTGCATCCATGACGGATGCAGGTGACCACGTCCTGCAGCATGCGCCGCTCGGGACTGTGAAAAAGCACGTCATTGGTGACGGCGGCGGAGACCCCGCTCTCCCGCGCCAGGGCGCTCAGACGATCAAGTCGGAGGGCGTCTCCGGGACGCCGCCTCAGGGTGAGGGCCATAAAGGCGTCGGTGGAAAAGGTTCGTTTCAGCCGTCCAAGGGCGCGGGCGCAGACCGCATCGGCTTCGTCGGGAACGAGGATCCCGATCATGCCCTGGGCGTGGGCCTCCAGGTCGGGCCAGTCCAGAAGACATCGGCCTTTCCCCGCCCGCTTCTTGCCTAGGGAGAGGAGGCGGCAGAGCCGGCTGTAGGCCGGCCGATCTTTAGGGTAGACCAGAACCGCATCCCCGTTGGAAAGGTCGAGGCGGCAGCCGACGATGAGGCGCACCCCAGAGGCCTTGGCGGCTTCATGGGCGCGAACGATCCCGGCGAGGGTGTTGCGGTCTGTGATGGCCATGGCCTTCACGCCATAGAGCGCCGCCTGCTGAAACAGCTCCTCGCAGGAGGAGGCGCCGCGTAGAAAGGAGAAATGCGAGGAGACCTGAAGCTCCGCGTAGCCGTCGCTCACGACGCCCTCGCTCACCCGAACAGACCATGCAGAAACCAAGACAGGTCTCCGCTCGAAGGACGCTCGCCGTCTCCGCGCCGAAACACCCAGAACCTTTCCCCTGCCTCATCTTCGATCTGGAAATAATCCCGGACCGCATCCTCTTCTCCTTCGCGGCGCCACCATTCCCCGAAAATCCGCTCCGGGCCGTCCGCCCGCTTCACCCGGCGCCGAACGCCGCGCCAGGTGAAGGAGACGGGAGGTTGATCCGGCAGGAGAGCTACGGTCTGGATGGGTTCGGGGCGGGTCAGGAGACGGGCCGGTCGCGGCCAGCGTCCAGGCCAGGCGGATCCGGTGGGGGGCGCTGCGGGGAGGATCTTTTGGACGCATCGCTCAGGCACGTCGCTCTCGGACGGCGCCATGCGATAGAGCCTTTGCCCGCCCAGGCGATTGGTCAGAACGTCTATGAGGTCGGTCACTTCAGCCTTGGCCGGCTCGATCAGGTCTCCGGCGCCAGGCCTCCACATCAGGGGCTGGACGCTGGGGGCGGCGAGAACCAGGGTCTCGATCCCGAACCCCGGATCCACGTCCTCCAGCCGGTCGCAAAGAAGACGCGCCAGCCGTTTGACGTCCCGCACGGGTCTGGCCGTTCCGACGCGCACCGCTTCAATGCGGTTGTCCACCCGGTGCAGCTTCAGATCCAGCTGACGGGCGCCGAGGCTCTTCTCCTCCAGAGCCGCGCAGAGCTTCACGGTGAGGGAGAGAATGAGGCGAGCCAGAGGTTCGGGCGCCCCCACCGGCTCGGGCAAGGTCCGGCGGACCTGGATCACCTCCGGCGCCTCCACAGGCTCGATGGTCTCCGCGGTTCGTCCGTAGGCCTGATCCAGGCGCGTGAGCAGCTCATGTCCGAACCGCAGGGCAAGGGAGGCCCTGGGAAGGGCTTCGGCTTCGCAGATCCGGTCCACGCCGATCTTTCCCAGGGCGTCGGCCACGGCTTCGGAAATTCTGAGGGATCTGACGGGCAAATCGCCGAGGGCGCGTCCGGCGCCGCCAGGCTCCACCGCCAAAAGCCGCTCCGGACCATAACGCGCGAGGGCGTAGGCGCAGCCCCGGGTCTCGGCCAGGGCCGCCCGGGCTTTTATCCCGGCCGCCTCCAGCTTTAGGACCATGTGCTCTAAAAGACCGATCTCGCCGTCATACCGATGGGAGGCTCCGGTCACGTCGATGATGAGGCCGTCAGGCGGATCAGCTGCGGCGATGGGGGCGTAAAGCCGTAAAGCCCATAGGGCGAGGCGTTCAAGGCCGGCCAGATCTCCTTGAGGATCGGCTTCCTCCGTGAAAAGGGCGCCGGTCATGGCCCGCGCCTGGGCTAGGGCCATGCCGGGGCGGATTCCTAACGCGCGGGCCGAAGCGTCGCACGCCAACACAAGACGCCGGCGGTCCTGACGTCCGGCCAGGACCAGGGGGGTCTCAACTGACGGCGCGGACCGCCCGAGGCGTCTGCGGAACCGATCCGTCGGCCAGGTCGGCAGGTAGAGCGAGACGACCCGTCTCATCGCAGGCTTCGAGATGAAACTGAGCCGGAGCGCCGGCTCGGCAGCGGATCAGCTCCACCTGCCAGCGCGCCCGTCCCACCCCCGGGGAGGGCAGGGGCGAGGACGGCAAAGCGCTTACGCGCCAACGGGTGACCGAGGCTGTGGGTTGGTCGAACCGGGCTGCGTCTGAGGGCTTTCTCCATCGGCGTAAGGCGATTCCCAAGGTTCCGGAGCCTTCGCAGGCAAGCTGTAGCCTTCTGGACGCCGTCATGGTGAGGCGGGACACTTCCCCCACCACAGCCCCTAACCCGCCGTGACGCAGTCCTTCCTCGAAACACTCCAAAACCCCTTCATCCGCGCCCGCCTCCACATAGATCACCCGGTCCGGCGAAAGCCCCGCCTGGGCCAGGGACGGAGCGAACAGGTCGGCTCGCGCGAGGCACCAGAGCACCGAGCCCTGGGTCCGCGCGGCTACGCCTGCCGCAAAGAGGCTTGAGGCCGCCCCATGAACCGCGTCCGCGCCGCCTCCAAGGACCTCGTGGAGGGCGCCAAGAGCCAGGCCCCCGCCTGGAAGGCGACGGTCCATGGCGTCAAGACCGAAGGGGAGAACCTCCCTCGATGCGCGTCCGCCCGTCTCGATCCCCTTGATCTCGGCCCGAAGGGCGAGAAGCGCAGGATGGGGACGCTCAGGCGTCATGGCCTCCATGCTGAGATCCGATCAATGTTCTTTCTTTGTTCTTATTTTGAGCTCCAAGAGTCAAGCGTCTCGCCGGAACTCCGCGCAAAGTCGCGGTCCAAATCTCCCCATTTCGAGGCGCCTTCATCAGCCGGCGGCGCAATGGCATAGAGCCGGATCACGCCCACCCGCGCCCGCTTCGGCCGCGACGGGTATTCAGGCTTTGCCGGGCGCAGCAAGGAGCCCAACCATGAGCGACGCGGACTTTCCCATAACCATCTACCACAACCCGGCATGCATGAATTCGCGTAAGGCTTTGGCTATGATCAAGGCGGCCGGATACGCCCCGCATGTGGTCGAATATCTGAAAGAAGGATGGTCCAAGCCCCTCCTCACCCGACTGCTCCGCGACATGGGTGTCCCGGCGCGGGCCCTCATGCGGGAGAAGGGAACGCCTGCGGAAGACCTCGGCCTCATGGCGCCGGGGACGACGGAAGTCGCCATCATCAACGCCATGCTCGATCACCCGGCGCTTGTGAACCGACCCATCGTATCGACGCCCTTGGGAACCAAGCTTTGCCGCCCCCCTGAGACGGTCCTGACCCTCCTGGATCAAAAACAGCCTTAGATCCTTCGTTCCCCAGAAGGTCGCCCGGTTAAGGCGGCGCTCCCTTCGGGATCATGCGGATTAGCCGACGCCGGCGGCGGCCCCGTAAAGCCCAAGAAGACCGCTCCATCCGCCTTGCGAGTCGATGGAGGCACGGGCTTGATGAGAGCCTTCACCCCAATTCTCAAGTGTACGATGCTCAAGGTTGACCCTGCCGCCTGTCCCCTCGGCCGTGAACGTCACCTCGATTTCCGTCAGGAGGCGCTGGTGCGCCGTAAGGTCGAGGTAAAGCCGAGACTTCCGGCTCTGATCGTCACCGACGAAGGGCGCGGTTATCGCGCCACCAGCCAAACATCGCCGAGCCATAACATAAGGTAACTATTTGCGCCGCGGGATCGGTCAGTCACTTCGTCCAAGACGCCCGACGGCCTTGCCCCCAGGGGGGATCCATTTTCCATGTTGGTGCAGGGGGAATCTGACGCCAAGGTTGAGGTGGGCGAACGCGTGCTTTTCAATCGAGCTGGCGCGTTCGCCCATGGCATGACGCCGTCACCGCGTGGGACGCAAGTTTAGGGCGGCCCTACCTCCGTGGAGTTCGAACTGACATAGCAGCCGAGGTTCAGCGGAAGGGCGCCAACTATCCCTTCACCGAGTTCCGGCACCGAGTTCCGGCACCGAGTTCTGGCACCGAGTTCTGGCACCGAGTTCTGGCACCGAGTTCTGGCGGAAGCCTTCAGGTCTGCAGCTCGTTTGCGTCGCCCTCGAATTGACGGCACGGCTCGGCTGGGGCTGAGGACCCTTCGCGCAAGGAAGGTAGGCGTGATCTGATTATTACCTGGGCACGGAAAAATAAATTCGAACATCCCGTCATCGCGTTCAAGTATATCCGGGCGCCTTTCGCAGGCAGGCGCCGGCTTTAGCATCGCCTATACACGAGGTGGCGCAGAAGGCGCCGCCTTGACGGGATAGGCGGCGGTGACCCGTCTCAAGCGGGCAAGGTGCAAAGTCCAGGCTGCGTCGCGCCATTGTCATCGCAAAGCGCATACCGCTAACGATGCGGTACAAAGCGATTGAACAAGGGTTCGAGATGCAGCGCGCACGTGGGATCATATCGGCCGTCCTCGCCGTCCTGATCGGTCTTTCGTGGCCGTTCACGGCCAGTGCGGCTGAGTTGAAGGTCGGCGCCAATATCGGAAACGTTCCCTGGGAATTCCAAGACGCCAGCGGAAATAAAGTCGGATTCGAGATCGATCTGGTCAACCAGATCGGAAAGCGTCTCGGGCTGACGGTGAGCATCGTCAACATCCCGTTCACAGGGCTCTTTGCGGCGGTCCAATCCGGCCAGATCGATGCGGCCGTGTCGTCAATCACCATCACCAGGCCGCGTCTTCAGAGCGTCTCTTTTGCACAGCCCTATTATGATAGCGATCAGTCGCTGACCGTGACGGCCCGGAGCGGCGTGAAGGGCCTTAAGGACCTCGCCGGCAAAACCGTCGGCGTGGACACCGGTTCGACCGGAGATATCTGGGCGACGCGGCATCAGAGTGAACTGAAGATTGCGTCGATCCAGCGTTACGAGGGTTTGTCGCCCGCCATGCTCGATTTGGCGGCGGGCCGCATCGACGGCTACATCAGCGACATACCCGCTCTTCAATATTTTATAAAAGGCAAGCCCAGCTATAAAATTGTCACGCGTATTACGACTGGTGAACAGTATTCTATAATGTTCGCTAAGAATGCGCCTATTGCAAATAAGGTCGATGCCGTCATAACGCAGCTTAAGAAGGAAGGTTTCATCAACGCTCTGCATCAGAAATGGTTCGGCGTTCAGGCTGGAGCAACGACGACGACGGTTAGAGTTGTCGAACGGCCGAAACTCTGATTGTTCGATCTATGAGGGGCTGGATCGCTCCGCTTGGGACAAGCCCAACCGCCAAAGGGTTTTCCGGCCTCATTCCTCTCAGCTCGCCTCCGTTGGGTTTGGAGACCCTGTAGGACTTTCCCATGTCGATTTTCGAGACGTTCTTGAACTGGAAGGTGTTTGTCGACACCTTGCCCCTGCTGCTGACGGGTCTTTGGATCACGATCAGCCTGGGCGTTCTGGCGATCGCCCTCGGCGCCGCCGGTGGTCTCCTCCTCGCGCTCCTGCGGCTCTACGGGCCCGCGCCTGTGGCCTTTGTCGCCATCGGTTATATCAATGTGTTTCGCGCGATCCCGATCCTCGTCTTGCTCATCGTCATCTACTATGCGCTGCCCTTCATGGGGCTGCGGTTGACCGCCTTCACATCGGCCACGGTGGCGCTCAGCCTTGTCTCGGCGGCCTATTCCGCCGAGATCCTCAGGGCCGGCATACAGGGGGTGCCGAAGGGACAGTCTGAAGCGGCGCGGGCGCTCGGTCTCAGCAAGGTGCGCCAGATGACCGACGTGATCCTGCCCCAGGCCGTTAAACTCGTCATTCCGCCTCTCACCTCCAACGCTATCAACGTGATGAAGGACACGTCCCTCGCGTCCGTTGTGGCGATGCCGGACCTCCTCAAACAGGCGACGCAGGCCCAGGCGCTCGCCGCCAATCCGACGCCGCTGATCAGCGCCGCCCTCATCTATCTTGTTCTCTTGCTGCCGCTTGTGAGCCTCGTCGGCGTTGCGGAAACCAAGCTCGGGCGGACCCCTTGATGGCGCCGATCATCGAGATTCAAGGGCTGATCAAGACCTATGGGACATTCAAGGCCCTGAACGGGATAGATCTCGTTGTCGAAGAGGGCGAGGTCGTCGTCATCATCGGACCTTCAGGCTCCGGCAAATCGACTTTGATCCGGTGCGTTAATCAACTCGAGGCGCACGATAAGGGGAGCATCCGCGTGCATGGTCTCGAGGCCGGGCGCCCCCAAGACCTTTCGCGCTTGCGGACTGAAGCCGGCATGGTGTTCCAAAGCTTCAATCTCTTTCCGCACATGAGCGTCCTGCGAAACGTCGCCTTGGCCCCGGTGCGCGTCCGTGGCCTGACGTGGCAGGAGGCGAACGCGCGGGCTCGAAAGCTCTTGATCCGCGTGGGTCTCGCCGAGCAGGTCGATAAGTTTCCAAACCAGCTGTCCGGCGGCCAACAGCAACGCGTCGGCATTGCGCGGGCCCTAGCGATGGAGCCTAAGGTTCTTTTGTTCGATGAGCCGACCTCGGCCCTCGATCCGGAAATGGTCGGAGAGGTTCTTGACGTCATCCAGCATCTTGCGCGAACCGGCGTGACGTTGGTCATCGTCACCCACGAGATGGGCTTCGCGCGCCGCGTCGCGGACCGCGTCGTTTTTATGGATGCTGGCCGGATCGTCGAAGCGGGCGCGCCCAGCGCGCTTTTCGACGCGCCGACGGACCCGCGTCTGAGAACCTTCCTAAACTCGATCCTGAAGAGCTGAGCGCCATGTCGACCGTCGTTCCGCGCCCGCTCACGTCAAAAGGCTTCGCGCCCTTCGGCAAGGTGTTCGCGTTCGACCCACACGAGGCGCGCCCGGTCAACGACGGGAACGCGCTTCGAGGGGACCTACCTTTTGACTTCACTGTCTTTGAGGGACAGCCGCGCTTATCGCTATTTCGCGTTCAGGCCCAAACTTTGCCGCTTCGCGTCAAGGCCTTCGAGCGACACCCTCATTCCTCGCAGATGTTTTACCCGATCTCCGCCCGCGCCTTCCTGGTGGTTATGGCGCCCCGGGCGTCCGACGGATCGCCCGACGTCGCTAAGGCTGAGGCCTTTATCGGCCAGGCGGGGCAAGGCGTCCTCTATCGCCCCGCCGTCTGGCACGCGCCGATGGTCGCCCTCGACGCTGACGGGGATTTTCTGATGCTGATCGGCGAGCAGGACACGCCGGAAGACTGCCATGTGGAGCCGCTGAGCGTTCCTCTGCGCATTAGCCCAGAACCCCTGTGACCGATTGGAGAATCCCATGGGCCTCGACCTCGATTTTGTCCGCAGCCAATTTCCGGCCCTTTCGGACGGCTTTGTTTATTTCGACAACGCCGGGGGATCCGCCGTCCTAAGAACGGTGGCTGATCGGGTCTACGACTACCTCACGACGACCAGCGTTCAGACGGGAGCGAGTTACATCCATTCGCAGCGCGCCGTCAGCCGGCTTGCGCAAGCGCGCTCCCAGTTCGCGCGCCTCGTGGGCGCCCAAAGGCCGGAAGAGATCATCATCGGTCCGTCCACCACAGCGCTCTGCCAAAATCTGGCCCGGGCCATGATGGGCCGATTGCAGGCTGGCGATGAAATCGTCGTCACCGCCTTCGACCACGAGTCGAACATCGGGCCATGGCGGTGGCTCGAGCAGTTTGGCGTCAACCTAAAGGTCTGGGATATTAATCGCGACACCCTCGAGGTCGATCTCGAAACTCTGGATGCGCTGATGACGTCTCGCACGCGCATCGTGGCGGTGACCCATACGTCCAATATTCTGGGTACAATCAATCCCATCGCCGCCATCGCCAAACGCGTCCATGCCCACGGCGCGGACATAGTGGTCGATGCTGTCGCCTATGCGCCGCACCGACTGGTTGACGTCATTGACCTCGATGTCGACTACTACATTTTCAGCTTCTACAAGGTCTACGGACCGCATCTGGCGATGATGTACGGAAAGTACGAGAAGCTTCTGGAGCTCGACGGTCTCTACCATTATTTCTATGGCAAAGATCAGCTTCCCCAAAAGCTTGAGCCTGGCAACCCCAACTACGAACTAGCCTGGGGCGCAGCGGCAATTGTCGACTATTTTGACGCCCTTGGCGGCGGAACCGGCGACAGGGCGGCCCTTGCCGCCGCCTTTGACGATATAGCGGCGCATGAAGCCGTCATTGGCGAGCGACTTCTGTCCTATCTGCGCGATCGCAACGATGTCCGCATCATCGGTAGACGCGATAGCGCCAGGGATCGCCGCGTGCCCACCATCTCATTCAAAGTCGATGGTCGAGATTCGGCTGAAATCACCAAGGCGGTCGACGGGGCCGGCATCGGCATCCGGTTTGGCGATTTCCACTCGCGGGGGCTCGTGGAAACCATCGGGGCGGCGCCGGGTTCCGGCGTGGTCCGGGTGTCGATGGTGCATTACAACACCGTCGAAGAGGTCGACCGCCTCATCGCCCGACTTGAAAACGTGCTTTGACCGCGCCGATCCTTGGCCGCGGTTCCTGTTTTAGGTTGGGCCGGCTGGACCCTCAGGCGGCCGTTGTTCCGATAGGCCGCCTAGTCGAATGATGAAATCCTCGACTTCGCGCACGCCTGAGGCGTGCAAGAGATCGGTCATGACAAAGGGCTTCTCGCCTCGCCCGCGTTTGGCGTCGGCGGCCATGATCGACAGGTCCGCGCCGACGTGCGGGGCGAGATCGGTCTTGTTGATGATCAAAAGATCCGAGCGCGTGATCGCCGGACCGCCTTTACGCGGAATTTTCTCACCCTGGCATACAGACACCACATAGAGGGTCAGATCGGCCAGATCCGGCGAGAAAGTCGCCGCAAGATTGTCGCCGCCGCTCTCGATGAAGACCACGTCCAGGTCCGGGAAGCGTTGGTTCATCTGCGCGATGGCGGCGAGGTTGATGGAGGCGTCCTCGCGGATGGCCGTGTGCGGACACCCGCCGGTCTCAACGCCCATGATCCGCTCCTCTGGAAGGGCCTGCAGCCGGGAGAGGATGAGGGCGTCCTCCTTGGTGTAGATGTCGTTGGTGATGACCGCGAGGGAGTAGCGGCTGCGCATCGCTTTACAGAGCTTCTCCGTCAGCGTTGTTTTGCCCGATCCTACCGGTCCTCCGATGCCGACCCTGAGGGGACCGTTTCTCCTCGCTCGCGCCTGGCTCATGAGATGAATAGCCTTGTTTCCAAAGTCGCGTGTCGCATGGACGCTATATCCGACCCCAGGGCGCAACCGCCCAGATCGTTGAGGGTGGAGCCCGCGGCGCGTGCGGCCGTTGCGGTTAAAGCGCTTTCCAGTCGGGCGAGGATGGAGACCCCAGCCTTTTGCCCGAGCGGCACGGCCCGAACGGCTATAGTGACGAGGTTTGACGCGAAGGCGTGCAGGAAGCCTAGTAAAGCGTCCGGCAACGGCACGCCGGCGGCGCCGGCGCAGAGGCCGACGGCGACGGGATAGGGCGCCGCCTCAAGGACCGGAAGAGATTCGCCCGTCGCTTCGGCCCAAATAAGAGAGGCGGTGAGGAAGGCTTGGCCCTGGTCGCGCGTCTCTCTTCGTCGTTCGAGCGACGGGCATAGCGCTTCGGCGAGATCGCACGCCTCTCTAAGCCGGGCGCGATCGTCGTCGCGGGCCGCCTCGTAGGCCTCTTTCAGCAAGACAGCGTCGGACCAGCCTGCGCCATGGACAAGCACGGTTGAAATCCAGGAAAGGGCGGTGTCGGCGCTCTGGATGGACCGATCGGAAATGGCCTGTTCAAGGCCGTGGGAATAGCTGAAGGACCCCACGGGATAAGCAGGCGAAAGCCATGACAAAAGACGCAGGAGCGCGGCGGGGCGTCGGGCTTCAATGGTCATGGACGTGGCCAGGGTTGCGCCCGCCGTCATGGTCGTCATGGTCGTCATGGGCGTGGTGCGCGCCGCCGTAGGCGCCGCCCTCGGGATCAAATGGCGCAGTCACATCCCACACCCTGGCGCCCAGGCCCTCCAACATATGGGCGATGACGGCGTCGCGTCGGATCAGGATCCGGTCAGCCTCAATCTGCGCTGTAAGATGTCGATTGCCGAGGTGCCACGCGAGGCGAAGGAGCGCTGTCGCATCCTTGGCCCGCACCTCAAGAAGCGGCTCGTCGCGAGCAAGGACTTCGATAATGCGGCCATCCTCAAGCCTGAGGCCGTCGCCGTGGCGAAGCAGCGCGGCTTGCGGCAGATCCAGAAGGCATTGGGTTCCATGGTCCGCCGTGATGACGATCCGGCGGCGATGGCGCGCATCGTAGTCGAGGGTCGCCTGGTCCGCCGCGCCCTTCCAGGCGCCAGGGTGAAGGATTTCTACGACGCGGATCAAAACAGGAAATACCTCTGCGCCATGGGCAAGACCTCCGCCGGCTCGCAGGTGAGCAACTCGCCGTCGGCCCGGACCTCATAGGTTTCAGGGTCCACGTCAATGTGAGGCGTCGCGCTGTTGTGGATCATAGACGCTTTGGAGAGACCGCCGCGCGTGTTCTCGACTGCGATGAGGTCTTTCTCCACCCCGAGCCGGTCGCGCAGCCCCTCCTCGGCCGCGGCCCTTGAGACGAAGGTGACCGAAGAACGCGAAGGCGATTTCCCGAAGGCTGCGAACATGGGTCGATAATGCACCGGTTGGGGCGTCGGGATGGAGGCGTTGGGGTCGCCCATCGGCGCCGCGGCGATGGCGCCGCCGAGCAGCACGAGGTCCGGCTTGACGCCGAAGAAGGCCGGGGACCAGAGAACGAGATCGGCTCGCTTTCCCGCCTCGATGCTGCCGATGTGCTTGGACAGACCCTGCGCGATGGCTGGATTGATGGTGTACTTGGCGACGTAACGCTTCACGCGCGCATTGTCCGCGGCGCCGTCGCCCGGGAGTGCGCCCCGTTGACGTTTCATTTTATCCGCCGTCTGCCAGGTGCGAATGATGACCTCCCCGACCCGACCCATGGCCTGACTGTCCGACGAGATGATCGAAAACGCCCCGAGGTCATGCAGGATGTCCTCCGCGGCGATGGTCTCCTTGCGGATGCGGCTTTCCGCGAACGCGAGGTCCTCCGGGATCGATGGGTCGAGGTGATGGCAAACCATCAGCATATCGAGATGTTCGGCGATGGTGTTGCGAGTATAGGGGCGCGTCGGGTTGGTGGATGAGGGAATGACGTTGGCGAGGCCGCAGACCTTGATGATGTCCGGGGCGTGCCCGCCCCCGGCGCCCTCCGTGTGAAAGGCGTGAATGGTGCGCCCCTTGAAGGCGGCGATGGTGTCTTCGACGAACCCTGACTCGTTGAGCGTGTCGGTGTGTATCATCACCTGCACGTCGTGGTCGTCCGCGACGCCGAGGCAGCAGTCGATGGCGGCGGGCGTCGTTCCCCAATCCTCGTGCAGCTTCAGCGCGCAGGCGCCGGCCAGGATCATCTCCTCCAGGGGCGCGCGGAGGGAGGCGTTCCCCTTGCCGGCGAGGCCGAGGTTCATGGGAAACGCGTCGAAGCTCTCGATCATCCGGGCGATATGCCAAGCCCCGGTGCAGGTGGTGGCCAAGGTTCCGTGCGCCGGCCCCGTGCCTCCGCCGATCATGCAGGTGATCCCTGCGTAGAGCGCCTCTTCAATCTGTTGGGGACAGATGAAGTGGATATGGGCGTCGACGCCGCCGGCGGTCAGGATTTTTCCCTCTCCAGCGATCGCTTCCGTCGAGGGACCAATGATGATGTCCACGCCCGGCTGCACGTCCGGGTTTCCGGCCTTGCCGATCTTCGCAATACGGCCGTCCTTCAGTCCTACATCGGCCTTCACCACGCCCCAGTGGTCAATGATCAGGACGTTGGTGATGACGGTGTCCACCGCGCCTTCCGCTCGGGTGGCCTGAGACTGGCCCATGCCGTCCCGGATCACCTTGCCGCCGCCAAATTTCACCTCTTCGCCGTAGATGGTGAGATCGCGCTCCACTTCGACGAAGAGCTCTGTGTCGGCAAGGCGGACGCGATCGCCCACGGTTGGACCGAACATGTCGGCGTAGAGCGCCCGGGAGATGCGGGCCATCAGATCCTACCCATCACGTCGCCCCGAAAACCATAGACCGCCCGCGCGCCCCTGAACGGGGTCAGCGTCACCGCGCGGGTCTGCCCAGGCTCGAAGCGCACAGCCGTCCCTGCGGCGATGTCGAGCCGCATGCCCAACGTCGCGGCGCGGTCGAAGAGAAGAGCAGGATTGGTCTCGAAGAAATGATAATGGCTGCCGACCTGGATGGGCCGGTCCCCGGAGTTGGCGACTTCAACCTCCAGCTTCGTCTGACCCGCGTTCAGCTCGACCTCGCCAGCCTCGGTGATGATTTCACCCGGGATCATGTTCCGAGCGCCAGAGCCGCGCCGCCAAGCGCCACCCCAGCGCCAAGGATGCGGATGAGCGCGTGACGGCGACCTTTCACGAGCGCCAGCCCCGCGGCGAGGCCGATGAGGTGCAAGGTTGCGGTCGATAGGGCGAACCCCAGAGGAAAGCCGAGGCTGGCGCCGGCCGGCGCCTCGGCGCCGTGCGCGTATCCATGGGCGAGGCCGAAGGCGGCGATGAGCGCTGCGCCGAGGGCCGTGGGGACCTGGGCGTTTGCAGCGATCATGGCGCCGAGACCCATGATGGAGGCGAGGATCGCCGGCTCCGCCAGAGGCATTGAGACGCCGCTGCGTCCTATGGCGTAGCCCACAAGCATGGCTGTCAGAAACGCCGCCGGCCAGGCCCAGAGCGCCCTGCCTCCACGAACGGCGGCCCAAAGGCCCACCGCCGTCATGGCCAGCATGTGGTCCAGGCCCGTGAACGGGTGCTCCAGCCCGCCGGCGAGGTCATGAGGTCCGTGTCCGGGGTGCGCCAGGGCGGAGGCGGCGGAAACGCTGGCCAAGAGGGTTGCGGCGGTCTGGCCTTTCAGGGTGCGGCTCATCGAATTTCCTCAGCGGATCGGATGGTGGACGGTGACGAGCTTGGTGCCGTCTGGAAACGTCGCCTCGACCTGCACGTCATGGATCATTTCGGCGACGCCGGGCATGACCTGATCTCGGCTGACGACGTGGCCCCCCGCCTCCATAAGCTCGGCGACCGTGCGGCCGTCTCTGGCGCCTTCCACCACGAAATCGGTGATCAGGGCGATTGCCTCCGGATGGTTCAGGGCTACGCCCCGGGCAAGACGCCGACGGGCCACTTCGGCCGCCATCGAAATCAGGAGCTTGTCTTTCTCCCGAGGGGTCAGATGCATCCTGTCCTCAGTTCGTCCATAGCCGGGGCATGCCTAGCCCGCCGCGCATCAAGGTCAGCACGTCAGTCAAGGTTCGGCGAAGTCTCATTCCGTCTTGTGCAATCAGGCGGCAAATCAGCTTGCCGTCGAAGGCTGAGGCGCCGCCGCAGCAATCACCGTCGACGGCTGAGAGGCGGGCGAGGACCGGATCGAGGCATGCTTCAGCCTCCCTTGAGATCAGGACGACCGAGGCGAACGCTGCGCGGCCCCCGAGGGCGGCTCTCCGCTCGAGGATCGGGCCGACCGCGCCGTCAAACCGCGTGTCCTCGGCGAACGTCAGTTTGCCGCCGCGCCGAACGCGCCACCGATCGTGAAAATCTGTGTGGTGAACCTTTTCTCCATGCGCAAGACGGCCAAGAAGCACCGGCTCGACGATCAGCAGCACGCCGTCGTCGGCGACGGACGCCTCAAAGCGGCGCTCCAGACCGGAACCGTTATAGAGAATGGTCTCTTGGGGCAGCCAATCGAGCCGCGCCCCGGGGCCCACGTCCAGAGCGACTGACACACGCGCGGGCTCGCCAAGGGCGCGGTAGACGCGCTCGCACGCCTGGGTGGTGACGACGGCCTGGGCGTTCGGCCCCAGGGTCACGCGCCAATCCAAGCGGTCGCCGCCGGTCAGTCCGCCGGAAGTGTTGATGAGGACGACGTCCATGGTCCCGCCGCGGTAACTATGCGGAAGGCGAATTTTCGCCGCCCCAGCCTGATGTAACCGTTCAAGCCGCGTGACGCCGGCATAGGCTATGAGAGACGCCTTGCCGAGGCCGTCCGTGCGCTGAAGCTTTGGGGCGGGCGCCGGATCGCTCATCCTAAGACTGTCCCTTTGGCGCAAGACCAGGATCGCCCAGCCGGATGTCCGTGACTGAACATGCTCCGCGACGCGACATCCAGCCTCATTCGACTAAGGACCGGCGCTAATCGTCCAGCGCTCGACTTTGCACCGGGATGGCGGGGAGGGCTTTTCAAGGCTGGTCGCCCCGACCGGAGCCTATGCGCGAGGTCGGCGCTACAAAGGATTTGCCCCAAAACCGTCGCTCTGCCAGCCTTGAAGGCGCGGATTGCGCCGCGCCGGGTCCGCGGCGCACAGGGGATGAAATGATGGACCTGGTCATCCGCGGCGCCCTTATCCTGCGGGGCGGCGAACTCAGTCGCGTCGACATCGGCGTCCGGGGCGGTCTCATCGCCGCCATGGGTCCGGCTCTCGCCGTACAGGCCCCAGAACTCGACGCCGGCGGCCGTCTTGTGGTTCCCGGCTTGATCGAGACGCACATCCACCTCGACAAGACCTGCATTCTTGACCGGTGCGCCATCGAAGACGGCACCCTTGCGGAAGCCGTCCGCGAAACGGCGGCGGCGAAAGCGAAGTTCACCGTCGAGGACGTTTACGCCCGAGGCCAACGCACCCTGGAGCGCTGCATCGAGAACGGCGCCATGCGCATGCGCACCCACGTCGAGGTCGACCCGGTCGTCGGGATGATCGGTTTCGAAGCGGTGCAACATCTGGCGCGTGACTACGCCTGGGCCATGGATATGGAACTCTGCGTGTTTCCGCAGGACGGCCTCATCAACAATCCCGGGACCGAGGCGCTCTTGGTCGAGGGGCTCAAGCGAGGAGCGCGAGCGATCGGCGCGGCCCCCTATTGCGACAGCGACCCACGGGGTCAGATCGACCGGATTTTCGCGATCGCGCGCGAGTTTGACGTGGAAATCGACATGCACCTTGATCTCGGCGACACCCTGGAAGGAATGCAGATCGAATATGTGTGCCGAAAGGCGGAAGCGTTCGGTTGGGGCGGTCGGGTCGCGGTGGGTCACGCGACGCAGATGTCGTTGTTGCCGCCGGACCGTTTCGCCGACATCGCGGCGCAGCTCGCCCAAGCTGGCGTAGCGGTGACCATTCTGCCGTCGACAGATCTCTATCTGATGGGGCGAAATCACGACCATGCCGCGCCGCGGGGGGTGGTGTCGGCGGGGCCCCTCAGAAGGGCGGGCGTCACCTGCTCCATCTCGACTAATAACGTTCTGAACCCCTTCACGCCCTATGGCGACGGCTCGCTTATCCGGATGGCTAATCTTTACGCCAACGTCTGCCAGGTATCGAGACCTGCGGAGCTAGCCGATTGCCTGGATATGATCACCGGCGGGGCCGCACGGCTCATGCGCCTTGAGGACTACGGCGTTGCAATCGGCGCTCCAGCTGACCTGGTCGCCCTGAACGCTTCTGATCCCGCCGAGGCCGTCGCGACCCTCGCCCAACCGATCTGGGGCGTCAAACGGGGCCGCTTGTCCTTCAGCCGACCTCTCCCAGAGCTTCACCGTCCAGGGTGACGCCCGCGCCGGATCGGCCGGAAGAGGCTCGCCTTAGCCGTAGTCTCCCGCATCGACCCCCGGGGCCGGACGCCGTGCCGGTTGAGCGCCGCAGCCCCAACGGCGCCGACGTCTGCGCCCTTCCTGTGCAGTTTCCTGAAACATGCGCGCGACAGGCAAATCCCCTTGCCCGCGGGTTTTTTCTCTCGAAAGAGACCTTATGCCAGTAGATGGACCGCGGCGGGATCTCGTTGGCTACGAAGGGGACCTCCCGGCCGTTAAATGGCCTGGCGGCGCTAAAATCGCGATTTCGCTCGTCGTTCACACGAGGAAGGGATCGGAGCGGGCGATCGGGGACGGAGACGCGACGCGGGAACCGTCGGGCCCTGAAGATTGGCCGCTCACCAAACGCGACATTACTGGGGAGGGGGCTTTTGAGTACGGCGCCCGCGCGGGGTACTGGCGCCTCCTCAATATCTTCGACGAGCAGGACGTAAAATGCACGTTTTGCGCCTGCGCGGCGGCGCTGGAGCGCAACCCGGTCGCGGCGGGCGAGATGCGGGCGAGGGGCCATGAGGTCATGGCGCACGGCTGGCGGCGGGAGGACGTGTCGCTGCTCACGCGTGAGCAGGAGCGTGACCGCATAAGGCGGGCCGTCGAGGCGATCACCGCTGCGACCGGCGAGCGCCCTCTGGGCTGGCACTCGTGGTATGGGCCAAGCGTGCACACCAGAGACCTCCTCGTTGAGGCGGGCGGGTTCCTCTATGATTCCGACGCATACAATGACGACGTGCCTTATTGGGCGCAGGTGGGAGCCTCGCGACACCTGATCGTCCCTCACTCCTTGGCCAACAGCGACGACAAGCTGAGTTTCGGAGCCTTCGGTTCGCCAGCGGATTTCGAGAACCATCTGCAGGCGAACTTTGATCAACTTTATCACGAGGGTGAAACGCGCCCGAAAATGATGTCGATCGCGCTTCACCCTCGAATCATTGGCCACCCGGGCCCTGCGCACGCCCTCGCGAAATTCATTGAACGGGCGAAATCCTCCCCGGGCGTTTGGTTCGCCCGCCGCGTCGATATTGCTCGACACTGGATCGACCACCATGGCTGACGAAGCCGACAGTCCTGGACCCGCCAGAAATCTCGTGGGCTACGCCGGCAATCCGCCCAGGGTCGCTTGGCCCGGCGGGGCCAGGATCGCGATCTCACTTGTGGTGAATTATGAGGAGGGCTCCGAGCCGGCGGTGGGCGACGGAGACCCGTTCGCCGAGCGATGGCTGTCTGAAGTTCCATCGCCGCCGACGAAACCCGGCAAGCGCGATCTCGCCATGGAGAGCATGTACGAATATGGCTCCAGGGTCGGATTCTGGCGCCTCATGGACATGTTCGATGCGCTTGAGGTGAAGAGCACATTTTACGTCTGCGCAGTCGCTCTAGAGCGTAACCGCAAGGCGGCCCGGGAGATCCGGCAACGGGGCCATGACGTGGTCTGCCATGGCTATCGATGGGAGGACGTGACGCTTCTTAGCCGCGAGGAGGAGCGCGATCATATCAGGCGTGCTGTGGCTTCCATCACCGAGACCACCGGGGAGCGCCCGCTAGGCTGGTATTGCCGTTACGGCCCCAGCGTAAACACCCGTGAGCTGGTGGTTGAGGAGGGCGGTTTCCTCTATGACTGCGACGCCTACAACGACGACCTGCCCTATTGGACCCTGGTCGGCGAGAAACGACACTTGGTGATCCCCTACACTCACGTAAACAACGACAGTCGGATTGCGTCCGGCCAACTGGGCACGCCAGCCGCCTTCGAGGAGCACCTGCGTTACACCTTCGACCGGCTTTACCACGAAGGCGCCGCGGAGCCGAAGATGATGTCTATCGGCCTGCATATGCGCTTGGTGGGCAACCCGGGGCGAGCGCGGGCGCTCGCCGAATTTATCGGGTATGCGAAGTCATTTCCGAACGTCTGGTTCGCGCGGCGAATAGAGATTGCGCGTCACTGGGGGGAGCATCACGGATAAGACGGGGCCCTAGGCTGAACCCTCTGCCAGGAGCGGGGCCGACGTCGGGTTTAGACCCAGGATTTGATCCTGTCGCCGCTCCCCCAGGCGGAGGATGGGCCCTGTTCAAGAAAGCGGCCATGACCCGGGGCGACCTTGAGTTCGCCGTCCTGCACCACGACCACGCCGCGGCTCATGACCGTCTGGGGCCAGCCCTGCACCTCCATGCCCTCATAGGGGGTGTAGTCGCAGTTGGAATGCAGGGACTGATTGCGGATGACGACGCGTTTCTCTGGATCCCAGAGCGCCAGGTCAGCGTCGGCGCCCACCGCTATCGTCCCCTTGCGCGGGTGCAGGCCGTATAGCTTGGCGTTGTTGGAGGCGGTCAGGGCGACAAACCGACTGAGGTCGATGCGCCCCTTGACGACCCCTTCGCTGAACAGGATCGGCATGCGGGTCTCCAGGCCAGGCATGCCGTTGGCGATCTTGGAAAACGGGGCGTTCGCGCCGGCGCTGAGCTTGCCTTGGCCGTCAAACCGGTAGGGGGCGTGGTCGGAGTTGAAGACATCCACTGTGCCGTCCTCGATGCCGCGCCAAAGGCCCGCCTGCGCGTTGTCGTCGCGCAGGGGCGGCGAGCAGATGCATTTGGCGCCCAACATGCCCGGCGCGCTCAACGCCTCGGCCGTGAGGGTCAGGTAATGGGGACAGGTCTCGGCGAACACGGTCACCCCCCGCGCCCGGGCGCGGCGAACTTCCTCGAGGGGCTCGCCCCCCGAAATATGAACCACGACCATGGGCACGCCGGCTATCTCGACCAGGGTGACGGCGCGATGGGTCGCCTCGCTTTCCAACGGAGACGGACGCGACAGCGCGTGGGCGTAGGGCGCCGTCCGGCCCTGAGCCTCCAGGCGTTCAGTGATCCACACCAGAAGTTCGTGGTTCTCGGCATGGACCAAAACAATGGCCTTTTCGGCCCGGGCGACTTCAAAGACATCCAAGAGCTGCGTGTCGGTCAGGCGCAGAGACTCATAGGTCATGTAGAGCTTCAGGCTCGTATGTCCCCGCCGGATGAGGGCAGGCAGTTCCTGGCCGAGCACCTGAGGGGTCGGATCGGTGAGGATCAAGTGGAAGCCGTAGTCGATGACCGACTGATCGTCGGCCCGGCGATGGTAGTCGTCCACAGCCGCCGTCAGCGACCCGCCCTTGTGTTGCACGCAGAAGGACATGAGGGTCGTCGTGCCGCCGAACGCGGCGCTCGCGCTGCCGGATCGGAAGTCGTCCGCCATCACAGGAGCATCCGCTGGCGCGTCAGGCGGTTCCGGCTGATCCAGATGGCAGTGGGCGTCGACGCCGCCCGGCAGCACGAAGCGCCCGCCAGCGTCAATGGCGACGTCGCCCCCGGTCAGCCGGTCGGCTATGGTCACGATGCGGCCATTACGAATGCCCACATCGGCGCGCACCACGTCGGCTGCCGTGACGATGGTTCCGCCGTGGATGATCGTGTCGAAACGCATGGGTTCCCAAGCCGTTGTTTAGCGTAGGTTCATGCTGACGAGTTCGTCAAGGCGTGTCGCCCTCGCGCCAGGATCCGACGGCTCAGCGCTCTAGGGGGCCGCCTGGCCGCTCTTGAGGAAAAGGGCGAATTGAGCGTCGAAAGCCCGTTGGAAGGCGGGACGCCCCTCAGCTCTTGCGACGTAGGCGGCGAGGTTCGGATAATCGTTGAGAAGTTCGGAAATCTTCAGTCGGCGAAGAACCGTCGCCACCATGAGATCGCCGGCGCTAAATGCGTCGTCAAGCCAATCGGCCTGACCAAGCCGGAATGAAAGCGCCTCAAGACGCGCTCGCACGCGGTGCTCCAGGATCGGCGCGCGCTCCTCTCGCCACGCCTTTTCCCTTTCCTCGCGGAGGGCGAACTCCCGATCAAGGATCGGCGGCTCCAGGGTGCTCAGGGCTGAAAACATCCACATGATCGCGTGGGCGCGCGCGGTCCCGCCAAGGGGCAGCAAACCAGGATGGCGTTCCGCGACATGCAGAACGATGGCGCCGGATTCGAAAAGGACGAGCTCGCCGTCCTCGAAGGTGGGAATTTGCCCGAAGGGGTGGCGTTGCCGATGGTCAGCCTCCTTGAGGGCGCTGAAAGAGAGAGGGCGCACCGTGTAAGGGACGCCCACCTCTTCGAGGGCCCATCGGACGGGCATGTCGCGGGCCAGACCCCGCCCGCGATCGGGAGACTGCTCAAAGACGCCCAGGGTTATGGCCATGGCCTGGCTCCTCTGGAACCAGAGTGGCCGCATCAGGGACGCGGCGCAAGGAAAGGCCGGCTTAAGCGTTCCCCGTCTTTCCTCACGCGGTTCCTGTCCGGGCGCGCGTCGGACGCGGCGTGTCCTCAGGCCGATACGGCTAACGTCTCAGGCCCTGCGCTCAGGCGGTCAATCCCGCCAGGGCCTGGCGGACAGCCACGAGGGACTGGCCTGCGACCATCCCCTTCCAATCGTCCGCATCGCCGTAAAAAGCGTCCCGGATCTGCCTCTTGATGGCCTGTCCCTCGGGGCTGGCGGGATCGCCGTGGGCGTGCAGCCAGGCGTCGGCGCGAAGGGCGTTGAGCACGGTCAAGGTCTGTTGTGTCCCAACTTCGAGGGCCATTCCCGTCACCTGGGCGTGCTCCAGCAAACCCGGCGCGGCGGCCAAGCCGTCGCCGACGATGTCGGCGGAGGTGGAGGTGCCGCTCGACGGAGAGGTCACCGCGGCGCCGTACCAGCGCAGCGCGCGGATATATCCGGGGCTGTCCTTGGGATCGGTGATGATCTGCTCGCCATACCCCCACGGACCAAGGCCGGTGTGATAGTCGAGGAGGCCGATGCGGGCGGCGTTCTTGAGATAGGTGTTAAAGATAGAGGTCTGGGTCCGCCGCGACCACGTCGGTCCGTCCCCGCCGAAGAAGACGCCCTTTGGGTGGTGATATTGCCCACCGCTGATCGCCTGTTGGAAAGCCATCATCCCCTTGGCGGCGATGAAGGCGCCCAGGATTTCGAAACTCGCCGCCTGGGCGGCGGGGGACCACTCGCGGGGACAAATGGCGTCGGCAAGCTCGGCGTAGGCCGCATTGATCGGCGCCGGCTTGGCGAAGTCGATCCAGTTCCGGTTCAGGTCGACGTTCTCGTGCGTCACCCGCCTCAACCAGGCGAAGCCATAGGGATTGATGGCGTGGATGAGGAGGACCGCAACGCCGCCGGGCAGGCGGGCGGCTCCGCCTCGCCTCAGCCAGTCCACCTGGGCGCCGGAGCCGCAAAATCCTTCAACGCCGTGGGTGCCCGAGATCATGACTAAGACCGCTTCAGCATCCCTGGGGCCGAACCAGGCGATATCCGTTGCAAGGTCCTCGCCGTGCGGACCGCGCTCGGGGTGGAGCGCCGTCTCCAGCGCTCCGCCGGCGTCTTTCGCCGCAGCCAGAAACTTCGACCGCGCCAGGGAATAATCCGCGCTGAAACTGTCGGCGCTGTTCATCAGGGCGGCTCCTATTTGGCCCGGCGGGGAGGGGCGAGGGCTGAAGGCTTCTAAGTCGGTTGAGTTTGAAAAAGAAGCACGCCCGCGCGCGCCCAGGTGAACCCCACGCTTCGCCTCGAGCGCACCCCCCCGCGCCGGCGAGCGCCCTAGCGGACGGCGAAGTCCTTGGCGATCCGGTTGGCGAGCTCGTCCTTCTCCATGGCGGCGCCCGCTTCGAGGTCGGTTGAGTAGAGGGCGTGAAGATAATCGATGTCCGCCGCGGTCAGCGCGTCGGGAACGTCGCTCTTGCCGCAGCCTGCGACGAACAGGTTCAGGATGTCGTCGGCGGCGCTGCATTGGTCGTGAAGCTTGATCTGCGCCAGGCTCATCATGGTGATGTAGTCTGCGAGCTGGCCGATCTGCATGCCGGCGGCGATCTTGGCGTCGACGAGGATCAGAACATGGCTCAGGGAGCTGCTGAGGCACACCGAAAGCCTGCTGTGCGCGCAACCCACCGGGGCGCTGACGGCTTGCAAGACGCCGTTGGCCCCGCTTCCAGGATCAGGGTCGCCGGTAATTTCTGTGTTGACGACGTCATTCCATTCGTTGCCGTTCACATCGCGGGTGTTGGTCCCGTACCAGGCTTGGACCGGGCTTGTGACGGTGGCGATCGCCTTGGCGTCGGCGGCGTAATGTTGTCCGAGGAAATCAGGCCGCTTCACCGCAAGCTGATTGATCGTGATCTGCGGCGCTGGGCTGAAGATGATCAGGACGTTGGCCGGGCAATTGGCCTTCGTGTTCATGCTCGCCCCAATGTCTTTCGCCACCGTTGCGATGCGGTTTGAAATGAACGCGGCGTAGGGGCCGGGCAGCCCCAGAACTGTTGGGCAAATCGGCGTCTTCCACCGGGTCAACTGGCCGGTCCGCGCGCTGACGGCGCTATGGGTCTGAATGAATTCGTGGGCGAGCTGCCGACCCGTGACGTCGGGGGGCGTTTTGGGCGCAACAATGGTGACGCCAGGCGCCGCGGCGCTTCCCGTCGGCGCGCCCATGCTTTGGGGCTCTGGGGACTGGGCATGGGCTAGGGCGAAGTCTCCGCTGATCGACGCCGCAAAAACCGCGGCCGCGATGCGCCCCTTAAATCTGACCATACCGCCTCCCAAACGCGCCCAAGCATCAATCTCGTCATGACGAGAATATTCAATTTAAAGTCGACTGAGCATTGCTTGAAAATAGACACCACTTCACAGGGTTTAACGGCAGTTTTCGTAGACGGTTTAAGGTCTATAGAATTCCGTTAACTCTTGCGGCGATCAAATTTCCTATAGCGATCCCCCCTCGTTCTCCAATTAATCCACCACTATAGGTCGAAGTCAATGTCCGCGCCCAGCATGACGAAGTCCAGGGCCGCCGTGGGGATGATCCGCCGTCCGCACCATTTCACAGCTTCAAACCCTTCATCCGCCTACCCGGCGCGCGCTCGCCCCTGTAGCGTGGCCTGCCATGAAGCTGCTTGTCCGCGAGTTTGAGGCGAGGGGGTTCCGGTCGCTTAAGGCGATCACCTACCCCATGTCGGACCTTGACGTGTTCGTCGGGTCCAACGGCGTTGGAAAAACCAATCTCTATCGCGCCCTCGAGCTCTTACGGTCCGCCGCCTCCAATTCCCTCGCCAGCGATCTAGCGCGGGACGGCGGGCTGGCCTCCGCCCTCTTCGCCGGCCCACGCCGACGAACCCAGAGCCCGCGCATTCGACTGGCCGTCGGCTTCTCGCCAGACCGAGGCCGCGGCGACGCTAGACCACTTTACCGGTACGAGGTCGAGGTCGGCTTCCCAGCCCCCACGGCGGGAGCCTTTGAAACGGAGCCGGAGATCAAGCTCGAAGCCGTGTCTTATCGCGGCGGCACTAAGACCTACCGCCTCTTGGACCGACGCGGGCCGTCGGTCATGGTGCGAGGGGCGGACGGGCGGCCCGTCCAGGTGGACATTGACCTGCTTGGCTCGGAGACGGTCCTAGGTCGTCTGGAGGATCCGTCGCGCTACCCCGAGCTGGACCTCATGCGGCGCACCCTTCTTGAGTGGCGTTTCTATCATGGGCTGAGGAGCGATGCGGCCTCTCCGATCCGTCAGCCTTGCGCCGCCGTCGCCACGCCCAGCCTGGCTTCGGACGGATCCGACCTCGCCGCCGTCTTCGCAACCCTGATTCACATTCGTGGAGACGCCGCAGAGTTGAGCGCCGTCGTCGACGCCGCCTTCCCAGGCGCGAAGTTGGTCGTACCGAAACCCGGACGAAACGCCAGCTTCGGCATGACGTTCGCGGAGTTCCCGCACAGGGTGTTTGAAGCCTCGGAGCTGTCAGACGGAACTTTGCGCTTTCTCGCCCTCGCCGGCGCCCTGCTCGGCTATCGGTTGGCGCCTTTCATCGCCTTGAACGAACCGGAGGCCTCGCTGCATCCTGATCTCATGGCGCCCCTCGCGCGGCTTGTGGTGCAGGCCGCCAAGCGGACCCAGCTCTGGCTTGTCACCCATTCCGCGCCCCTTGCGCAGGCTATCGTCAAGTCCGGCGCCGGGGAGGTTCGCACGGTCTACAAACACGAGGGCGTCACCGGCATCGAAGGATTGAAGGCCTGGGGGGCGTTTCGAGACGCCGAGGACAGGAACGCCTATGCTGAGAACGCCCATGCTGAGGACGCGCAAGCTGAGGACGCCGAGGCTGAGGAGGTCGAGGCATGACGCCGCCGCTGTGTCTCCCAGAGCTTGCCCGCGTCGGACCGGGCCTGGTGGGGCGCTGAAGGGGTCAAGGCGCCTGAGAAAGCCGTGGGCGCGCTGATCGGGCAAATCGGACTAGTCCTGTCCGGACAGGAAAGTCTGACGTCCGGACACGGCGAGGCTTGCGGCCGCGGCGACGGGCGCGGTCCATGGCGCTATGATCCCGTCATCGCCCCATCCCGCCGACGCTCCAGAGAGCTCCACCCCCACCGGCAGGGCGCAAGGCGCGACGCGGCCCATCCTGCGCGGGGTGTTTGAGCTCGGTCGGACCGTGGTTTACGCCCTCCTCATCGCCGGTGGGTTGCGCACCCTTCTCGTCCAGCCCTTCACCATACCCTCTTCCTCCATGGAGCCGGGTCTGGTGACAGGCGACTACATCCTGGTTTCGAAGTTTGCCTACGGCTGGAGCCGGGCGTCCCTGCCGTTTCGTCTAGATCTGCCGGGAGGACGCGTGGGCGGACAGGCGCCGAAGCGGGGCGATGTGGTCGTGTTTCAGCGCCCGTACGACCCAGGACAGGCCTGGATCAAGCGGGTGATCGGGGCGCCGGGAGACCAGATCCAGGTCGTGTCGGGCCTAGTAAGGGTCAACGGTCGGCCCCTGCAAGAGACGCCGATAGGGATGACCTTCGACCACGACGCGCCTGCGCGGTCGGTTTTGGAGGTCGAGGAGACCGGGCAGGACGGAAAAAGCCGCCGCGTTTACGCCGGCGATCCAGGGGCGGAGACTGAGAACACCCCGGTCTTCACGGTGCCAAAGGGGGACTATTTCGTCATGGGCGACAACCGAGACAATTCAGCCGACAGCCGGTTCCCCGCGGATGTCGGCGTTGGGATGCTGCCTGCGCAGAACATCATCGGCAAGGCCGAAGTCATTCTTTTCTCGTGGCGCTGGACGCAGGGACGGGCGGGCGGTCAGAGGATTTTTGGGTTTCAGGCGGACCGGTTCCTGCGTCTGATCCGTTAGGGGCGGGGAGAGCCGGGCGCCTCGGCGACGGGCGCGCGGACCCTTTGAGCGTGGTCGCACCGGGTCTGGCCGCTCCAGGCCGGACGGGCGAGGGTCGGGGCCGCGACGGCCCCCACGGCGAGGCCGGCGGCGGCGGCGGCTATGCCAATGCGCCACGGGCTCGTGCGCGAGGGTCTTGGCGTCACCGGCGAATGAAGTTCGCTTTCGACAAAGGCGCGCACCGCTTCGCTCGCCGTGCGGCCCTGTCGACGGCAAAGCGTCATAAAGGCTGCTTTGGCCTCCAGGCTCAGGCGGACCTCGAGGGTCTCGCTCTTTTTCGAAGGTTTTGTCCTGCTCGTCACGCCACACCCCTCCCAATTCCGGTTTAGCGTCTCAAGAGCAGAATGTCTTGTCCAGGATCGTATCGCCTCCTCGCCCAAGGCCTTGGCCCGCGCTCGCTTGTCGTTCGGGGCCTTTTATACCGGCCCCCTCAGGGACGCCCCTTCGGATAATGTTCCACGGGATCTGGAATGATCACCCAGGGGCTCTTGTAATCTTCCCAGACCGAGCGAACCGGCGCGGGAACCATGGGGTCGGTTATAGCGCCCACGGCCACGCCAACCATGGCGGGATGTTTTCCAGCCTTTGCGTAAACCGTGGATCCGCAGACGGGGCAGAAGAACGTCTCAAAGACCCCGCCGGCGTCGGTGGGACGCTCATAGCGCTTAGCCGCCCCTGTGATGGTCACCACCTCAGTGGGGTAATAGGCGAGGACGCCGAAGGGGGAGCCGGTCCTCCGCCGACAGTAGCCGCAATGGCACGCGACGACGGCGGGGGACGGCCCTGGGAGCGCCGCCGTCAGCTGTCCGCATTGGCACTTGGCTTCGATGCTCAATCTCCTCGTCAGACCGATGATACCGCGCCGCCATGGATGGGCAACACCGGGACGACCCGGCGTCGCTTCGGTCGTGGTCCGAGAGCGCGGCTCGTGCGTAATTTCCGAAGCTGGTGGTCCGACCGCCTCGGCCTAAAGGTCGGCGTTGAGCGAACGCGGACGAACGCAGATCCTGATGATCACACGCCTTCCTCGCCTGCAGCGGCCCACGCAAGACCTGCGCCGTTGACGCTCCCAACAAAGGATCCTCGACATGCGCCACCGCGAACCCAAGCCTACGCCCTTAAACCTTGATCTGCCTGAGACTGATTTACACTGTCCCGCGCCAGGCGAGCCCGATCATCAGGCCCACGCGGCCAAATCCCACCCCAAGTCCTCCGTCAGCTTTTCGGGCGGCGTCGATCTCGGACTCATCGAGGCGGGTAAATCTGGCCAGGGCGGACGAACGGACGATCCCTTTTAAGACCGCGCGCGCCGGGGGCCAGAGGCGGAGGGGACCGGCCCAGCGTGCGCCTCCTCCAAGCGGCGGTCCCTTGCCGATCCGGCTTCCTGCGACGGGATGAAGAAACGTCAAGAGTGATGATGGCGCCCCTCGCCCCTCGCCCCTCCTTCGGGCGGCAGGGAT
>Ga0209208_10001793_pt1 | contig 30648 bp, 18 predicted proteins | sample S1TSphfallax_3_FD_187694 | JGI IMG/M metagenome (GOLD analysis project Ga0209208, IMG submission 187694) | Host-associated microbial communities from peat moss isolated from Minnesota, USA - S1T2_Fd - Sphagnum fallax MG (SPAdes) (version 2) | ecosystem: Host-associated > Plants > Peat moss >...
CCAATTTGACTCCCGGCCCTTCTTTTGCCCATAACTTGGGCGACAGATGTCCAAATGCCCAATGCGAGGGCATTTTCGATATCTACGCTTCAAGACCTTTCCAATGACACCAAGAACACCCCAATGCAAGGTGTTTTGGGTCCTGCTGTCGAGCTCTGAACATTCGGGAGTCCCGGAGGACTCCAAATCCCCAACTTTTCCAAGTGTTGGGCTTCACCCCCACACTTGGCCAAGTTAGGGTTGCGACAATGTCCTTTTAAAAAATCATATTTATGAACCAATCCTTACTTAATGTGTGGAATGTGGCAAACTTTCATGTGCATTTAATATTTTTATATTTATGTGAATTGATGTAAATTATGGCAAGCAAACTATGGTGTCAATATCACCAAGTAGTTGTGACAATTGTTTTTTGCTTGCCAAATGGGTATGATGAATGATTTTTTTGTGTACAGCACATATTAATTACAAATCTTATATTTATGTTATTAAAGAAAAGTGGAGGTTTTTAAAAATGAGGGCATATGTTATATATTTGGAAATGATGTTACTCAAGAAATACAATGCCAACATAATTATTTACAATGTCTTTAAATTCTAAAGTCTCAAGTGCTCTATAAATTGTTTAGAGGTTCATTTGATTTTGGTCGTTGAAACTTCGTAATATTATTTCATTTGGATGCAATTATTGACATTTGGATTTATTCCATAGCCAATCTTATGGAGTTGTTCTCATGTTAATGTAGTTATTGTTATCATTTTTCATTTGATCTACTAAGTTAATGTGGGTGGTTGCATGCATGCGAGCTTTTCCATGTGTAACAAATGGTACAATTTTTTTCAATTATAGTTTTAAATGAATGCATCTATTAGGTTTTCATGACCAGTTTTAAGATAGGGTTTTTTTTCCATTGAAACATTTTAATCATAACCAAAAAAAAGGAACTTGTCACAAAATATATTTGTATAGTGGAAATGTATAATAATTGTAATTTTTTATAGTTTTTGGGGTTTTGGCATTATATTTGTTTCTTATATCTTTTCTTATATATGGCTTGTTGTGTTCAATAGCTTGAAGGGGAAAAAAATATTTGTTTGGAAAGTAAGAAAAAACATTTTTTTATGTTTTACGTTTTGCATCAATTAATTTGGAAGCATCAAACTAGTTAATAATGTGTATTAACTAAACATTATAATAAACAAAACTCATGTGTCATGTTGACACAAAAACAATAGTGCACAAATATATGTACAATTCCTCATGACCAACAATAACCACATGATTCGTATGTTCAGCAACATCACTAACCAATTTTGATGTTACCTTTAATTGGTTATTCACTATTTCCTTAGTTATTTCATATTGTTTGTCAAACAAATTTTCTTTGTTCATTCAAATGCCCTCAAGATAAAAAAATTTTGGAACATGAACTAACTCCTTTGTGTTTCCACTACCCACCTTTACAAGTTCAAAAGCCTTATCATTAGTTGTTTTAATTATCTCATGAATTTTAGTAGTTGCATCATTGTTCATACTTTTGGCATCTCAAGAGTTTTTATACATGTATTTTTGGCAAAGGTTTTATTCAGCATGATTTTTATGTAGGAAACATGATCATAATTTTGATCATTTCTAGGTGTAGTAGTTTGCCACATATTAAGGAACTTAAACACATGTGTTATCTCATCTAATCTTAACAATGTTGTATGCTTCAAGCAATAATATTTTTATTTGTAATGAAAAATACCCCATTGGTATCAAAATGAAATAATATAAATCCATGAATTATGTTGTCATTAATGGAGTCCATTGTTGTAGTTAGAGGAATATTTTGATTTCCAAGCTTGGTTTTTATCCATTTAACATGTAATTAAAGCTAAGTGAAAACACTTTTTTTTGAGTTTACAAAATACAAAATCAAAATATAAAGTGCCATATATTGATTGTTGGGTAAATTTTCTGATTTAATTAATTCTATAATAGGGTTACCTTTATTATGGAAATCAAAATCTAATTAATATAAGGTATGTGTTAATCATTTGTATTAAAAAATAAAAAAATATGAGGCATGTATTCAAAACTAAAGGTATCATAAATTGTTAGTAGGTTTAATTAATAAGTTCATAAATGAATCGATATTAATGAGTTTAATTATTAAGTCAATAAATAAATAATTGTAACAAATGAAATAGTAATGGAATTGAATGTTAAGAAGAAAGGATGATGCAAGGGCCATGGATTTTAAAATGTTGAAAATCATGTAAATTATACACATGGACTATATTGATGAAATATATGTCACCAAAAGAAAAGGGAATTACATTCTTCATTGTGTAAACCCCCAATGTTTGGAATATATTGTTGAAGCTTTTATTTCAATAGAAAGATTTGCTTCAAACATTATTTTTTCATCAAAATCCTTATAGACACCTAAATTCTATTGTTTTATTTCTATGGACCACAAGGGATCAGTTTCACTCTTGATTTCCTCTTTAGGAGTCAACAAGTTACTTCATGGGAATAATACTCATACCCAACAACAGAAACCCCAAAGAAACTAATTACTTCATATGATTCCTCTCAAAGACTGGACATCGATTCATGGTAAGATCGGTCAATGTAATCTATTATATTCTCTAACATCCCCTTATTCCCAGAAGCCCCAGAACTCCCACAATGCAACAATCCACTCTTCAGGATAAAACACTTTGCACATTCATCATCTCCCTTGTGTAGGCCCCTAAAAAAACACATGCAAGACTTCTAGACCTCTTCCTGACATTCTTGGCGCAGCAGAAGTTCAAGCGTTAGGGTTCTTTTGATCCAACAATCTTAATTAAGTTCTATCCCTACCTAATTACAACATCCAAAAATCAAATCAGCTACACACTTGCTAGTTATCTTGAAAGTCTAGCAACTTAACTTCATTTTTTCACCAAAAATTATGCCTTGTACTCTTTAGCCAACATCAAATATACTCCTCCAATCCTTGTCCCTTCTATCCCTATAAATCTTCCTACCAATCCCCTCGCACAATCGTAAATCACACAAAACATGAAGAGTCATCATTGAGGAGCTAGGATTGCGCTTCCTCACTGAAACCAACTCACCGTGATCCCTTTGCAATAACCTACAAAACAACAAAACAAACCAAAAAAAGAAACAAATTATAAAACAAATTCTTTTGCGCCATTGAATCACCGTGCCACCAATAATTATGCCACTAAACCAAATTAAGGTTTGGAACCTTCATCCATAGAAAACATCTGACACTATTTTTAGGTTACATATATATCAAATATTATTTTAAAATTCATGAGCTCTTGTATTATTCCTAAAATTTTAGGCGTTTAAACTATAATGGAAATTTCTTCAAGTTTACCTAAACCTTTATAATTCCGAACTTATTAAAATCAAATATTTAAACGAATATAAGGTATTGAAATTGGATGCAAAACAAAAAACAAAAAACAAAAAAAGGTAAATTAAATATGTCCATTTTAAAAAATTAAATAATAATAGTTTAGGGGGGGGGCTCATTTAATACCCCCCACCCCACCCCCACCCACCCTCAAATGTTTATTTCACACAAGTAATTTGAAAATTTAACACTATGTGTACCCCATGGGAGCCAAAGGTAGTTGTTCATAATAACAAATAAAGCTCGTTGAGGAAAATGAATCCACGATACATAAAAAAGAATCATGGGTTTTGCAACTACTTAAATCCATTAGGTTTTTAAGGGAATGAGAGAAAAATTAACTGATATGCAACTTGTATGGTTTTGGTTAAAAACGATTAGTTGATTATAACTCTTTAATAAATTTTCTTTTAACCATTTTGGATAGTCACATGTTGCAATAAATAATTTATAATTTAAAAATCCAAACATGGATATTATGAGGTCCCAAGTTAGTATGACATGGATTAAAGTGTTACATCATCATATAACATTTTTTTAAGATCATGTGTTTTTTTCATGACAAGTCATGAAAAATATAATTATTTTTTTGAATTTTACTATCAAAAAGTTTTGCCAACATTCGCCATATGTAAATGTTTGTATGCTACATTTGTACATGATACATTAATGTATAATACAAATTATATGCATTCATACATGCATTCATTAAAGTTTGAACCCAAAACTTAATAGAAATGCACCAAAGTGTCAACCACCAAATGACTTCAAGATTTTAATAACATAAAAGAAAAGGTGTATGTTCAAATGTTACAAATGAAAGTACGATCTTGAAATTTATTTGATAATATATTCAAAAAACTTAATTATAATTTATAAAAAAAGATTCAAAGGGTTTTCAAACAACTTTAAATAACATGTTATGAATAAATCAATAAATTGAAAGAATTGTTTTTTCTTTAAATCGACCTACAATCTTTGAAAATGTGATTAAATTCAATATGAATTCATGAATGCCTTCATTAAGTTTTTAACAAAAGTATTTTCATTTTGTAAAATATATATCCATTTTTGAAAAGAGTTTCTAATTTTTATTTTCCCCAATATGATTAGGTTCAAAGTTTATTTTCCATCATTTTTGTGATGTGCTCAAATTAAAATGATCCATGAAAAGGTTTAACCACATTTGGTTATAGACAAGTTATGGAGCTAAAAGCTTCTTTAAATATTTTAATATTATGGTTATCTACTATAACCTATTGTAAAAATTTGATGTTGATTTTTAAAAAAATCTTTTGTTGACATTTAAACCCTTTAAATTGGCACAAATTTGCCATAAGAATAATGTTTAACAAAATAGTCAATATAGTATTTTAGTTTTCACATCTTTTACCTTCATTTCCTTAAGAAAAATATAAAACAATAATTTGATGAAAATATGGCATTAAGTAGTTGGATTAATCCCCCCTAACCAACATTAATATTTTTTTAATTTTTTTTTAGTGAATGTTTTTTGCAACTTAGGGATCTTTTCCGGAAAAAATTGAAAATAAAGAAATCCAAGGAAAAATGAAAAAAAAAGTTTCAAAAATTTTGAAATCATAAACTTGAAAGAAAATAAGGCTATTCCTAATGAATAAATTTTTAAAAATAATTCAAATGACTCCAAATCTAAATCCATAAACAATTACAAGACCAAATATATTTTTAAAAATTTAAACCAATCTTTGAAATTATTATAAACCTTGCCCAATTTTATTGAAATTTTAAAAATAAATATGAATGATTTAATTGAATTTTTTTGGAAATAAATTTTCATCATTGTATGATTGTAAAAAAAAGGGCCATCAACATCAACAATTTTTTTTAAAATAAAATTCAAATAAAATTCAAATATTTTTTTAAACAAAAAAATAAAATTTAAATCTTTTTTTAAATTAAAATTAAAATAAAATAAAATATTTTTTAAAACTAAAATAAAATAAAATTCAAATCTTTTTTAAAAACTAAAATTTTACAATGGGTTTTAGGATTTATAACCAAAATAGTATAGAAAAAAATCAACGAATTTATACCTCCATATATGATTTATAACCAAAATATGGTTAAATCATTTTGTGGATGATTTTAAACAACACCACAAAGTTGGAAAATAGTAATAATTTGTTTTTTGATATCACTATTATGGTCATCATTTCTATTTCATTCATTTATTTTACTTTTAGATTTTCATTTTAAAAATTTATTTTAAACATTTAAACATTAATATACAAAAAAAAATCTTTTAAAAATGTTAAATCATGGTTTTAGAAATAATAATAAGTAAAAGATTTCCTGGTAATTAAAAGATATTTTATATATAACGACAAAAATAATTAAAAATTTTAGCATGAATTTTTTTCCTCGTACATTAAAAGGGAAAAATGGGGAAAAACATAGGAATTATTTTTTGGGGTTTTTTAATGTGGCATCACGAACATTTAAAAATTTCGCAAAATTGAAAAATACTTTAATTTATGTCGAAATGGTAAAAGTATTACAATAATTGGCACCTTTTTGTTGAGATAATTGATATTGAAGGAAATGTGGTATGACGATTGTCATTTTTAATAAAAAATTGTGATGATGTTCAAGTGGTGATAGCCCATAATTATGTTTAGCCAAGTTTGGAGAAATTCAAAATACGAAAATATAAAATCTTAAGCACTTTCAAATATATATGCAATAGTGGTGATTTTTGGGGAATTTTTTGAATTTTTTGTGGTTTTTTGGCAATTGTTTTCAAAAACATTAATGAATTCGTGATCAAACATACTTTTTACAAAATGATTTTCAGAAAATGGCGAAAGTTTGCCACAAAAGAAACCAACAATGTTAAGAAATGAACACATGAACTAAGCTTGTGAATAAGAATGGATATTATTGGAATATTTTGATGATGTGGACAAAATATTATTAGAATATCCCTATGCCACGTAGGATTGATGTGGATTTTTTTTTCCCACATGTATTTGTATGAAAGTTAGTAAATGGATGAAAGTTGAAAATCAAGGAACTTTAATGATGATGATAATTATAATCAAGGAACTTTTTGGATGATAATTATAAGTTGACGAATAATTTGGATGAAACATTTGATAGGTTGAAATGCATGGATGGAATTAATTCCAAAACAATTATGACGAATGAAAACCACATCTACATGGATGAAAGTTATAAGAAGGATGAAATATTTGGATGAACATGGAGCATGAATGAACTTTTGGATGATGGGAAGTAGACAAATTGTTAAGATAAAACTTTTGGTTGGTTGAGTGTATGGATGAAAGTAATTCTAACACAATTATGACAAATGGACATTACTATATTCATATAATTCTAATAACCAACATAACAAGGAGCTGCAATACCACAATATGTTTGTTTTGAAATGATTCTGGATTTGAAATAATGTTTAATGTTTTTTTGCAATGTTGAGCAACAATTGTTTGACTTTAGGGGAATATGTTTGATTCACCAAATGTCATCCCCATAGAAGCATTCAAGAACCTCCACACCATTGTGGGTGACAATAAGATCAACACCGCAACCTTCTCCCACATCAACATCTATCCAAAGCAATGGCAACTTTGTGCTCCAAGGACAGCAACAGCAACAATGTGACTCCTAAAAACAGAACCCTGCATACAAGCCAGAGTGATGAAAGGCTGAAGCATCAAATGGTTGAGAGGCACTCTCAAAAGAAAATGCCTAGCTATTTATTACAATCATGTTGTTTTTGAAAACCTCAAAAATTCCCAAAACCCACAAAGCAAGCAAACAACAATTGTATGGATCCTAGGATTACATCACACATACTTCAAGCAAGCAACAAGGTCAGATGATGCCATACCACGCTATAACACACAGCAGCAACGTGGCTTTTGAGTAGTTAGCGTTGGATTACTCTGCTCTGATGGCTCCTCCCCTAGGTCTGGTCCGTCGTCATATCCACCTAGCCATCATTTCAAAATGTAGTTAAATGGCATGTTACATGGCATAAAATGTTTTAGCATTTTATTAGTAGCATTTAACACACTAGCATATTTGGGTACAAGGCAATGTAAAGGCCCAGCTTTTTGGTGTAATGTGGTCTTCAAAATCTGAACTAATTAGGTTTTTATTCCAAGTAAGGCCCTTCGAGTTGAGCATTTCTCAAATTGAGTTGTTGACGAAATTTTGTATACCTCCACAGATTCGGAATACGACGTAAATTATAGCATCTTCGTGAATGTTGTAGTCCCTCGCAGTCAACTTGTCCGACAATTGTTTGCTACAGTAAACCAGCCTTAGTTGATCAACAGGGACGTGTAGATTATCAGAAATTTGGGACTTCAGCTCATTAATGGTGTTAGAGCTCTTCACCTCAAGCGTCATGAGAGTAGGCGACTTCTTGGAGTTCTTAACGACGATCTGCATAATTGAAAAATCCTTCTAAAAATTACAACTACAAACTAATTTGCCCCACAAAAGAAACCAGCCACAGAACTAGTAAGCAAAAGGGAAAAACAGATGAGCGCTTGTTGCAAGAGGGAGCTGGAGAAGGACAGTGAAGAAAGCATGAAGAATCTAACGCTGGAGAAGGACAATGAAGAAAGCATGAAGAATCCAACTGCAGATAATAGTACGCCTGATTCAAAACTTGTTGCGATGCATGTTGCAATACTAACAAATGAAATTTCCAATATTTTATTTATTATCAATATAAACTTTGAAATCAAATTAGTATATGAGATTTTGTGTTGTTGATTTTTTAAAATTTTGAATTAATTATTCCAAAAATAGGATAAATGTTTTGTGTCCCTTGCATGCTAACCAATATTTAACATTGCATTTATTAGAACACAAAAAATGCACAACGGCTTAAACAATTGCAACTTTATTTTTTTTGAAAAATCAATGAAAAGGCTCTTACTATATTTCACTAGTTGCACACATTTAGATATTGGCTAAGTATTTGTTATTTTTCAAGAAAACCATTGTTGTCATGATCCATGGAAGCTTCAATTGTGATGATGGTAGGTGAATGTATACACGATGTGTGTGATTGTAACTTGTTTATCCTAGCATGAGTCTCACAATCCATGTTTTGGGAAAAAATGCAACTTAGCCTCAAATGTTTGTTTCATTTATTTCAAATTTCATATGCAATATGTGATGGGACCTATGTAAGCTTGATTTGTGGTGTAATTATAAGATGTTATAAGGATTCAAGCTTTGGCCAAAGTATGAAAGTATACACATTCTTATGTATATTCATGTGCAATTCCTATAAATAAAATACACATTTTAAGGGTATCCAAATTTTACATATGCAAATTGTTATTTGTCCATACTACACAATCTTGTATGGATTCCAAAAAATGCGAAGAAATCCATTGGCTTGATGGCTATGCAAATTCTACTTACACGGAACATCAACGTTCATTTCTTTTTTGGAAAAATAATTGGTAGCAGCCCTTGTATTCCCAACATATGTCTGAGTACACCCATGGGGTGATGGGGTTTGTCAAGAGTCCTATCACAAAATATATCAATTTACAAGCTAAAATCCTATTAGTAGAAAAAACCCTTGAAATTCAATCAATAATTTTTTGAATTAAAATATAAATTTAAGATTCCAAAATAGTAATTCAAAATTCAAATATTAGTTTTTTAGAATTTTTTTGAAGTTAAATAACAAATTTCAGAATTGAAATGTTAATTTTCAGATTCAAATAATAATATTCGAAATAAAAATTTGCATTTGAAGACTCAATTAATAATTTTCTGAATTGAAATATTAATTTTGAGAATCCAAAATAATAATTTGGAATTCCCATTTAAACTTTCAAGTCAAATAATTTCTTAAAATTTAAATTTTAAACTTCAAAATTCAAATATCAAATTTCAAGTTGAAATAAAAGTATTTAAAATCAACCAATTTTTAGAATTAATAATTTTTAAAAAATTGAAATAATAATTTTTAGATTCAAAAATAATAATTTAGAATTCAAATATCAGTTTTTAGATCAAATATTTTTTTTGAATTTACATAACAATTTTCAGAATTGAAATGTTAAATTTCATATTCAAATAAAAATATTCAAAATTGAAATGTCCATTTTTAGATTCAATTAGTAATTTTCAGACTTGAAGTATTAATTTTGAAAATCTAAAATAATAATTTGGATTCTAAATTTCAGGTTCGAATTAAATGATTATTTAAAATATAAATGAAAGATTTTCATAGTTGAAATATAAATTTTCATATTCACATTAAAATATTCAAAATTAAATGGAATGTTCAAAATATTCCATTTTTATGATCAATTATAATTTTTTGAATTGAAATATTAATTTTTGGATTCGAAAATATTAATTTAGAATAAAAAATCAAATTTTGAACCAAATCAGTCTTTTTGAATTGAAAATATCATATTCAAATCAAAATTTTCAAATTCAAATAATGTTTTAAACAATTGAAATAACAATTTTCAGATTTGAATAAAAAAATTCAAAGTTCAAATATTAATTTTGCGATTCATTTTATGAACAATATACATATGTATGCATATTATATATATATATATCATTTTAGTACATACATTAAAATATACCCCTATGTCATTGTAGAATACCTTTAGGATGTAACTAATTTGGTGACTATTGCGACTAATGGGACATATCAACCTATTAATGGATGAAAATAAATGTAAAATTGATGTAACCAATAGGATGAAATTTTTAATAGTTGCATCATAGTTGTGAAAATGACCAAAATAGTTGAAAGTTGGTCTTGTAGTTGCAAATATTCTCATATCTAATCGCAAACGACTATAAGTCGCATGTAGTCGTAAATTGAATGGTTACATTTTGACTGATTTCTACTAGTGGGAATCACGCTATCATGCTGCAAGATATAATGAAAAGCGGTATTTGCAGTGTGGGGTGGAGATGCTCTACAAAATAACGTCTGTACTTAATGAATTATAGACCCTTTGTCTAACTTCATGACTGCCCACACGACGTCCCTCTAACGGCTGGATAGACATCGACCTACGGTAAGCAGCTTCGGGCAACCTGGCCAATATTAGGTTATGCAAGAGAGAGAATAAAGCCCAAAACAAAGGACCATCTCCTCCTTTCTTCATCGTCCTTCTCCAGCTCCCTCTTGCAACGAGTGCTCATCTATTTTTCCCTTTTGCTTACTAGTTTTGTGGCTCAGTTTCTTTTGTGGGACAAATTAGTTTGTAGTGGTAGTTTTTAGAAGGATTTTTCAATTATGCAGATCGTTGTTAAGAACCCCAAGAAGTCGCCTACTCTCATGACGCTTGAGGTGGAGAGCTCTAACACCATTGATGAGCTGAAGTCCCAAATTTCTGATAATCTACACGTCTCTGTTGATGAACTAAGGCTGGTTTACCGTAGCAAACAATTGACAGACAAGTTGACTGTGGGGGACTACAACATTCATAAAGATGCTGTAATTTATGTCGTTTTCAAAATCCGTGGAGGTATACAAAATTTCGTCAACACCTTATTATTATTTCCTTTCTAATACATTTGACGAACACTGGAGGATAGATAGGTCTTATTACGATGTTACACAACGTCTAAGTCCTTTCTACTTGACTTCTTGGATTCAGGCTATACTGGTCCTGCATTCCCATTATAAGTTTGCTACCCGAGTGTAAGCAGCTTACGATGGAAATGCCCAAAATGTGTAGGATAAGACGCATAGAGTGAGCATTCCTCAAACAAGGGCTTGTCGCAAGGTGAATCTTGCAAGAAGGGTGTTTGCTTCTTTGCTGCAACATCCAACAATTAAGTGTGAGCATTTAAGTAGTCTTCATTGTATTATGCCTATTTACAAAGAGGTGCATTTGGGACCGGTTCGAACAATAATGAATTGTGCTTGCATAGGGTTAATTAGTTTGGGGACCCAATCGAAATTGTTGTTGCAATTGCCAAGTACATTTTAACCTTTGGTCTTTCTGCTAAAATACTACTCTTGGAAGGTGAAAAAGTGTTTGGATTAACCAAACGCAAGGTAAACCTTCCACCTAGGTAAGAAGAAAATTCACATCATAATGATTGGGTGAATTTCTCTTGTCCAAAAGTAGCCAATGTGACTGCTCCAATCAACTGGATGATGTTTTTTTTGTTGCATCATAGTAATTTGTCATTTCCTGCTGCTGCCCTTACAAATGCTGTGAGTGACCCTTCTGCCCCAACTGTTGCTTTCCTTATCCCTCACATGTCCTCACACTGGCGCATACTCCCTTGCCCAGTGTAGCTTGTTTTTCTGGCATATCTTCTTGCTGCTGACTTCTTCTCTGTCAGAGGGTTTAAAGCCAGGTTCCATGCTCTTAAGCTTGTCTAGTAAGAGAAACAATTGAGTCAGTCTTTTCAACGTTCTAGGCACACTCTGCCTTTGTACTTCATTGTTTGTCATATTGGATGCTTTGAATGATGCTTCTCTTGAATAGCACTAGAGCATAATGCTGTGTCTCCAAACCCCAATTTTCCTAGCCCATTCCTCCATTGTTCCCTTAATCACTCACCCCTTATCACCTTTGCTCTGTTCGTAGCAAGAAAAGTGGCCATGTTTTCCTTTTGTGCAGTGAAGACAGATGTGAATAAGTCCTCCCTTCAATGGCCCTCCTAGTCCCCTTCTGACATCTGGCATTTCCCATTCCCTGATCCCAATTCTAAGCAAACTAGGGATGGATGTATCAATTTCAGCACGGAGCCCTCAAGGTTCGCCTTGACACTGAACTGTCAGACATGGAATCTGCATCCTGGAAGCCCAGTGTGCTTCCAATCCAGCTTGTAAACCTCAAATGCAAGTCCCTTAAGTGTCACAGCATTTTCAAGCCAAGACCACTTTGCAATTGTTGTCTACCACTAAAATGCCTATGCTCTTCTGTGGAACCAATCCTCTCAAGAAAAGCAACAAGGACTGAGACCTCTCGAGGAATATATATCTATGAAATTGAAGAGAAATCTCCCAAAAACAATTTGAAGGTAATGTAACAATGAGTGCAGTCATAAGCTTATGAAAGTTGCTCACAAAGTGTCAAACCATCAGTTTCATCATGAATGCCAGTGACAAGCTACCATGACTACCCACTGACTTCAACGACTCCCAACAGTGGTTGTAGAGAAAAGTATAGTAATCAGTCCAAAATCTTACACAATCCATTATACAAACATCTGGGTCATCAGTTTCCGTTGCATTTCTGAAAGCAATGGCAAGATTTAGTCATGATGTTGGCTAGCACTCAAGAGACATAGCTAATTAAAAAAGTCAAGAGTATCATCCTTCAAGCTGCAACAAGCTTGTAAGGATAGACTTCATTTCATTGTAGAGAGACCTGCATGGAGGGTAGTGGTTGGGGCCTCCTTCACCCTGCACATATTCTGAAGCACACCACTGGTGACTACTTGAAATGCAGAACATCTGCTAAAGCCACTGAAGAGCTAGCAATGATGAGCTGCCATGACTATGCACTGACTTCATCAAGGAAGCTGAATTTTATTACCAAGTTCCCACGCAAGAATGTGGTAGTCCAGGCAGAGCCACAAGCAGTTAGAGGTACCTTTTCAGGGCCAACACAAGAAGGTACCTAACTCACCAACAATGAAATATAAGTGATGAAAAATCCATAAATTGTGAGTGGTGAGCTCCCAGGACTAGATTTACTTTTCACCTGGGTGGGAAATGAGGCCCCATTCTATCAGAACCAATGACAGCTACATAAGTCTGAATACATGTGCCAAGGGTTATAAGGGTGGCTGCAAAGATAAATATCACATACCATGGCCTTGAACAAAACGTCTCATAAAATTCAGTCTTTCTGGAATTGCAGTGCTGGTTGATGGCTTCTGCAATTAGATGAATAGATTGTGATTGACCATCAAACCACAAGTCTCTGGTTAACCTGTTCCAGGCTTCACACACCTCTGCTTCATTGCCAAGAAAGTTGACAATGACACCACAATTGACGAGTAGTTTCACATCCTCTGGCCCACTGATGAGGTTTTTCATGAGCTGTAGGTAGGCTGAAAATTCACAGAAACTCTTTTCCAAGTTCATGTCTTCATGTACTGCGAGATTCCGAAACAAAACTTCCGTAATCTGTGATATGGTTATGGCAGGTACACATAGGCATCTGTGCTCGAATGAAAGCTTCTCCAATGGGCCAGCAACTGCTTTGATCTGAATGCCAGCTGCTTTCAGATCTGTTGCACACTGTATGTGGACAATGTCTTGCACATAAGCTCGTTTGGAAAAAGATGTGGGGCCACATAGCACATGATAAACACAGTCCAAGATATGGGCACAATTACCCAATGTGTCAGCTAATTTGTCTTTTGGGTAGGTTGAGCGAAAATACTGCTCAAATTGCTGACGCTCTGACCCTCCTGTAAACGGCCATACCAGATTAATTGCAGTCAACAACACCCTGTGCAAAAGTGCAATTTCCCTGAAGGGACCATCCACTGGAGCACTTGGTGTCATTGGCAGGTCAATTAAATTTTTGGCAGCCTTCTTCAGTAGAGCCAGTGGGATCTGATTTTCTACCAAGAAAATGTCAAGTTGCATGGCTCTCAGTCTGAGTCTAACAAGTGGCCTATCAAGAATAGACCTGAGGGCAGGGTTGATGAATATATATCCTGGACGCCCGCCAAGTTCATCTCTTGGAGGCTGAGCAAGACATACAATAAGGACTATAGCATCTAAGACTAGTGAGCTCTTCACCTCAACCTTGTTGAAGGGGTTGGGAGGATGATCTAGACCATACAATCTCAATAGGCTCACAAGATAGTTATGATCCACAACATCATCACAGAAATCATTCCAGGGTGCTTCATTTGCTAGCCCAAATGCTTCCCGTATGGAAGTTTTCAAATGCTCTGCTGCACTAGTGGTTTCACGATTGTGGAGGCCAAGTCGCCATTCTATTGGAGTGAATTGATCTGGAGGTTTTCGCATGTACTTCGGAACCTTCAAAATGAGAACCTTATTTTGAGGAACCTCCAATTGAACTTTAGGAACCGCATGATCAAGCTCCAATTGAACTTCAGGAACCCCACTCGACCCCACACGAGCTTCATCATGAGACATGAGACCCCTCTTGATGCCTTCAAGAACCCAGTTCCTGCAAGGTCTAAAGGTAGTGTGCTGAATCCCAAAGTTGTTATCGTGCTTGGTTGAACGCTATGACCACAGCATACAAGAGATATCATTCACCCAGATGATTATCTGAGATTAGCATATTGCAAACGCCCAGGAGATAGAATCTTAAGCCGTAAACGCTAACCCTTTCAGAAGTCCAAGGAGGTAGAAACGTAGGGGTGAATAATGCAAATTTCATACAATCCTAGAGGCTCATTGGCTTCAATATTACTTTGTTGTTTCCGAGAGAACCTTGTGCTGAAAGGTCACCTCTAGTAATCAAGCGCGTAAGAGAAAAGAAATGTCAAGTCTCACCAGAATCCACAGAAGTGGTTGCAGAGTGGATCATGAGTTGGGAGGCAGTTGTTTTTGCCTTTTGCCTTCAAATAGTAAACCTTGATGATTTCGTGAGATCAGCATGAATACGATCCAGAGAGAAAGTGAAAGCAAAGTCATCAACGAGTTCCATGACACCCCATTACGCATTCCACCGTTTGAGCGGAGCACACTTGAAACAAATGCAGAACTTCGAAGCTCTCGAGAAAACAATCATTGTTAATTGGTGCATGTTATGGGATTATGTGTTGTATCACATTTGAGATCATTGGAGATTCAAGTTCAATTTTGTCAATGTTTTCAATTTTTCAGAGCTGCCAACTATCTCTTTGCATGAAATGAGCAATGTGAGATGAAACATCCATGGTCAGGTTCCCTAAATTTTTTTATTAATGTATAAATGTGAAAAATCTTTATGTCTATTTTGACATGAAAAACTTTATGTACATTTTTTTCAGTTGGTACATGGACATGTTAGGTTTGAGCATGGATGACATCTATTTAGAGTATGGCAAAGTGATTGTATGGAGAAACAAAGATTTATCGGCATAGGGACATCTTGGATAGTTTTGAAAACTAGGCGTGATGTTAAAAATTGTCTTAACAACAATGACCATATTGAAAATGTTGGGCGTATATATGAAATGGATGTGAGGGATGATGGAAAAAGTATGGGGATGTCATCCACAAATTTTGGCCATGTCCAAGGAATCTAGGGAGTCTATCAAGGGCATTGGCCTAGAATTTCAAACATTGATCATGTCAAAGTTTAGGTGAATTGGGGGAAGGACAGGTGTTGTTTGGGTAAGTGTTGGGGGTGATCCCTTAGCCCTTCAAGGATAATTAACCTAAATTGTGACATAATTGTCTTGTGTTATGGTCTCAGATTGCTTGTGTGAGATTGTTCTTTGGCACTTAGCATGCCCTCTTTGAACAATCTAATGCTTATTATCCTCGCACTACTTGAAATGGATGAATATAATTCTCTGAAATCTTGAAATGAGCATATAATGTGAATAGTTTACTTTTTTTTCGTCCAAGAAAGTTACTCCTTAAACCAACACTTGGATGTTTCCAATAAACTTTTTAATGATATTTTAGATGGAAAACATGACGTATCATAATTTTGTATTTTCTCCCCATTCAAAGTGGTTTGGAGTTTGATGTGTTTGTGAGGGAACTAGTTGGTGGAGAGCCAAATGATATCACCTTTATTTGCCTTCTTTCAGCTTGTAGCCATGGAGGTCTGGTGCTTCATCTTGTGATGTTATTGCTTCAATGGTCACATTTAATCTGCCGAATTTCAAAAAACAATTCCAAATTTGGCCACCAGAAAACTCAAAAAACAGCCATTTTCCCCACTTTGAAAAACAATTTGCAAAAAATAAAAAAGCCCTGGCGAGTCCTACTAGTTGGTCAGTTCAGTCCCAGTACGCAACCCCATCGCCCGCGACACCCCAGAGAGCGTGGAAACTCTTGAAGCTCTCGATAGCTTCAAAGTTCTGCATTTGTTTCAAGTGTGCTCCGCTCAAACGGTGGAATGCGTAATGGGGTGTCATGGAACTCGTTGATGACTTTGCTTTCATTTTCTCTCTGGATCGTATTCATGCTAATCTCACGAAATCATCAAGGTTTACTATTTGACGGCAAAAGGCAAAAGCAACTGCCTCCCAACTCATGATCCACTCTGCAACCACTTCTGTGGATTCTGGTGAGACTTGACATTTCTTTTCTCTTACGCGCTTGATTACTAGAGGTGACCATTTCAGCACAAGGTTCTCTCGGAAACAACAAAGTAATATTGAAGCCAATGAGCCTCTAGGATTGTATGAAATTTGCATTAGTCACCCCTACGTTTCTACCTCCTTGGACTTCTGAAAGGGTTAGCGTTTACGGCTTAAGATTCTATCTCCTCGGCGTTTGCAATATGCTATTCTTAGATAATCATCTGGGTGAATGATATCTCTTGTATGCTTTGGTCATAGCGTTTAACCAAACACGATAACAACTCTGGCATTCAGCACACTACCTTTAGGCCTTGCAGGAACTGGGTTCTTGAAGGCATCAAGAGGGGTCTCATGTCTCATGGTGAAGCTCGTGTGAGGTCGAGTGGGGTTCCTGAAGTTCAACTGGAGCTTGATCCTGCGGTTCCTAAAGTTCAATGGGAGGTTGCTCAAAATAAGGTTCTCATTTTGAAGGTTCCGAGGTACATGCGAAAACCTCCAGATCAATTCACTCCAATAGAATGGCGACTTGGCCTCCACAATTGTGAAACCACTAGTGTAGCAAAGGATTTGAAGACTTCCATACGGGAAGCATTTGGGCTAGCAAATGAAGCACCCTGGAATGATTTCTGTGATATTGTTGTGGATCATAACTATCTTGTGAGAATATTGAGATTGTATGGTCTAGATCATCCTCCCAACCCCTTCAACGAGATTGAGGTGAAGAGCTCACTAGTCTTAGATGCTCTAGTCCTTATTGTACGTCTTGCTCAGCCTCCAAGAGATGAACTTGGTGGGCGTCCAGGATATATATTCATCAACCCTACCCTCAGGTCTATTCTTGATAGGCCACTTGTTAGACTCAGACTGAGAGCCATGCAACTTGACATTTTCTTGGTAGAAAATCAGATCCCACTGGCTCTACTGAAGAAGGCTGCCAAAAATTTAATTGACCTGCCAATGACACCAAGATTGCAAAAATCAATAAGAAATTAATGAGCATACAATAAAAAGGTGCACCAAATTAGCATTGTGCTAGACCCCACAAACCCCCCCTTTAGACCCTCCTCTAATAATTTGTTTCAAATGATTTTGCACTCAATTTGCTTATTTGATTTTTTTTTACAAGGTAAATTTATTCATTATGGTAACATAGGTTCAATTTCATCATAATATAAATGAATATTTGTTTTTTTTCAAAAACAATTTCGTTTTAGCATAATGAAATGATTAATTTTCCATCCATTTGAACTTGGAATTTCTTTGATATTTGTCACAAGTTGGATGTCCAAATTAAAACTACCTATTTAATTGATGTATATGTATCTCACAAGATAACTTTGTTAAGTTGAAAAACCAATTATAGTTTTTCTTAACAAGATCAATAAACATTTGGAAATTTATCGATAAATAAAATCTACCTTTGTCATCCCATTTTGTATTTTGTTGTGGAAATTTTTATTTTATTGATTGACTACTAATATATTCACAGAATTTTTGAGTTCATAAATTAAATGAATCAAAATATTGACAAGTTTGTTTGGCATTAATGTTTGCTAGTCATATAAAGAAGCTTTTACTTGCAAATGCTAATCCTTCAACAACCATTCAAACATTCTTTCAAATAATAATTCCATATGCGAACATCCTCAATCACCAAGGAACTATTGAACAAAACAAACCCAAAATTGGAGTTTTGAATGTTAGTGACCAAACCTCACTCATGTGTTCGGTTGTTTTATGCATGGACACAATTTGGTGAAACAAAAGCCATGATTTGCAAAGGTTGGGAAAAAACAAGCCTACTTCAAAGCTTCAAACCAAATTTTCAAATCGAAACATTGGTCCAATGAAAGTTATTAAAACTTTATTCTCATGAAATCTTTCATAAGAAATAAAGACTTGTGATCCAATTTACTTTGATGATAGTCATCTACACCTTGAGGAAGATACAATAATTATCATGTAATGTTTGGACAAAGATTTACATAATCTACATTGAAAACCTACCCCTCGTGACGTCATGAGCATTTTCAAATTGAAAGAGCTCCCTAGAAAACAATGAAATATTATTGAGTTTTGTATCACCGATGCACACCATCTTGTCACAATGGTTTGAAATTTAGTTGATAAGAAAGCTCCTTGTGAAACTTTTGTTGTCCTATATAACTTTTACCATTGCATTCACACCATGCAATATTGAAGCAACAAAACATCAGAGCAACATGGACTAGAGGTAGAGTATGTTAGTCACAATCCATTACAACAAAGAGCATAGCAAAGGTACATTCCCCTACCTACCTTATTGGAGAGCTACCATTTTAGCCTTTTACCTTCTATTTTTCTAAAAATTGAAAAAACAAATTGGAAAACAAGGTGAAGATTGATCACCATTGAGCTCTAGACCACTAGTTATTGCTACTAATGATGACCTCCAACTATTATTGACCACCAATTATTGTTAACCACCTCTGATTGTTATTGACCACCACCAAATTCATGATTGAGTACATATATATTTGTGAGTCGACATCCATCCAAGAATGAGAAATGTGCATGGAATGCAAAAGTCTAGGTCATCCAATCATAGGTATAGCCACATTCACTACATTTGTGATTCAACAAAAATTTTACAAAATGTTTCAATTTCATGTTTAAAGCCAATTGGTTGGAACATGTTCCATTATAGGGACTTCACTACTTGTATTTTAGGTCATACAATTACTTTTTTTTAATATTTCAAGTCATAGCCACCATGTTTATTTGAAATGCAACATGTAACAAAAGCACTAAACATTGGAACATAGAAGCGGAAAAAGAAGGAAAAAAAAACATGACATGTGGTCTAGTCGTTGTAGATGGGGCAAAGGAAAGGTTTGATCAATTTTCAAAAGGTGGAGCCAATTTTTTTTTCCACTTTTGGGGAAGTTATGGATGTCAATGGTTTCATTAAGAAAACACAAATTAATTTGCAATTAACCTTGTAACTAGGTTTTTGAGTTGTAATGACCATTTGCAACTCATTGCAATTCAACATAATTTTACAAGTGGGGATGTTGAACAAGTTGCATGAGTTGCAATACATGCAATTCATTGTACGTGAAACTATATATTTATGCAACTTATACAACTCAATTATAATTACGTGTGTATAATTATTGTGTAGATTAAATGAATCTACTTTACAACTACTATGGTCATGTTATGATGATGTCATTTTCATTGATCCATCAAAATTTGACATGTTACACAATGGGGATTTTTGCATGAAAGTTATATTTTTTTGAAATAATAATCTCCACCGTCCATTATGATTGTCGCAACCCTAGCCTTAGGCTTGCAACCAACGCAAAGGGGTTGCAAGGTTGCGGGCCAAGAGGAAGCTTGAGAGTCACATCACATACTTTCGGGAGTGTAAGAAAGTGTGAGGGAGTGAACCTTCACACTTCCAAGGCAACTCCCATTTTGGGAGATGGAGTCTCGATGGACTCGCAAAACTTCAGAGAGCAATTTCAGGGGTCAAAACTCAATGGCTTGTAAAGTGTTTTATATCATTGGAAATCTCTTGGAACTTAGATGTCTAAAATGGGCTCACATTGATCATTTGCACATTTGAAACACAAGTTATGGCCAAAAGAAGGGCCGAGAATCAAACTGGCAATTTGACTCCCGACCAGAAAAAGTCAGAAATCCACCCGATTTACTTAGCTGCAGACAACGTGCGACATACTGTTGGAAAGCTCTCGACGAGGGCTACAACTTTGTTTAGATTGCACCTCGATTCAAGGTTTTCTCACAAAGTTATGGGGCTCCAAAGTCGTGGGAGTCTTAGCTGGCACGATTTCGGGACTCCCACTCGGGAATCTCGGGAGAGAAAAGCCATTTGGATGTGGTTTTGGGTTTTGGGTTCTTCCTAGGAAGAAGATCAACAATTTACAAAAACAACTAGATATGATTGGCACATTGTCACAACTTTAGTTAAGTTAAACATATTGCACATGTCATATTACTGACGATTTGATCCCTAAACTGAAAACCACTATTTGAACACCACATTGCAAAATTTGGTAACACATATCCGATGGACACAATATTTACTATTTGTTAATCCAAAAAAATGTCAAATTAGTGATGTAAAGCCATGTAGTGGTGTGGAAATGGTTTTGTAGTTGCCCAATATTGGTTTGAAATTCAATCATATACAATTGCATACATAGTTATAGGTGTAGTTGTAAGAACACATATGTGTTCATATATATTGTTTATATATGCATAATGTATGGTCAAAAAAGTTCATCCAATGTTTGCAATTAGAGTCAGTCACAACTTATCGTTTGTTGTTTAAGGAGATTTTAGTCGTAAATGTCATTGGTGACTAAAAAATAGTTTTAAAGACTAGTCACAAATGACAAACATCATTTGTAAATTTATAATTATTATAAATTATTATCATGTATTAGTTGAAACATTAGATAAAATTGATAATTCAATACTAATAATTATCAACTAACAATTTGATGAATAAATTAGTTATTAGTTATTAATTAACATTATTAATCATAAATTATTGGTTATCAAATGTCAATTATTAAATATTAATTAATTGATGTATTAAATTTAAGTACTTACATGTGTCTAAAATTAACATGTAGGTAGCCTATCAAACTTTATAAATACTTATTAAATGTAATATGTTTAACCTAGGGCCTACTAACTATGAACTTAAGTTTGGTATATACCTTAGGCTAAATAAACTTGTAGGTTAAATAGCCAAATTATTATGGTTGATTTGATTAAGTGGTAAATTAAAATGGTCAATTTAATTAATTGCAAATGACAATTGCCATTTAATATGGCTAATATGACTAAACCTTGGTCATTTTGATTGACCTTTGACCTTTTCAATTAGTTGTTTGGTTCATCGCATGGTCAAAAATGTCACTTTAATCAAATGTCTCAATCAAAAGTAACTTATGTCTTTCATACCCCATGCCTTTAGTCAAAATGACCATCCCCCATGGTCAATGTGGACATTTTAATCAAGTTGGACCTTTTGAAAAATCATATTTTTTTATTGTAATTACAACATTTAAAACAAACTTTGTCAAGATCCATAATCCAACCCATCATCCATGGCTTTAATGAACATAAAACTCTCAAATTGCTAACTAATTTGTTCAAAGTTACATTATAATGGGTGAGACATTTTATGAAAGTTACCTGAGGTTGATCATACATATTATTTACCATAACAACAACAAAATTACCACCAAATTGGGAAAATCAAGCGACAAAGATGATTCATAGGGTGGCTTATGTTGTAAAAGCATACAATATCCCTACAACATTGGTCATTAACACAAATTAAACAAGTGCTCATCTATTGCCTACAAGAGAAGAGAGGACACATATACAAAAGGGGAAAAAACATACATGTCTTGGGGATTGAGGACAAAAGACAAATTGTAATTAGAGTATCATCTTTGGTTGATGGAAACCTCTTACCTTTGCATATTATTTTCATAAGATCAACAATTACATGTCTCCCTCCAAGAACTACCAAAAAAGTCTCTTGTCTAACATCAAGTTTTCATCATATGTACTTCACTAATCATTGGTCCACACTTGGAACTTGCCAACAATTTGTTGAAAGGATTTTGATTCCTTACATGAACAATTAATTGCAAGAACTAAATTTGCCCAAAAACTAAAAGATTATTTAGCTTATCGATTATTGGATAAAAGTTAAACTTCACCTTGTTTTGAAGACAATAGTTTCCCTATACAAGTTGTAAAAGTCTAGGTAATGTAATCGTAATTACATCCACATTCACTATATTTATGATTCAACAAAATATTACAAAAGTTTCAATCTCATGTTTGAAGCCAATTGGTTGGAAAACATTCCATTACATGGAATTGAAATATTTGTATTTTGGGTCATACAAGTACCTTCCCTTAGTATTTTAGGTCATAGCCACCATGTGTATCTCACATGTAGCACATAATAACAACACCAAACATTAGAATAGAGGGCAAGGGAAGAAAAAGAAAAAGAAACATGACATTTGATGTAGCCCTCATATATGGGGCAAATGAAATGTTTGATCAATTCTCAAAAGGTATAACTAGTTTTTTCTTACCTTTTTAACGAAGTTATGGTTATTGGTGGTTTGGAAATTGGCCCTTCTTGCACGCACATAAATGTAATCTTGTTTAAGTGGATTGAATCAAGGTTTTGAACTTATTTTTTCATTAATAGAAAGCCATTGGTGGGAGTAAAATCAACTTCTTTTGAAGGATTGATGATCTATCATTGTTAGATTCTTTACATCTTTTTCCTTTACCATGATGATAGACTCCTCATCAAATTTTTTAATGTTTGAGTTTCGTTTCTTCAATGCCACGAAGAACAACAATAGACCATTTCTAATGATGATGAAACTCAAACTTGTCATGATCAAATTGTTACAAATGTGATTATTGAAGAAGGCAGTCACTTGTTAGACATATTTATTGTGAAAAACAAATATCATGAAGTACATTTTTACTTGTGGTAAGATTAATGAAGAATAAGTACATGATCAAATTGTCTTTCTCATGTACCAATTTTTGTTGTTTTAAGCTCTTTCAAAGGCTTTTACATTGAGATTGTCATACTAATGTCAAAAACCCATTCTGTGAACTATTTGATCTATTTTTTTGAAATTGTGCATTATAACTTGAAACTTGGTATCATATGTAAGACTTTGTTTCATTGATTTTGATTCTATCAATGCATTGAGTTTCATCGAACAACAGCTACATGAAAAAAATAAAAATTCTTCACATTTGCGTCACTTTCTATTTTTATTGATTTTCCATCATGAACATGTTTCACTAAAAATATTTAAGGCCATTTGAACCCTAAATGTGGTGTAGTAGAAAATTTTCATTGTTGTTGAAGGATAAGAATTTCATTGCATCTCATTCTACAAACCTTTATATAATGAAAAATTTGCTACCAAGCCAAGATGGGAAGTGGTCACAAGGTTTGTAGCTTGACTTTCTTACAACTAAAAATTAAAAGAACTATATTTGTTGAAATGCAATTCATGGAATTTGCAATTGAAAACGCTTAAAAGTCCATGCCATTTGAATCAAATGGCATTCTTTGCAACTAGGTTCCAAATTTCATTGTGAAATTGGTGCTACTTATAATCATCAGTTAAAAAAATGATGTTTAAGGGTTTTGCAATGCATTTAAAACATGTTGTTGAAATCGGAGTTAAAATTATGAAACCTTAAACCCAATAGTCAAATAGTGGCTTATAGAAGAAGCATTCACAAATTTTGTGATTGCTAATGTGAAATAATTGTTATTTTTGACACCTCCTTGTATCCATATTATGGAATTTTTTTTTAGGGTTTCAAGGATTTTTTAATCATGAAATAGACCCTCAACTATAATAATTTTTATTTGGAGAATGCCACGTTGTTGTGATTTAGATGTATCATGAAGGTTGTGAAAGTTATAAACATTTTGAGTTGTGAAAGTTTTGTATTGTAATGTGAAATATAAAGATTTTATAATTTAGTGGTACCAAATTTCAAATTCATGATTCATTGCTTGAAATGTATTGAGAATTGATGGAGGAGTGATGGCTAGGTTCATATCGGACTATGGGACCTTAAAAAAAGTTCTGGCTCAAAACCATAAATGTGTACATGAACATTTGTCATGGAACTTGACTTGGGGTTTGACCTAGGGTATTGATGGCTTGTTGGTTAGGTTTATTGTTGTGTTATATATATATATATATATATATAATTTCTTTTTGAAATATAAAAATGAAAACTCCACATTACTATTGGGCCATTTTGCCCAAATTTCTTTTTGTTGTTTGGTAGCTTTACTTTGCCGAGTTGCAAAAGGTTGAAATTGCCCAATTCTCAAGTATATTACATGTCCACATTCTCAAGTTGTCAACTCACATTGCTATTTTGTTATTTTGTCAAATTGCAAAATCCCTTTCACTTTATGGATTGCCCAAATGAACTTAAAGCTACCCACAAGATTAAATGTTTTTGGGTTGTCCAAGGTTTGACTGTTTTTTCTGACCTACCCAAACTTTTGTGCAAAAAAATGAGATTGCCCTTAAAAAAATGTGTTTTTTCCACATGTTGCTTAGGGCTCTTTCCTCCCCACCTTTCCCCCCCTGTTTTTTTTGTTCATATTTTTTTATAGCCTGTTGGGTATTTGAAGATTGAAAGGAACACTTTCAAAATTGAAACTACCCTTAAATTATTTTTTGAACATATTGAAAGCAAATAAAAAGGTTTTGATTTTTAAATTCATGTTTTTAAAATCCAGTTTTATGACTAATGTGGATTTGATGCCAGTTTAATGGGATGGAAGTCTGTCCATGAAAGTTCATCAAATCACAAGGTGAAATACGGTTTGTCCAAGTAATTTAATCTATCATTTTATTTCATTCATGAAATGCAATTTATTCACGATGAAATATATATATTATTCTTGAATGAATTTTATTTCATGGATTTTCATGGATGGACTTCCATCCCATGAAGATGGATTGGAATCCACATCATTCATAAAAATGGAATTAAAATGAATGACATTTGAAATTAAAATATTTTAATTTGCTCTCAATATGTTCAAATTTTTAAAAAAGGTAGTTTGAATTGTGAAAGTGTTATTCTCAAGGTTCAAAGACTTGTCAAGTAAAGAAATCAATGAAAAAGAAAAGAAAGGGTGGGGATGTGAGGCATAGACAACCTTTGGAAAAAACAAAAACAAAATTGGAAATTGTTCAATTTCCTAAGGCAAAAGTTGGGGCAACCCAAAAAGAAATGTAGGCTTTGAATAGCCCAAAACTTTTTTAATTTGTGGGCAACTTGAAGTTGATTCATGCTATGCATAAGATGATTTAGACTTAACAATTTGTCGCGATAACAATGTGGACTTGGCAACTTGGGAATGCAAACCAAGAACAATAATTTGAGAATTGGGCAATGTTGACCTTGTAAGCTAAAGAAATTCATTGATTGTAGCCAAATTTTATACACCAATGTAGGTGTTAGTGCAACCTAAATGAAGTATCCATGGATGAAGGATGAAGAAACCAAAAATGCCCTTTCTTTTGGTAGGTCATTTTCAATAGGATGTGGGGTGAACAACAAAGTAAATTAGGTTTCCTTTTTTCAACATTGTTTGTTTGTTATGTTAATGTTTTGGCAAGTTTTGATGATAATGGTAGTGTTGTTGAATGGTGATGCAACTTTTACTAGATTTTCAAGTTCTGATGTGTGATGTGCTTGGTTGATATTTATTTCTTGTGGCATTTTGCTCTTGATGGAAACATAAAATGGAAAAATGGTCATTAATTATGTAGATATCTAGTGAGGCATGTTGGGAGATTTATAACAAAGATTTTAGGTGTGGTTGGATGTAAGGGAATCTTCAAAGCATATTGTCAAGTTGGGTTTTTTCTTTCTATGTTTTATATTTGATGAGGATGGGGTGAATGCAAGCTATAGTGGTTCACTTTTGGTGTCATACATGTAATTTCTATAAGGTGTTTTGTGTTTAAATGCTTGTGGTGAATAATTTAACTTTAAATACATTAAATGATGTCTCATTCTAAACTAACAATTCAATTATGAAGACATTTGCACATTTATTTTTTGAAAATAATGCATTCACACTAGAAAAAATTTGAATATTACTAATTTGTTTAATGCAACTATTTTTGTCTAATGCACCTATTTTTTTCCCCCATGCAATTGAAAAATAGTTGCATGAAACAAGTGTAATTGCATAAACAAGTCTTTAAAAACCATTTTTCTTCTAGTGTCATTATCAATAGTGAACATTTGAAGTAAAAATTATGGACTGGTCAATTTGCTAGGTTGTTAAGAAATTAAGAAATTCATATTAAATTTCACTCTAAATTGTTTATAAAGGACTAAAAATGGGTTGAAAAATGAAATGATAGAGTTAAATGTGAAATCATTTTCTGAAAAACCTTAACCAAATGGTAATTATAACCTTTTGAAGGGTCAAAATTGCACCTTATTTTAAAAAGTCCTTTTGAAAAGATTTTTTTTTGTGTTTGTCAAAAAAATTATGCCCAATGGGTATATAATTGAAATATTCAAGTGGGGCTTTATTCTTATGGACTATATGGGATTTTCCTTTAAGATTTCCAAAGTGATTTCACCATACAAGCTAACAATCAAAAATTGTTAGCAATGTAAAGCCCTAGCTTTTGGGTCTAATGTGGGACTAGAAATGTCAACTAAATAGGTTTGTATGCTGAATCCTCCTTGTATTGCAACTGGAATCACGAACTCTCAAAACAACGTTCAAGCAAGGAACAAACTATGGTGTTCACAAAGTGTTCTGCCAATTGAAAAGTTAAGAGGAAAGACTTAGATGTTGTGTAGTAACATAGTAATAAGACCTATCTTCCATTGTTCATAAGTGTATCAGAAAGGAAACTATGAACAATCCTTAGGAAAGCCAATAATGTGTTGATGAAACTTTGCTTACATGGTTCCCATTTGAAGAGGTTTATTTGTTTGGGAACCTGCAAGTGCAGAGTCCATTCATTTTGGATATTGTAGTCCACTAGAGCCCATCCATCCTCCAACCACTCATCGTTGAAAAACAACCCCTGCTGAGCAGGAAGGATGCCTTCTTTCTCTTGGATCTTAGCCTTGACATCAGCTATGGTGTCAGAGCTCTCCACCTCAGGGCGTAATGACAATATTGCCCATCCAATTGCTAATTAAGATCATTACCTATTTCCTTATTTTGCCAAGTTGCCAACTCTACATTTCTATTTTTCTATTTTGCCAAATTGCCAAGGCCAGCATGCTTTGTGGACTGCCCGAATGAGCTTGAAGCTGCCCAAAATCTTAAAATTTTCTGGATTGTCCAAGGGCTGAATGTTCTTTCTGATCTGCCCAAAACTTGGGCTCCAGAAAATCACACTGCCCCTTTTTTTTCTTTTTTTTCCACAGGCTGCCAAGGCTCCTCCCTCCTTTTCCCCTCCTCTCCCTCTCTTCATTGTTTTTTTTTAATTGATGGGTCTTTGAAGCTTGAGAGGAGCCCTTTCAAAATTGAAATTTAGCTACAAAATATCTTTTGAACATAATGATATCAAGAGCAAATTGAAAGGGTTTGACTTCAAATTTCATGTTTTTGTAAATTCATTTTTGTGTGAGTGATGTGCCCTTGAATCTATCCTAATGGGATGGAGCTCGATCCATGAAAAGTCGTGAAATCTTGGGATGAAATAAGATTCATTCAAGAAATACAATCTATAATTATATTTCATCCATGAAATGTAGTTTATTCACAACACCCATGAAATGTAGTTTATTGACAATTCTATTTTTTTCATTGAAAGCCATCCAAATTCCATGGATACTAATTAATATGTAGGTATCCCAGTGCACTATTATAAGAATGAGTTTTAGGAAAATAATTTGCATGCAACCTATGAGATGGCTCAACATGCCCTCCAAAGGACTTTCTTTTTTGCTGAGCAAAAACTTTGTTGTTGTTTAGAAAGTGATGCTGAGATTGGGTCTAAGGCAAAAAGTAGGGTTTCAATATTTTTAGTGTTGCAAACAAATCTGATCTCTACTACCAACACCAAACTGAGACAAAAGCGCCCATTGAATAATTGTAATTGACTTCTTTGTAGCATGATTGTGAGCTTCCCATTTCCTTATCTATATAAAAATCTTTATTTTAGCTTTGCATTTTTTAAATATATATTTTCTATGATTCTGCAAACCATGGTTCTTGCTAGGAAGAAGATCAACAATCTACAAAAGCAACTAGATATGATCAGCACATTGTCACAACATTAGTTAGAAGTTACTAGGAATGGGAATGCACTATCCATTGATGGATCATTGGGTTAACCCAAAGAGCATTTCATTTCTATTAGGCATTGTAGCTTGAGTCGTCATTGTTTGAGGTTATGTGCCTAAATGCCTCAAGTATCCATTTTGAGTATAGTTTAAGTTGTGTATTTTTCAAAGTCTAGCAATGAGCAAATGCCTCAAATATTCCACTATGATGATTCAAGTGCACACCACTCACAAAAATGAATTAAAAGAAACCATGAAATTTGAAGTCAAACCCATTCATTATTTTCAAAGATAATTTTGGGAGTAAATTTCGATTTTGAAAAGGCTCCTCTCAAGCTTCAAAGAGCCATCAAGTCAAAAAAGAAAAAAAAAACAATGAAGAGAAACAGGAGGGAAAAATCGAGGGATGAGCCCTAGGCTGCCTGTGGAAAAACAGAAATCACAGGGGCAGAATTTCTGGAGCCCAACAAAAGCAGATCAGAAAGAACATTCAGACCTCAGACAACCCAGAAATTTTTAAGAATTTGTGGGCAGCTTGAACCTCTTTCGGGCAGCCCACAGGGTGGAGTGGACTTGGCAGTTTGGCAGAATAGAAAAATAGAATTGTGGAGTTAACAAGTTATGAACGCAGACCAACAACGTGAGAATGCGGCAATGTCACCGCACAATTTGGCAAAGTGGAATTGAGAAACATCGAAAAGTAAACTTGGCAAAATAGGGAAATAGAGATGTGAACTTCGAATTTCTATATTCCGTAGAGAACAGAATGTCTATACTTGTGAGGCAAGAAAGAAGTGGATCTGAGATTTGGTACCACCAAATTCCCAAATGCTTATAATTTTCACACTCTCCCAACCCTCACAATACAACTAAATTGCAACATTGGGACATTGAAAGAAGAAGAGTTTTAGTTTGTTTCATGACGCCCGACACCTCTGCTACCGTCAGCAGATTCCGTCAAGACGGCAGATATTGAGGAAAAGACTTTCTGTGAGAGAGAGGATAAGGCACGAATGAAGCACCACAACGGCTGCTTGCTTTGATTGCCATTGTCTAGCTCCTTCTAGGCACTGCAGTGTTTTCTTTTGTTGCGAAGTTTTGAACCGATGGGACAAAAAAAGAAATCTCATGCCAAGAATACAAAGGATTTTTTAAAGAGAAAATAGACCAAAAGAGCCATATTGGGAGGGGAATTTTTCAATATTTAGAGAATACATTCCTAGAGGTTGCCAAAACTAAGCAAGATTCTAAAATCTTTTCAGTAAAATTTGGCTTTCTCGTCTTGTTGATGATTGTGAGTCCACCTACCTCACAAAATTGGGAAAATCTAAACCCTGCTCTTGCGACAAGCTCTAATTTGTTTTTCCCCCTTTCCTTGCTGGTATTTTGTTCAGGTTTGTTTGGTGGCACAATTTGGTTTGAAGTGTTTTCATCATGGATATCTTCGTTAAGAGCCCCACCGGCAATACCATCCTGCTTGAGGGGGAGAGCTCTGACCCCCTCGCCGATGTCAAGGCTAAGATCGAGGAGAAGAAAGGCATCCCTCCTGATCAGCAGCTGTTGTTTATCGATCACAAGCAGTTGGAGGAGGGGCAGGATCTGGTGGACTGCAATATTCAAAATGAATCGACTCTGCACCCGCTCAATGGCATGGTTGATCATTGGTCCTGTTTCATTCCCGAGCAGTTGGACGATGTAGAGGCTCTGGTGGACTATATATTATTGGGTCCCGGAGAAGTGGCTGGTACGTTTCTATCGAGTAAGCAAAATTTTGTTAACACATTAATAGCTTTCCTACGGATTGTTCACAGTTTCCTTTCTCGTACACTTGATGAGCATTGGAGGATAGCTCTGATTATATATATGTTACCCAACATCTAAGTCAAGACCATAGCTTCTTCCCTGCTTGAACACTGTTTCCAGAGATTGTGATTCCAGTTGAAATTCAAGGAAAATTCAGCATACAAACCTTATAGTCGACATTTCTAGTCCAACATTAGAGCCAAAAGCTAGGGCTTTACATTTCCTTGGACCCAAAAATGATGCAACATTAAACCCTACTAACAAAGTGCAA
>Ga0209208_10001794_pt1 | contig 30609 bp, 18 predicted proteins | sample S1TSphfallax_3_FD_187694 | JGI IMG/M metagenome (GOLD analysis project Ga0209208, IMG submission 187694) | Host-associated microbial communities from peat moss isolated from Minnesota, USA - S1T2_Fd - Sphagnum fallax MG (SPAdes) (version 2) | ecosystem: Host-associated > Plants > Peat moss >...
AATTTTTCATTTAAAAAATATGACGGTCCCATCACCGAACAAAGGCCGGTGAAAGAACACCCCAACAGTGCCAACCCTGGCCGGTTAACAAACACGGACCAGCCTGAAACCGTTCAATGAGCACCCTGTTACAGAACATCCGGTTTTGAAGACTTGTGATTGGGTTTCCTTAAAACTTTCCATCCAGAGATGGAATTTGTGTGTTCGGTCATGGGCATCAGAACTACCGGTTGCCAAAATATGTAAAAAGTTCATTTGCCTCGTCACGTTTGGTAATGGGTACCCTACATTGATGTCAGATTCAACACATATTAATTCAATTTTTTTTCCTTGTTGAAAATATTTGAGAAATTTGTGGTCCTTGTGTTTCTTGTTGCCATAAATTGTGTATTTACCTTGGAATATATATATAGATATATATATATATAAGGTAATTGGTCCTAATTAACCACCCAGCATTGGTATTTTGGATAGCCATATTTGTGGTCATTGGTTTGTTGTATGGAATGTAAAGAAAATCAGCAAAAATGAATCATATATTTTTTGTATTTTGAATGCTCTACATTCATGGTTAGCTAGTGGATTTTTGGGTGTCTTCTTTTATGATATTTCTATTCGCTTATGACTTGAAATTTTGTTTATTACCATACACCTAGTACATACAGCCATAAAATTATTTACTAAATTGGGCATCTACTCTAAGGCCACAAAATGCAAATGGGTAGTCTTTTGGTAGTTTTGTACAGCACTTGACTATGATAATATCCTTTCATATTTTTTGAAGGCACAAATATTAAAGCCCTTGTTATACCATATTTTATGGTACAATATTATTAAATAAGAAGGTGGTCTTTTAAGAGCTTTAAATTTTTTATGAGCTTAACTATGATTTCATTTCACTTATTTGTCACATGGATTATTTGGAATAAACAAAGTGGTTGAATCGAATGAAGTTTAAAACCCTATTGTAAGTGATTGAATGATATTATGTTGAAAATTTATATAGTTGTGAAAGTGGAAACTCTTAGAATATTTGAAAAATGAATCTCAACCATAAATACTAGTTTGTGACATCATTGATGAAATGGCTTGTTTTGTCAATTGTTACAAGAGAAAATCTATATCACATTGCTTGTGTAACAAGATTTTCACAAATGAACTACAATCATATGCATATGGAGTGTTCAATGTCTAGCAATTCATTGAGGTCAAGAATTAACACCACCACTAGATGGGTATTACATAAAACTTCATAATGCCAACTTGGAGTGAGAAATTGGGGACATCCTGCAATAATGAAGGCAATTTCCACCAGGATTGTTACATTTAAATGACAATGCTCAATAAATTCACAATGAATTCAACTCTCAACACTCTTCTTTTTTCCCCCTAAAAGTTCTTTCATAACTGGAACTCTCTAAAAGTACATTTGGTTCAGTTTGGTATCATGGTACCAAAGCATACCCGAAACCTGAAGTGTGACTTTGATCTAAACTCTACACCATAAACCCTAATCAGATTTGTATTCTTAGAATTGGTACCACAACACACCATGGATAAGCACCACCCAGCGAATCAAACAAAGAGCAAGTTTCTTCCTGTTGAAAATTTGACAATAACTCCTACGTATCCACATTTTCTCACCACAATCTAATCATTCAAATCTCCAGGAGTAGACATTTCAATTTCTACTTGAGATGTTCAGAAGAGTGCACAAACCCTGGGATGGTGTAGAAACCTCAGCATGAGATTGCAAATGATAAAATGCAAGAGCTAAAAGCAACTAGATTGGCAAAATGCAACCATTACCCACAACAAAACATGCGACCATTTTTTATTACTCTGACCTCCAAGCTCCCTGTCACAGTCTTTAATAGTCTTATATTGATGAAATTGCAGAGAAATCTCCACAACAATTTTAAGATAATATGACAAAGAATGCAGTCATAAGTCATATTGAGCCTTATGAGAGTTGTACTCACAAAGTGTCAGACCATCAACTTCGTCACAAATAGCAGTGACAAGCTGCTATGACTACCCACTGACTTCATCAACTCCCAACAACAGTGCATGTAGGTAATAATAAGTATATGATAATCAACACAAAAATTGGGGGCAAACCAATATACACATTTTTTTGGTCCTGAGTTTCTGCTCCAGTTCCAGAAGCAATGGGAAGACTCAATCATGGTGTTGGCTAGCACTCAAGATACATAACTAATGAAAAACCTCAACAGTTTTCTCAGTTTTTAACAATCCCCCTCAAGCTCACATATGCAACAAATGACTATTGTCAAGATTGTGTAGATCCCAAATTTGGTTACATGTGTGGAGACTGATAACAAAGGAAAGGAAGGTGGAAAGAGAAGTGGTGCCTGTAGGTAGGGTCATACTGTTTTAATCTGACAACCTCATACCAATTCCAAGCAAAACAGCAATAGTACACAACTTGAAAAACACCCAATTCATATACAACATTTTTCAAAGAATCATAATCCATGCTGGAGCATGCTATACTATGGAGTGTGATTATGCAGTGTGAGAAGAGAAAGAAATAAGTCCACTACGTGACCAATAGAGGCACAAGGATGCATGTGTTACACCTACCTGTATCAGTTAGGGGACTCTCCAAGAAAGTTGATGAAGTGACTTGGAGCTTGGGATTTCCAATTTGTGCCAGATCCTGAGATCACAGAATTGTCAATATCCAAGCCTGATTATACCCTAAACCTGCAAGTCAATTTCCTTCAATATACAGGCAATCACTTCACCAAATGTGTTGCAATGATCAAGAAGACATGCAATCTTGTGTATTTTTCCCAGCTGCTACAACACAATGCAGATGTACCCTATCTACAAGATTGCAGAGAAAAAAAAACCCCACAAAGCAACAGAAAAGACCAGCTGCAAGTCTCAGAATTGTCAATATCCAAGTTTGATTATGGAATTCCCCACAGCTTGATTTTCTTTCTCTTACACACAAACAAGAAGACATGCAAGCTTGGTTTTTTCCCCAGCTGCTACAACACAATGCAGATGTACATCTATGAGATTGTAGAGAGAGAATAAAACACAAACAAACAAACAAAACAAAACTCCACAAAAAAACTGTGAAGGTAAAATCCTTGTGTTGGGGTTCCACCAAAAACCCAAAACAAGCACAAAAAGAATGCAAGTGGTCATTACCTTATGAGCTTCACCCACAAAGTACTAGAAACTTCACCAAGAATATAGACACTGATGATTGTTGGCATGTCAGGAAATGAGAGAAGAGAAGATGATACCTGGTCAAGGAAGAACCAGAAGAAAAGTCCCTTTAACAATGCTCTTCTTGCTCCTGAGAAGAAGATCTGTAAAACTCTGTCACTCCCTGGAAAGAGTTGCAGAGAGAGACACCAAGCTCCCTCCTTACCTCCCTTTGCTCTCGTGTTTTTGTTTTTTCTCTTACAATCATGATGCATCATGCAGTAGTGTTGGCCCGACAAGCTCGTGATCACTGCAGTTTTGCTTTTCCATCCACTTTCCCTTTCTTCTCTCAATATCTTTGTCCTTCTCGTCTACCACAGGATCCAAAGATGTCGAATGGCATTCTGCCAAGAAAACACGTTGCACCAGAGAGCTCTCTCTCTCTCTCTCTCTCTCTCTCTGGAGAGCTTTGCTGCTGCGAAAACTCACCAAGAGTAGTAGTGTTCGTGAACATGTTTGGTGGAAGAACAAGCACCTACAAGCTTTGGAGAACAACATCTTCTGCTTGCTTCATGTCGACGATGATGTCGATGCCTCTTCATCATCTTGTCTCCTGCCGCAGCACGCATGTCTCCTGTTGTCTCTCCTCCTCCTATTTCTCTGGCAATTCCCATAATCTTTCTACATCCTCCTCGTCGGTTCTTCGTGTCCATCTGCTGCAACTTTGTGGAATCACTCGTCTCACATCATCATCAACAAGCTCTGCGACTGATGTGAATCCATGGCAACGACGACGCCTCCTCGAGACTCCGTGCTCCACCTTGAATGGTAAGTTTTTAAGAGGAATAATAACAATTGTATTTTGTGGATTCTTCTGAATGCCGCACCTGCGAATACCGTCGTTTTTGGTTCTGAGAGAGACAAGAGTGGAAGACGCCGAAGAATTCTGACGGCAAGCGCAAACAACAAGAGCTCATGCTTATGGAACAGCGAGAGCTCGCTCTTGTGGCAAAGAAGGTTCAGGGACCGTGCAATGAAGAGATCTGTATGAGGTTCTTGCAAGTTTTTGATTGCAAGTATAGTGGAGTTTTGCATGAAGCTTGATGGATCAAGCATTTGCTGCTGGTGCTGGTGATTCTCTTCAGGTTGCTGGAGATCTGGAACTATGGAGCGATGGAGGAGGACGAGTTTCATGCTGAAGAGATCGTCGTCGTCGTCGACAGAAGGGAAGAAAGCAGAAGATGCGAGCATTTCTGGTGGAGAAGACGGATTGCTCGGATTTTATTCAGACAACCAGGTCGTCACTCTTCCGCAAGGCCACAGATTTCCAATGGACAAGTAAGAAGAAGAAGAAGAAGAAGAAGAAGCTCTTGATTGCACTCTCTCCTCTCCCCTCTCTGCAGAACAGGATAGAGTCCTTGCAGCAATCCTTGATGCAAGATAGACTCTTTCTTCTTGCAGCAATACTTGATGCATGATAGAGTCTTTTCTTGCAGCAATTTTGGCACAGGAAACAACTACTACATGTCAGAGGCATCATGAAGTATCATGAAACATCATGCTGTGGTTTTGACATTTTGTCTCTCTATCCTTCTCTGTGTGTCTGAGAAATGTTCTTCTTCAAGGTAATGTGAATTTTGTAAGGAAGAAAATTTCAAATCAGGAGATGAGAGAAGAGAGATCTGAGTGTCTGTTTGCTGTTGTCTTCTACTTCTCCTCCTCATTATTGACCTAGTTCTTCTTTCTATCTTTCTTCTATGCATTTTGCAGATATCGAGCTACAAGGTTGTTGCTGGAGGGAGATTTACAACTGCGAAGCATTCTTACCACACAACCAGCTCCATTGGCTTCTGAAGAGGAGCTTTGTTTGGTCCATGATCAACTGTATGTGAGAAAGATTTATTTTTCTCTCTCAGCTTTTGAGTCAAGTTTAAGCAAGAAACTGGCACGATGCTACTACTATGTTTTCCATTGCAAATTTCTTCCCTGCAAGAAGAAAAGCTCAATTCAGAAAACCTAGCTTGCTATGTTCTTCAGGCAACTTGTGGTTTAGGGTTTAGGGTACCTGTGGTGTGTGTCCATATCTGTGTTTTGGCACATGTTGAAGCTCTGCATGTGTATGTCATGTGTTAGATATGTGCAGAGGATCTTTACGGGTATGCTGGATGATCAACAACAACGAGCTGTCGGCTTTCCATGGAGTCCTGCACTTGTTGATCGCTCTCGTGCCTCCACTGGGTAAACCACCCACCCAATCCATCTTTCTTCCTTGCTTCTGTGCTTTCCTTGCTTCCCCTAGAATTTTTTCTTGCACTGGAAACAATCTACCTTGTTGACAAAAGTGTGAGCTTAAGCATAATTCAGACAAATCAGACCTTGAAAATAGGCGTTGGTGTGTTTCTTTCTCTCAAGAGTGAATTTTGTGCATACTTGTAGGTAATAATAGTGTATACTGAATTCTTTTGTCTCTCTTGCATCTCTTTCTCATTCAATCAAAGAAGAAAAGCTATGTGGCAGATTTACACCAATGTCAAACCCCAGCATCACAACCTTCTCAGCTTTTGTTGTTACAAATGTCCATCTACATTTTTCACAATTGTGAAGATCGGATATATCCAGAGGAGTGCTTTGATTGAAAGACTGACAGCAGAAAAAAGAACCCCTGTGAATGTAGGGGGACAGTGGCAGCAATGCATGCAGTAATGCAAGGTTCAAGAAGGATGGTGGCAGCCAATATTGCTGGTGGAACCCATCATGCTTTTGCAGGCCATGGCGAGGGTTTCTGTAAGAAATATCTTGTGGCTTTTCTTCTGTTGTCCTTAAAACTGTTACCAAATTTCTTCATCCATGTTGATGTTACCACAGAGGTGTACATGCTTCATCAGTTAATTGAGAATGTGAGGAAAGCAGAACTCATCATCTTGAATCTGCAAACATCAGCTTGAGAACTGCAAACATCTTGGGTCTTTAACTTGAGTCCAGGTGTGTTCAATGACATTGCTGTTGCTTCAGCGGTGTCATTGCGGGATTATCCTCACCTTTGCAATACTCAATCACCAATCCTCATCATTGACCTTGATGTCCATCAGGTTAGTCAAGCAGCTCTCTATTCACTTCACTTCACAATCCACCACATCAACTGACCTGTGATTCTTCATACCAAAAGATCAGAGAAGTTCATTCAATTGTTTTCTCCTTGTTTTTCCAATTGTTTCTTCAAGAAAAAGGTTGAATGCTTGGTATCCTTGCTCTGTTTTGAGTGAATTTTGCTCTGTCTTGTCATATGATAAGTGGTTCTGTTCTGGTGACAGGGAAATGGAACAGCAAAAATCTTTGAAAATGATGACCGTGTGATCACATTCAGCATGCATGGGGCCAACAATTATCCTTGGCGGACAAAGATGAAATCAAACTATGACATTGATCTGCCAGATAACACTGGTGATGAGGAGTATTTGACAATTTTGACAGAATGGTTGCCGCACTTGATTGAGTTGCATGAACCAAGCTTGATTTTTTTTCAGGTTTGCTTCTTTTAACCTTCCACAACAGACATCAATGGATAGATAAGCATACATACTTTGTTTTCTTGATTATGTTCATGGTGGTGCAGGAGGCACTAACCAACTAGCCACCCTCTATAAACACCTTCAGGCTTAGATACTTTCCTGTGCACGGGCAAAGCTAAGATGAAATGAAGCTTACCCTCACAAGCTTGCCGCATCTTGAATGAGGGTACTATTTGCCTCTTTTGATTAGCTATGTTTCTTGAGTGCTAGCTAATATCATTACTGAGTCTTGCCTTCGCTTAAGGGTATGTGACAGAAACTCAGGATGCAGATTCTATACATTCTTATGTATTTATCTACACCCACTGTTGGGAGCTGTTGAATTCAGTGGTTAGTAGTCACAGCAACTTGTCACTGCTATTTATGATAAAGGTGAAGGTCTGATACTTTGTGAGTGACTGTCGGAAGGTTATGACTGCACTAACTGTAGTGTTACCTTCTAAGTGTTGTTGTGGAGATCTCTCTGAAAGCTCATAGATATGATGAGGATGATGGCCACTGATACTTTGTCAGTGGCACTCTTTAGGTCATGACTGCACACGTTCTCATTGTGTTAATTTGGGTTTGGTGGAACTGACATAATGGTTACATTCAATGCGCTGTTGTGGAATTTACTCTGCAGTCTCAATAGATATATTTGTTTCAGGGATACGTCAACCAAACAGTCACATTTCATAACTAATATGCTCCAAAAAAGCAACAGGCTGGTGTTGATGCCCTTAAGGAGGACAGCTTTGGTCGGCTTGCCATGACCAGGTAATGTACTAAGATTGCTTCCTTTGTTGGAGTGAGCTAGTTTTTACAGTTCTGAAGTTGCACATATTATAGAATAGCATGAAGATGATGAAAGCAGAAACAACTCACTTTTGATCCCACCAAATATTTGGGATTTTTTTGCAGGCAGGGGCTGTTGAGGCGGAACAACATGGTCTACAGTGTGTGCCTGGAGAATAACCTGCCATTAGTGATCACAATGGGTGGGGGCTATTCTCGTCCTATGACTGGTGAGCATTTAAAGGTTTGTATGGAGTCATATGACAAAGGGATTTTGTTCATGTGCTGCCAGGTTAGAAATCATTCTCCTTTCTTATCCTGAGTTTGCTTGAATCTTATGCAGCATCAGTTGAAGCACATGGGGATGTCTATCGGTCAGCAGCTTTGCGCTATGGTGCCCTGAGATTAAGGGGTAACCTAAGTGTGCATTAGCCATTATGTCAACTGCCAGCATAAGACTTACAGATTTTTTCATTCTCATTCATCGTTCTCATCAATGGGAAACTGTGACATATTCATTCAGTAGTTCTTTGAGCTTTTTTGTGTTTGTACTTTTCAGGACTACACTTGACCATGATGGTCAGAATTCCCTTTGATGAGAACAACAGCATAGTAGGATAGCAATTGTTTCATGGTCTTCTGGTCTTGGAGAATGAGACCTTAGGATTCTGGTAGTTGAATGTGACAAACACATTGCTGTTTTTGTATCCAAGGTCATCAGATATCAAGAACAATTTTTTTTCTAAATGTAGTAGGCTGAAAAAGCCCTCTGGACTGATCAATCAAGTATGTGAGAGATAAGGATGTGATGAAACAAACTCTTGTCAAACCTTGCAAACAGAAAGGTACAGTAGTTTGCAGTGATATACCAATTGCTAACACCTTTGATTCCTTCGGTGAATTGTTACATTAGGTGCTCCATTTGGTTTTCTCCTAACTTGAATGTGTTGATCTCAGACAACTTTTGTCAGGAATTGTATGTGTACACAGGAGGTCTTCCTTTCTTAAGGTTTCTGTGTTCAACTGGTCTGACCAACTTTGTTTGATCACTGCAAAGGTGAGATGAATCTTTGCAATTTCAGATCAGTTTCCTACCTGGGAGAAGGTCTTACTGCTTGTACATTTCTGGAGTGAATTCCAGTTACAGACACTAGTGCTTAATAAATTGTATAATATCTTACAGTACAGCTCTTTTCTTTCCCTGGTGCTGTGCAGTGTACTACACTAAATTGAAGCTTTTCTAATGCTGTGCAGCATGTTGCAAACACATGTACAGAAAATTTGAGCGTAAGTGCTTTTTACATATAGACCCAGCATGAATTTCTGTGTCAGGTTTGACTCAAACTGACTGATTCAAGTGGGAATTTTGTATGTTCATGATGGAGGATTATGCTTTAAGTTCAAAAAACAGAAGAAAAATGAGCTCAATAGCAAATTGAAATGCTCGGAGTCTTGATGTATGGAAGCAACAGTTACAGTTTGAATCATTTTTTAACGAACTTGAGTCTTTCTAATGTTATTGCCAGTGCAGCCTTCAAATTGCAATAGTAACCCCTAGGAATCCCCTAACCTAAGAAATCACTAGCCAGCCCTACAAGTCGGCTCTACGTAACCCCTTAAGCAGCCTTTAGGTATACCATAACCTAGGTAGGACCCTAGGCATCTCCCTAGATAGTCCCTAGGTAGCCCACTAGAGCTCCAATCACACCTAATACTAACTAAGTGCCAAGTCAATGCTAGGAGAGCCAAGCTTTTTGTTGCATTCATGCTAAGAATGTTAACTAACATCAAATCCTAGGTGGAATCTTACATGGCACACAATGCTAAAGGTGCATTCACACTTGGTGTTAAGGACTCCAATATTATGTCCCCTAACACCAAGCTAGTCATTTAGAACTGAAACCTATTTACCAAGAAGATTTTATGTTAAGTTAACATTCACTTAATATTAAATAATCACACATTTAACTTTGGGTGCCACCTAAGATGCCACCTAGATTTTCAGTTAACACTAACTTAACATTAGGTGTGAATGTACCTTTTAAGTCAATGTAATGTAGGTGTTAAGTATAATTTACACCTAGTGCTTACTCCATGGTAAGTTGATGTTAGATTTTCTTGATTTTGGGTACATTCACATATGTAGTGTTAAGTAGCATTGAGAATGATTTGCCATCATTGTTGGCAAGTGATGTTAACTTGATATTAGCATTTGTGATAGTTAAAATCCAAGCTTAGGCAAAAGCTTAGGTTTTAAGGTCTTAATTCAATGTTATGTAGGGAGGCGAAAAATGATCTTTTAATTTAATGTTATATCTTGATTGTGGGTTCTAATTCAAGATTGATTACATTTAACATTAATGGTGCATTCACACTTGATGTTAAATCAATGGTAAATGAAAATCTAGGTGGCACCCGATGTTAAACGGGCAATAGCTTAATCTTAAATGAATGTTAGTTTAACATAAAGTATTCACAATAAGTAAATTTAAGTCTTAAATGATTAGTATGGTGTTAATGGACTCAACACTAGAATCCTTAACACTGAGTGTGAACACATTGTAATTGTAATAATCAATTTTGATTGTGAGCACTAATTTCATCTTGATGGTGTGGATCCATCATGACAAAGATAAATCACTTTACCTTTTGATGTTTTCATTTAGTTAATACTTAGGTGTGAATGGACACCAAAATTATCTAACATTTTAGGTTAGTCCTAATTTTAGCATACATAAAAAATAAATAAAATTGATGTTATATAAATATTAGACTATTTAATATTACAAACTTTAACATCATGGTTCAATAATGTTTTAGTTGAACATGAAATTTTTTAAAAACATAAGTTGTGGAACTAAAACATGTGTTAGGTAACAATCCATAAAATGGGGCTTTTAATCAATGTTAGGTTAACACTTCTTTTTTCCTATGGTTTTTTCAAAATTTTCTTTTATTCGCATCCTTATTCTTCTTACAAATTCATTAACATTCATCATGATAATGTCAATCCATCATGAAAAAAATATGTCATTTTATTTTTTTAAACCTTAATTTAGGTTAACATTAGTTAATTTAAGTGTGAACAAAAAGAAAAACTAAAATTTGAGTTAATTGATATTTAAGTTGAATAAAGTTTTCCATGACTCTTAAATGGAAAGGTGAGCTATGCATAGTCCCTTGCCTAATCTTTAGGTATCCCATAACCTAAGTAGATTCCTAGGTGTTTATTAAGTAGTCGTTTAAATGACTTTTAATTATTCCATAACTTATTTGAACTTTTAAATGTTTCCTTAAATAACTTTCTAAGAAGGCTTTATGTAATCTTTTATATAAGCTTTTGATAGCCCTTATCTTAAATAGTTCCCTATGTAAGATTATGAACCATTTTTTACATTATGAATCAACTATAGATAATTCTTTAAACAACCTTTAAGTATCCCTTGACCAAAGAAATTTGTAATTAATTTGTTAAATAGGTTTTGTGTAATCCTTTAAGTCCCCCTTAGGTATTCCATAACATAAATAGACCTACTACATCATAAACTTACTAAACTTCATAGGTTCACACAAAAATCGCACAAATTGTATGTTATTATTAATATGAATGATATTTGTACATATTCAATATCTTAAATATTAAAACAAATAAGAATTTTTGTTAAATGACATGCATGAATGTTCATTGTTTTACACAAAAATCGCATAATTTTATACAAAATGACATCACCATAATTACACAAATTTAGTTAAAATGTAAATCGTATATATTTCACATCAAAACATCACAATTCGAAGAAAAAAATATCATTTATATAAAAGTAATATGTATTTTTTTTGTGTCATTTTTACACTTTGAAGCCTATAGATGTTGCATAGACATGTTGTTTTACGAGTTTCACATTGATTCTATTGAAATTTCATGATATGTAAGTTTGTGATGGAAGTAGACATGTAGATAGACAAAACATAAGAAACATGAAAAAGTTCAAATCATTTTGGTTTGAAGAAAAAATTCAATTTTCATCTTTTATTACTTTCCTATGACATAGTCCAATCCTATGTAATATTGATTATCATGTTCAATTCAACTAAAACCCAAGGTTTTATTATTTATATGGATGATTTTATTTTGTGACGGCATGAGATTACCTACTTATGGACTAGGTGATTTCACTATGTCCATAAAAAAAATCCATATTTGTAAAAAATGAATGGATTCATCTTGAAAGTAGATTTTATTGAAATCGACATTTTACCAGAATTTTACAAAAACCAAATTTTTTCTATCAAATTTTCACTATCAAATTTCCCATAATAGAATTGATTTTTAATACTAGTTTAAGATGTTTATTTTTATGATCAATTTTTGTGGGATTAGGTTAATTGCATGTTTCATCGTTTTTTACTTCTTCTTAGAGGTACTTATGGTTCTATCCCTTTGTGGATTGTACATGAAAATATTCTTTTAGAATAAAATTACTTTTTTCCAGCCATATTTTTGTACATAGAATTTCAATCTACAATTTTTCCTCTATTTGTTTAGAATATTCTAACTTTCTATATGCAAATATTCTTCCTTGCATGTTTGTTTTTATAGAAAGTTTATGAGGTTGTCCTACTAGGATTTGACAATCCCCTTTGTGTTGAAGCTTTTTACTTACTTAAGGAAAATAATAAAATTTTATCTTTTGTTCCTTTATTTTATTCTTGTCAAAACCTAATAGTTCTTTGGGTGGCCTTGACAACTCATGTTAATAAAAAAAATCCTTTGAAGGAATCTAGGAATCCCTTTGTATCAAATAGCCATTAAATTCCTTATGCATATGACGACCACTAAATGTTATAATATTTAGCTGATTGTTAAAAATGATTTGAAAAAAATGGTTTTGGATTTCATAGTGCCCTTTTTACAAACAATTTTTAAAATACATAACAAAATAGTCAATAATTTACAAAACAAAACTCGATTATCACAAGATGCTCATATTTTCCAATAAAAGTGTTAAATCATTATGCATTAATATAGAATGGATATTAAATTTCACATATTTTCACATTTAAATTTTAATGATTACACTTGATCACATATGCATGGATGCAGGTAGTTACCCATTCATTGCCCTTATTATAATAAGTTTAAATTTGTTTATCTTCCATAGAATTTTTGTTATATTGTTTAACCTAAGGGATGTGATTTTAGTTGATAATGGGAAAACACTTAATTGCATGGAGTTTTATCAGACCTATTAATAATGTTTTTCTAATATATATATATATATACAATTTGCCTTTGATATGGTTATGGATAATAATATCAATATTCAAACTTGAATAAACAAAATTTTGACCATGTACCTAATTCATAATAATGTTTAAATATATAAGATTACGAACATGTGAAATATTTACAATGTTGGTATAAAAATGAAAAAGAAATGCAATAATAAATGTATTAATTTTGTATTCATGTATTATTGTCAATATGTGAAATATGTAAATGTTAAAAGAAAGACATAACTTGTGAAAGATTATATAATGAACTTGATAAATAGAAAGTCATTAATAAACAAAAATATATATTTTATTTCTTGAATAAGGCATGATGTAAATTAGATATGAAACAAACTAAAAATATAAGGTCACAACATGCATTGGCAAGATTGAAAGATGATGCCTTCTAAATCTTTTCTTATATTATCCCATATAGCCTTCTAAAAAATCATTATTTTTTTATAGAATTTTTTAACAACTAAACCTTTTATAAGTTTCTATTAAATCACCTTTTAAAAAAAACCATGAATGGCTTTGAAGAAATTTCTTTTAATTACATCTTTTAAAATTTCTATCAATTATTCTTTTATAGAAAATTTATAATTTTTTGTTAATTATACAATCTTTTAAAATCTCCAGAAATATTTCTAAAAACTTTTTAAAATTTCCAAATGTATTTTTCATTGAAATTTTCAAAAACTTTCAAGCATTTTTTTTTGAAAGGTCTTTTTAAAAAACCTTTTAAAACTTCAAAAAATATTTTCCATGGATTTGTTTTGAATTTTTTAAATATAAAAACATATTTATCGAACCTTTTAATTTTTCTTTTATTCTTTACTTTTCATGACAATAAACATGTATAAATAATTTTCAATGTTTTTGATTTGTTGCACATGTAGTTGAAACATGTGTTTTAGGTAATCAAATGGCATCAATTTGTGTGAAATCAATTTTTTCCTAGTGTCATGGTATACTTTACTAAAGATGAAAATATGTTAAAAATACTAAAAAAGTAGTTTTCCAATTTTTTTAAAAAAATCTTATAACAAGTGATTTTTTTTTAATGTGATGTTTGGTGAAATTGACATTTTGTTATGGGCAAATGTCCTTGGAAATGAATGTAAATTTGGTGTAACAAAAACATATTGGCCATATTTTCACAAATTGATTTATATTACATTCAAATTACCAAACACATTTCTTATATATAACAAAAAAAACTATTAACATCTCCATTTGTAGCCTATGAATGTTACATTTTCCATCTAATTAATGGTGCCCAAAATGGTGACACCTTGTGACCTAAATTTTAATTTTTTTGTTAGTTTTCATGGACCATGACAAACAAAAAATCATAATTATCAACTACAAGAAGAAAATAAATTGGATGTTTTTTTATCCACATGTGCATTCCTCAAACAAAACAACAAAACGCCTTTCAAGGAAAATCCTAAGATCACAATGTGACAACAAAAATTACAAGAAAAGTTAAATTCTTAAACTTGAAAATGAAATGAAACTAAAAGTTAAATGGAAAACTTTCTCAACTCTTTCCATCTAAATTTCATCCATTTATCACTAATGTTTGTTTCAAACATCTAAGTATTTAATTTTATCTTGTGCACATTACATTTAAAAAATTAAAAAAAAATTGGATTGAATTTTCACACAATATCATTATTTACAATCTTATATTCATCTGTATCATTAAAGGAAAGACAATGGAACTATGGTTTAAAATTTCAAATATGCACAATGACTTCAAAGAGTGCTAGAAATGAAAATTTTCAATGGAAAAAAAATCAAAATAAAATCAAAATTCTTCATCAAACCAATGAACTCTTATCCCATATAAATTGAGTTCATAATATCATTTTAAATGTAATATATTATTTTTAGGACAAAGTCTCTTGTGGCGGAGCTGCTTGCTATCATTTGTTGTGTACATTTGAGGATTATTGTCATGGGTAATGTATAATGTTGGAAGCATATGTTTTTTTCACTTGAACTAATGATTCATTTGTCGATTTGTGTGATGTCAAATGCCCGAGAACCCAATTACAAGAAAACATATTGTTACATATATGAGTAGCGATTATGCATTAAACACATAATGGTTGCAAAGTTGGAGATGTAATCTCATTGTTTTCAAAGAGAAACATATTTTTTTATAAAAACAATGGCATTGTAATTGTAATGACCAAATATGTTTTTGCAAACACTTGCCTTTGTAATTGCAATAACCAATTTTGTTTGTTTTTGACAATCTAATCTTTAAAACCTAATTGCTACCCAGACCAACCCATTATTGAAAAACTTAAACCCTAATACCCGGGAAACCCCCCCCCCCCATTTTTTAGAAAAATTTTTAAAAAAATTTACCCGGAGGTTCTGGATTTTTCAATAAAAAATCCAAAACCTTACCTAGAAAGTGTTCCAAAAAAGTTACTAAGAGAGAACCGACCCTCGAGGTTCTCCCAAAAAACAGAGAACCGCCCAACACTGGTATGAACCAAGTGTCAAAATAGGGTGAGGATAATGAAAGGGTTGGGACGTGGATTAGGACCTCACTTTCCCAGCAGTTCGTAACTCGGTCCGTTTAGGTCTTTTCAGCTTTTAGGGTTTGGAGCTCCGTTTTCCTTCTTCTTCACTTCCGATTCAAAGAAGTTGTCAGCCTCTCTTTGCTTGCGCAGCCGCGAGCAGTCGAAGGACGAGGAGGAGTAAGAAGGCTGTTTTTTTTTGTTTTTTTTTCCTCAGGCTTTTTTTGTTTTCCAAACTCTACTTTTTAGAGTATCATGTCGATAGACGAGGAGTTTCGGTGCTTCGTTGGAGGATTGTCGTGGGGCACGTCTGACAGAGCCCTGGAAGATGCGTTCAGAGCCTACGGCAACGTCACGGAAGCAAAGGTTGGTCATGTTTGCTATTTTTCTTGTGACGCGAAAGGAGTGTCGGTCTTCTCCTAATCTTCTTTTCCCTTTTCTTTCTTTTGCCTTGTACAGGAACGTTACCTCTTTGTGTGTGTGTTTTGTACTTGCGAACCTGCTGTAGTCTCTCGCAAAAAAATAGGGTTACGAAACGTTAAACGGATCTCTTTTCTGAAGTAGAAAGATGCAATGAAAACTGCAGTCACTGACATATATTCTAAAGCGTAGAGTTTGTCCGAGTGATGCATGTGCATCTGAGTGATCTGCAGTTGTTGTCTGTCCCTGTCAAGTTCTGGTAGTATATGTTCTTGGTGTGAGTGAGTTCCTCTTCATGACTTGTTGCTAAGTGTAGGAATTGTTTGTCTTAAAGACAATCATTCTACTTCTGGAAGGAATTTTTTGTGTTTTTTAATCATTGTTCGTGAGTGGAGGAGGTCCCTTGAGTCACTGAAATATGTGATGTGCAAGAATAGGTTGTGGTGGACAAGGAGACGGGACGATCACGCGGCTTTGGTTTTGTAACATTCGCTGATGAGCGCTCCATGGATGAGGCTATTGACCGGATGCATGGGAAAGAGTTAGATGGTCGGCCAATCTCAGTGAATAAAGCACAGCCCAAGACTGGTGGCGGTGGTGGGGACCGTTATGGTGGCAGTGGTGGTGGAGGTTACAATGGGGGTGGTAGGAGATATGGTGGAGGGGGGGGAGGGGGTGATGACTGCTTCAAATGTGGGCAACCTGGTCACTGGGCCAGAGAATGCCCTTCAAGTGGTGGGGGAGGTGGTGGAGGAGGCCGTTATTATTCTGGTAGTGGAGGTTCAGACAGATATGGTAGCAGCCGCAGTGATCGCTACTCAGGAGGTGGCAGTGATCGTTATGGTAGCAGTGGTGGTGGTGGTAGCCGCTACAGTGGCAGTGATCGCAGTGATAGGTATGGAGGTTCTGATCGCTACAGTGGTGGCGACCGCTATGGGAGTGCAGGGGGGCGGTCCAGTCGGGATGGTGGAGGTGGTGGCACTGACCGATACAGCAGTGGGGGGCCATCCCGGTATGATAGTGGCTATCACCGTGATCGATCGGGTCCATATGATCGCCCAAATGGAGGTAGCAGTGCCAATGGTGGTGCGGCAAGATCTTCATATGATGATCGTTATTGAGCACCTTTGTGTAGTCTTTGGCAATTGTGTTTTCAGGGCAGCTGCTGCCCCACTTTGAGACTTGAGTTCACATCAGCAGCACAGACTCATATCTTCTTCCTTGAAAGCCATTTGCTGTCTGCAGTGAGGAAAAGGGGCTGCTGTCTCTTGGAATAGCTTTCAGTGTTCTTTACTTTGTGACAATGTGACTGAGACATCAATGCTACCTAAGTGAGATCAGCTCCCTTTGTTACAATTGACTCTGTTAGATGGTGCTGCCTGTCCACAACATGTGAAGTTTTTGGTATACTTGATGACTTTCCATGGGGTGCTAGGCTTCTGCAGGCTCATGTGGTACTTTGAATCTCATGAAAGTACAAGCTTCAACTCATATCAGGTGTGCTCTGGTTCTCTCTGGGCTGCTTCATTCTCTTGTGTATGTTGAACAATGCCTGTGGTGTGCTGGGGGCTGTGTTTTTGGAGAGGCCGGTAGCAACACATTTTCTGACTTTGATATCTCCTGGCTCTGCTTACCAGAAACTGGGTGGTTGAAGGTTAACTCTTCATCTCAGAAGTAAAGTGAAGCTTGTCTTTCAGGCTTGATCAGTGGGACAGTTGGCACATATCAGTCCTTGGCACAGTTTTGGCTGTTACAAGCGAATTGGTCAGATCAAGTTGGGTTTAATGTTTACGGGCACCAACCTTTGACCAATCTGTTCCAAGGTCTGATAGTGGCCTCTGCCCTGGTGGTCAGATGGTTTGGCATGTTCATTGCAACTGAAAGTGATAAGCCCCAATTCTGTATGTGGACAATGTGTGCTGATAAGCTGACAAGAGAGAGGGTGAACCAATGCTGTGATCAGCTGCTGTTGTCACTAGGGCCATTCCCCAGGATTACTTGTTGGACCACATTCTGAGCTGACCTCCCATCAGTCCTCTCAGCCCATTTGGTGGATAACTAGTCGAAGGCTACCTCAGGGACTTCAAATTGTGTTTCTGAAGTTCTTTGAGAGTACTGTAAGGTGTACATCAAATGGGACAGAAGAACTCATTGGTCCAACAAATTATTTCTTGAGCAGACAGTCTTCTGATATGAAACCACTACCATCTGGGAACACTCCAGCAGCGACCATGGTGCTTTTGTGAACTCCATCCCTGCCCAATCTTTTCACACTGGTACTTTGATGCAAGAGAATTTGAACACTGAATATAAGCTCTGCTTTAAAGGTATCTTCCAGCAGTGGGCATTTGGTGATAGTTCTTACAATTGCATTTTATTGCAAAGCATCATGTTCTGGCTGGTTTTTCTGTTTTGGGAGATCTTACCCTTCCCAAGCACCTGTTTGAGGTACCTCCTGTCACATGTTGAGCATTCAAATGGCAAGGGCATGTATACAGCTGCATGGATGAGGTCAGGATGGATTTTAAGCGGGTACTCAGCTGTCTGTGATATCAAGTTATCCAATTCCTAAGCCTTACAAAGAAATCTCCTGTTTCATTTGTGTTGGGGATTTAAATGATGCCACCTCCATGAAGTAGGTGAGCAAGTGGTTATGGTGTGTAACAAATGGGTTGGACAGAAATGGTGTTTGTGGCAGGGCAAGGGGACCCTGTGCAAAGGTATATCCTCATCTCTTGCAGCCAAGTGTACAGAGTTTCCATGCTTGAAAAGATGTAGCAGTGATGGTTCATGAAAGGTCATCAGCAGAAGCTCAATTTGCTTTCCAAATCACCAATGACCAGCTTCAACAGAATTTTTTGTTGCTCAGAAACTATAGTCTAGGAGTAAGGGCTTGGTTACAATAAATGCAAGGAAAGCTACTTTGAATTATAGTTTGTTTTTGTAACTTGTTAAATGTGTAGAATTTTCTGATAGATCGCAAAATGGAGGATATGAGATTCCATTTTGGCTCTATAAGCTTACTTTTCTGTTAAGTGGCTTATGGAGAGGCTCCAAACAAGACTGGTTGTTGGCTCTCAAAAAATGAAGACCAAAATGGATAGGAACATGCGGGCTTCATTTGTCATCTCAGGTAGTCCAAGCTCTCCTTTAGTGTCATTCTTCAAATTTCATATCTCTCTCAACCGCATTAGGCCTCAAAATGTGTCATGTTTTCTGGTGATTACTTAAATATTTCGAGTATTGAAGGTGTAAGGTTTGTTGGTTGTGTCAGGCCTCTTGATTTTTCCTCGTGTTTCTGGAATTTCTTTCTCCTTTCTGGGCTTCTGCTAGTCTTCTGTATTGTTATCTCCATGGATTATTTCTGTTACCTTTCTTGGCTAGAGCTAGTAGTAGTTATTGGTGGCAGACTCCACCTCCAAATATTTGCCATGTAGTTTTCCTCCTCCTGTCAGAACTTCATGTGTCAGAGACACTGCTCTTTGACATCATTTGGTCTGTTCAAAGAACTACAGGGAACAGTCCTCATACAATGGTATTGAAAATGAGATTCTGAGCTCCTTTAATGTCACTCAAATTAAGTAAATGCACTAGCTCTATAAATCAATAATGCCCATTTATGGAGATATTTGGAGGCAATATGAGATGAAGGTGGGAGTGTTTATTCTTTCAAAATCACTTGACAATAAGTAACCTATTTCTTTTGGATATAATTGTCTGGGTATCCAGACTTTTTGTACATGTTTTGAATCCATGTGGAGGATCCAAAATGGCAGCTGTGATGTTGCGTGTTACAACACTTAACTGACTGAGGGTTGGTGGGCTCCCAGGGACAATGTGGTAGGTGAAGGATTTCAGAGAGCTCAGAAGCCCTTCCATAAAGGTAACCCCTTCTTCCCCTTGGAGCTTATATTTTTTATTTTCAGTGTTGACTTAACATCATTCATGCGGCAATCATCATCTAGGATCATGCGCACTTTCTTGTCTTTCTTCTATCTTTGCTAGTCTTGTTGCATCACACTTTTTGGAATTAAAAATATATACACATGCATGTATGTGTTTGTGTGTATATATGAGCTTCATGAGGTTTCACCAACTAATATACTGTATCACTCATCACTTCAGTAAGGGAATTCACATGCTTCACTCTTTTCCTAATGACAAACTTCTATTCTTCTACACTCTAATAGGTGGAGATTTAAAGGTTACTTGCATGAACCTAATAATCCTTTTGTCTGAATTAAAGAGGGAAGGAGAGCAGTGAGGGCCACATTAAAAGAAGGGTTGGGACTTACTGGAGTCTCTAAAAGTAGTTTCATAAATGTGGAAGCTTTGTAAGCCAACATTGCTTTTGAGGTTTCAACTCTCAACTTGTTTTGAGCCTTGACAGTTGAGGTGAATGGTTGCTGGAGTTTTTTGGAAAAAAGCAAGAGAATAGTTCATTTGTGTGTTTTCAGGTCTTCTGATCCATCTTTTAAAAAATTGCATAATTATTAGTAATTGGCGTTTTGATAAATAATTGTGGTTTGAATGTCAAATTGTGTCAATTTTTGAATGCTTGGAATGTAAAAAAGACCCATATTGTGGCTCCTATTTTCTAATAACGTTCCCTGCAATTTATTTATTTATTTTCCTTTCAAACATTACAAGTGAATAACTTTGCATCCATTTAGTCCAAGGTGTAGACTGTCACTGGACTTGTTTGTCATACAATGCCAATGGAGTAAGAACATCTAGACCTAGTCGTAGATAACAACATGCAAGATGTCAAAACACAACCTGGGCAATTTGCACATTGAATGTAAAAAGTAAAGCCTGGAAGAAGACCTTCCAAAAGCTTTGAATTTTAAAGGTTAGAAGTTAGGGGAAGAATGAAGTAGAGGATGATACTATGTGTTCACACTTCAAATCCTTTTAAAGGTCAATGTTGGTCTCCAGAATGAAAAATATGATGCTTATTTTTTTGTGTTGGGAGTTTTTGTTTTCATGTCATATTAATTGTGACCATTGATGTATTATTTGGGTACATCATCCATGGTACAATGCATCATCTTGTGGGATGGATGGAAATTAAAATTAAATCTCCTTCATGGGTGACCATTAGTAAATTGGTTCTTTATTTAGAGGAATGGTTCTCTTATAATCGCATGAAGAGGTTCTTATTTTTCAAGTTTTATGGGATAAATAAACACATAATATGTTAAGCATCATTAGCTTGACTTAAATTAGATATCAACAATTGTGGGCATGTGATTACAACACTTCTTGTTTGGAGTACAAGTGCAACCATATGATTGTATCACTTGTTTTTATGTCCAAACAAGTGCTAAAGCCCATGGGAATTGAACTATTGGGCAGAGGTGACCCATGAAATGAGATTGGTTCATTAAGTAGAGTCATAGCCTAGGAGGTGAAAATGAGCAACTCAAGTGTGATCGTTATATGATTAGGAATAAATTTAATGCCCTTGACTATGTCCTTTTCATTGTATAATATTTAAGGGTAACAATAGTAAATTGATATGAAACTGAGAAAATTTGTGAGAAAACACAATTTATGAGTCTAAGACACATGTTTTTTCAAATACCTAGCCTTTATGCACATGTTTCAATGAAAGTAAGGAGAAGAACCGCACTTTTATGTATGTTGTGTGAAAGTAATTCAAGAAATATCAAAATGTAACAAGACTAGCCTTTCATAATGGTCTTGTTATTAGATAATAAGGGTGATAATAGTATAATTGATATGAAGATAAAACAACTACATATTTTATTTGGTTCCAATATGTAGAGTCAACAACATATGCAATTGGAAACTAGGGGGTGAAGGATGAAGGAAATACAAATGAATATTGAAAAAATCACAACATGGGAAAGGCATAATTTGACAACCATACTTTTTGTTCAAATGTACAAAAACATTTATAGCATATATTTATGGTTCAAAAATTTGTTACAAAATGATTTATTGTTGGAGTTATTAGAATTTGCATTTTAACAATTTGCCTCTTAGGTTATTGTGCTTGTTGAATCAAATGGTTTGTAATGTGGTTATGTGGTTATGTTTGAATTTATTAGTTAGGTATCTATGGAAGTTATTGAAAATCATGTCCAATTTGAAATGATATTCAAATTGCTGTAAAATGATGTTTTCATGTGTTATTGAAACTGGAGTAGTGGGTCAACATTGTGCTAATGAAAATTCAATTTGTGAATATGTAGTTGATTATGTACATGTGGTATTATTGTTGTTTCATTGGGGAAAGATGATTTCTCCCTTTCTATCTTGTTAGTTGTGATGTTGAAAGCAACATGTTTGAGTGGGGGACATCATTGTTTTACAAGTGAATTGTTTCACCTACTCATGGATAGGTCGAATCATATGGTGATTTTGATCATCTTTAAATCAATCAAGAAATGGGCCATTTGGTACAATGTGAAGGTCCAAACACAACCTTGTGAATCATGTTCATGGCTATGTACATTATTCCACATAGTGGATGTTCAATTCATCCACAAATAGCTTTGTGTGTTTTACAATGAAACAAAATCAACCAAAATGAACTTTTTGTATGAAAAAAAATAATGAATGAATTTGGATGGGTAGGAAGGATCAATACAAAACATCACCATCCTCCTATGATCTTTGAGGGTTTTGTTTTTCCCACCATGTAATTATCCACAAAACTAGTTCATTTCAATGAAAGAAGTGAATGTGGTTGGCTAATTATAACTTTTGTACATGTAAACAACCAAGGAACCAAGTTCTAACTTTAGGTCGAATAAAATGTCAAGTTTTTTTTCAAGTTTTGTATTCATTCAGTAATGGAATCAAGATATTGGGGTCTTGTTCTTTTTTTTAATTAGCAAGATTACATAGTTAATAGTTTTGGGTGTGGTCATATTGAATATTTGCAAGATTTTTAAATTTTAATTTTGTAGCAAAAATTTTTTTTGAAGAAAGGGGAAAACAATAAATTTTTGTTTTACGTTAATTTTTGAAAATTGAAAAAAATGATTAACAAAAGATATCCTTACAAACATATAGGTAGGTCACCCAAACTCCCTTTTAAATTTTTTTATGTTTTTATGTCACATTTTACATTGACTAACATTATTGTCACAAACAATAATAGGTTTAAATTGTTGTTTCAATATGGCCCAATTATTTCCATCAAAACATACATAGATAAGTTTTTTCAAAAAAGATAAATAACTACTTGTACATATTTAAATGGGTTTGAAGAAGGGGATAAAAATACAATTTTAAAAATAAAAGACAAATTGAAAAGTGGGTTGGAAAATTTATGGGTTTGAATATGGCCATTAACAAGTTTTAGTCAAAATGTTGAATATATCAATGTTTCACATCTATAGCATCTACTCCAAGAGTTTGAACCTATGATCTAATTGGAGTAAGAAAGATGAGCTTGGTTATAAACCAAATTACTTGATGGGGGCAAAAGTTACAAACCAATTGATACTAAAAATATATTAAAAACGCATTTTATGTTAGTGAATTAGAACTTTAAACAATGAAACCTTTTAAAAAGTTGATATTCATATATAAATAGTAAGTATGCATTCACACTTTTTTTTATTACTAGGGATTATTGAATCTAATGATGAAAATATAATGTTTCCTTTTCTTTGCCAAAGCTAGAAGATCATACATTCTATTGGATACTATTATAGAATAAAGAATGTTTGAAATGTAATCAAATGGTGCAAAGGAAGAAAGGTTAAGAAAATGTTTTAGTGAATGAAAAAAACTTTCAACTTGAAAGTTTTTTTTTAAATATTTTGTTTCACAATGGTTATGAAATAAAGTAAAAAGGGAAAAAACAACTAATGATTTACAAAGGGGGTGGACACTCATAAATGTTTTTCAATTTAAAAAAAAAACAAAACTACAAGGGTTAACTTGAATTGACAATCTTTTGAGGTTTATGAGGTTTGTTATTATCATCTTAATGATGGTTTAAAATATTTTCGTAGTTGGTTTAAAAATCAAATGAAAGAAGGACAAAATAAAAAGGAATAAATAAAAAAGGCAACCAATCAAAAAAGAAGGTAATGTTCTTTCTTCCCATGTTTCTTTTCATTATGTTTTTTTACACATTGGACCCATTTAGGGTAGTTACAAGTTGCTCTCAATCCTTAAATTTTTTTGGTCAAAATGTGGATTTATACTATGTTTAATTTTTTTACTTCATAAAATTTTGAAAAATGTGTAGATTTTGCAAAGGATTCAAACATCTTGGAGGTCGTGATTTTTGTTTGTTCCAAATTTATAATAAAATTTCAAGTTTTATATGTAGAATTGGACCAATTTGCTAAAGGAAATTAAAGACTTTTTTTTTAAGCACATGTGGGATGATGATGTTCTTTTTTACAATTTCAAATATCACAAAAGAAAATTTCATGCAACTTTTTCGTTTATTTCCTAAAAAGGTATTATATTATGTTAACTTTGTTACATTTTTTACCAAGGACTTATGTTCAAATGGGTAAAAAAAAATTAGTTGAAATAGTTATCTAAACATGAACAGACATGCAAAGTCACAATAATGCAAATAATACAAATTAAATAACTATCAAAGGTAGTTTTTGGTTGTAAGACTTTGTTATATCAATATGCACAATTGTTATTAAATATATATTTTAATGTTTTAATTCATATATGGGTGTCTACATGGTAAAATAGACAAAATAAAATAAAATAGCCCACTTAAAATCTAATTTTAAAATTAAACATTTTAAATATAAAATGAAATGTTATAATCATGTTAATTATTGTACAAAATAAAAAATTATACTTTCAATACATTAAAAAAAAATCATGGTATTTGTAATTGTTTTGACACTGAACAATGAACCGTCTACTTTACCTTGCTTGCATCTATATAGATTAAAAATTTGATGGATTCAAAGTGTTTTGAATCATTAAATTTTGTATGATTTGTAACATTTCATAATATAACATATGTTAAGCCTAGATTAAACGATTGTTTAATATGCATGAAGACTTTTGATGAAATTGTTACACCTTCTACTTTGTGACCAATAATAACATATATGGTAATATAATTGGAATTGATATTTTATCATTATATGTTTCATAATTATATTTATGTTGTAATGTCCATTTGTTTATTATTATACATAAAATTTTGTTTATAATTTTATTGTAATATTTGTTACATTTTTTTCATTGTTAAATGTAAAAGATGTGATTATATCAATAGTTCATGATTTATAACACCTTTGGAAATGTTAATATTTATTGTGATCATCATTTTTTTTCTAATAACAACACATTTTAAATGATTAAATTTTGAATCATTTAATCAATTTCTTACATTTACCCATAACATTAGTTTACATTATTACATAAAACGTTTCATGACCTTTAAATATTTCATGTATCAAAAAATCATTATATTTATCGAGATTCTTTTATGTCAATGTAAGATCACAGTGCTATAATCACCATGAAATTACATTTGATCTTTTAAAACATAACAATATGAACATAAAGGTGATGGCTTAGTGATATAACCTTTGTTTGAGACCCTTGGATGTCAAAAAGTTTTGGGTTCAAATTATTAGTGTGTAAATGAAAGTCATACTAGCCTTTTTCCATTGAATTTGATTTGGGGTGCCAACATGTTAGGTTGGGTTTGATGTTGTGATATATAGATATATTAATATGAAAGTGCATCGTCTATTTTAATTTGTGTAAGTTGTTTAACACATACGACACTTGAGTATTGTAAAAAAATCAATTTATAACATTTTCATATAGGTTTATACATTCTAATAAATTATTATTGACCAACATGGAGCCATTGAAATTTGAAAAAAAATTATAGTACATTTCATCTTTTTTTTAAAAATGTATACATATAAAAGGTAATTGTGTTAAATCTCCTACTAATAATAATAACATATTTACAAATGGTTTTGATTTCTTATGAGTTTGTTTTGAACATCGTTTTATTACATGTAACATAATAGTAATCATCATTGATATTTCATCAATGATAATAACATGTGCATGTTTCAATGTTTGTAATATCATAAAAAGATAACCATGCATTAGTATTCTAAATTGTGTACATGTGTAATACAAGCATGTTGGGATTATTGTAAAACTATTCATTGCAACCAAATGTACATTTTTGTTTTACATTTGAAGATATTGCATAAAATATTTTATATAATGAAGTTTTTCCACTTCCAAGTGTTCCTTTTAATACATTTTTTAGTATATTTTCAAATATTTGAAGTTGTTCATAATTAAGTGTATGATTTTGTATTTTTTTTGTAAAAAATGATTATGCATAAACATACCAACGTGGGTATGAAACAATGTTGCACATTTTACAAGACAATTTTTTTGTGAAAATTTTGTATATATTTGTTTGATAATATGTTGTATATCATAATTCATAACACTTTGATGATGTCATTTCATTTGCAATTAAAGTTAGAAAACAATGAAGCATTCCAAATACTATAAATTTTGTAATTGTGATTTATTTCACCTAAAAGAACTTTGAATTGATGATGGAAGTTTATGTTTTAATATATACTAATATATTTGTACATCAATCCTATTTCAAAATTTTCATTTTGCTATTTTTATCTACTTTAAAAAAATAATTGAAGGTTTTTTAATCAGTTGAATTGATTGTCAAAAATCATACATAATTATTAAATATGGTTTATATATTGTAAAAAATGAAAATAATGAATTCATGTGAAAATTCAAATGATATATATATTTGACATTATATTGGATCATAAATTGTTCATGAAATTTATTATTTAAATGGTTGATTTTTAAATCATTTCCAATTATTTGAATACATTTTTCCTCGCAATTTTTTTTATCATTCCCAATAGTACCACAAGAGGGAATGAAAAACCAACAAGGTTCCCCACCATTCATTAATGATTATCTTTACGGGCAACTTATCTATTTTTACAAAATAAGGTTTTATTCAAATCTTTTTCACCAATCCTTAATTAAATGTAAACTAGTGCCCATTATCCTATCCTCAAAGATTAACTATTGGACATGTAGTTTCATTTCTTAATAAATAGGAGATAATCAATTCAAGATTATTGTGAACCCTAGTTCAACAATATCCTTTTCTTGGGCTTCATATTTGGTTTCTTATCTAGTAAGTAACCTTTAGAATATGTAATAATAACATTTAGGGAGTTATAATTGAATTGAAGTTTTTGAGTCATTTCAAACTTACTTAGTAAATCAAGGTTAATTATTCAAATATTATATGTTAGATAACCTTATTAACATAATGAAATGTAGATTTATATTCAAATGTTATTCAGTAGAATCATTTTTAGTATTACATAAGTTGCAAATGTAATCTTAGATTGTGATCATTTGTAAGGGAAACATCCGAAAAGCCAAGTTTATTAGTACAATTGAACACAAAAATAATTTGATTCAAAAAAGGTCAAAATTATATCAAATGTTTCACAAGTGAACATAGGAATCAACTAGTAAACATGTAAGAAAATTCCATATGTTACTAAGAATTCTTATGAAGGATAGGATAACAAAAATAATACATTTATTAGGTCCAAACTCTTTAAGGTGTACATTAATAAAAATTAGCTAACATGTAACTACTTTGTTTTTAACTACATGTGACTTGTAGTTGTTAACGACTAGATTTGGTAGTATTTGCAATTACAAGACCAAATTTCAACTATTTTGGTCATTCTCACAACTATGATGCAACTATTGGAAACTTCATCTTATTGGTTGGTTGGATTTTAGCTCATTTTCATCTATTAATAGGTTTATATGTCCCATTAGTTGCAATAGTCACCAAATTAATTTTATCGTATTCTACAATGACATGGGGTTTTTATATATATATATGTATTTTTATTTTTATTTAAATTCAAAAAACTTATTTGAATTGATTTTTAAATTTGAATTCCAAATTATTGGTGTGGATTTTCAAAATTAATATTTCAATTTTAAAAATTATTAATTGAGTCTAAAAATGGAGATTTCAATTTCGAATATTATTATTTGGATCTGAAATTGATATTTGAATTTTTAATTACTATTTTGGAATCTAAAATTAATATTTAAATTCAAAAAACTATTGATTGAATTTTAAGGGTTTTAAAAAACTAATCTTATCCACAATAAATCATTTTAATAAATAATTATTTTTACTAATTATAAGTTATGCTAAATAATTATTGTTATAACATAGATTTTTATATTATATTTATATTTTTACAATAGAAAATAATAATCATTGTAATTAATATTACATTATTTAAAAATGATTGTAATTACTTCAGATAAGATTCAATTAGTATGTGCATGCTTATTTTATACTTAAACATAATTATTCACAATTTGTAATTTATAACTTTAAATCTGAATTAAACTTTGGAAAAATTATAATGTAGTTTTAAAATATATTTAATGCTTTTAATTCCAGGAATTATTATTAAAATATTATTTATTATTTTCAAAATTATGTAATCAATCATCTGTGATATATATTTTTATAGTTATTTTTAAATAATTATAAAACTTAATGTTATGTTTGGAAAATTTATTGTATTTATAGTTAATAATTACCAATAGAAAAAAAAATTACTTGACTTATAAATGATTTTACAAAAATACATGTAATTATATAGTAATTCATGTAATTAATTATTAAAAAATTCATGTAAGAATTTACTTTCTACTAATAATTGTTAGTTCATTATTTATAATTTGAAAAAAATATTTAAGATAATTAGTTTTTTAATCATAGTAATTAAATTATTTTTACATCAATTATATTATCTATAATTCGATCATATTTTTAAAATTAATAAAATATTTTAATTGTTTAATTATCTATGAGTTATGTATTAACAATTTGTGAATAACTAGACAACTAGTTTGTTAAATATTAAGAAGTTTTTAGTTATTTAAGTAATTGATAACAAATACTTAATATTTATAGTGTATAGTTTATAGTCTAAATATATATAAATTTAATCATTATTAGTTAAATGACTAGTTAATTATCTAGTGAACCATGTACTTGGATTGTTTAGAAATCTAAAAACTAAGAAAAAAAGGCATGAAGAAAGTTTTGGAATTACGACTTGGTTTGTGAGTAAGTGCAACTTTAAAACTTATCCCATATTGTTTATTCTTCATTCTTATTTTGAACAATATATAAACAAAAGATGTGATCATCCAATTTCACATTAAGAAATTTGTGCACATGGGATGAACCGATTAGAAGGTTTAGCCCAAAACATAAAAAAAAAAATAATGCACAATTCTCTTAAGTATTTACCACCTCAACTTACTTATTTACTTAATTAGATAGGTATTTAGTTTGACTTACCCACTTAAGTCAACCGATGTACTTACCTATATGAGTAGGTATTTAATTTAAAAAGGTAGGACCTACCTATTTACCTTTTTACTTAAGTAGGTAAGTACGTATGTAATTTAAGTTTGTAGGCACCTACTTATTATGTACTTACCTAAGTACTTACCAACCTAATGTTAATATTTTTTTGTTAAATTCATTTAAAAATGTCACATGACATATTTACATTGGGCCACATGTCATAATATAAAATCATCCAACCATTTCAATGAATGTTTAAATTATTTCAAAATATTAATTATTATTATATTTTAAATAATTAAATATTGGGACATGTGGCAACACATCATTTGCTTTCAATTGTGACCAAAATAATTGCATCTTAGTCGCATGTGACAATACGTATACAATGGAATCAAAGGATGAACTTGTATTTGTTGATTTTATCTTTCATCTAATACCCTTTGTTGTTTGTGACCAATGTTACATGTGATTTGTCCAAGGCAACCGAAAAGATTTTTGTCATAAATGTCATTTGCAACTAAAATTTAGTTGTAGAGACCAATTGAAAATACTTATTTTTCTTTTTGTAACATTAAGGACAAAAAATACATAATCATTAATGGAGTTTTTTTTGTCCCATATTTTCATCCCCATCAATATTAATGCGTCGAAATGTGTCAAATATTTTGTTAATACCATATTTTAAACCATTACAATTCTAGATTCCATCAATTTTAACCATTTTGTGTTTTAACATAGTCAAATAGGACTATGTAAAGGAATATAAAAAATGTGACACCATGACAATATTTTGGTATTCCTCAAAAACATTTGGACCCTATTACACCATAGCCTAGTAGATGTTCATAGTAATATAAACTTGATAGTCGACGAATGGTGCAAATAATGCATTCCATCATGTGTTCCATTAGTAGCAGGTTGATTGGCCCTTTTAACTAATGGTAATGTCCATCACCAAGGACCCATGTCAATAATAAAATACAAACGTCATCATTTTTTCATTGGCATTCATTGAACTTTTCATGCCTTATTTCAAAAGCAGAAATTAATTTTAAGTATATGGTAAAAGCATGAAAGTTAATGACATTCAATAATCTTATATATTAATTGCGTTGTCTGTCTGTCACGTGACAGTTATGCTGCCGGTTCTGCATTTTCTGTGGTAGAACCGGCCTTTGTATATTATTGCACCTGGATGATTAACTGCCGGAGAGTGCAGTTCAAAATGCATCCATGAAGGTATCTTAATGCGCGGAAAGAATGGACGGAATTCTCGAGGTGAGTTTCCGCCGACCACTGGACACAGAGAAAAGTGACGGTCCGAGCACCGGTCGACGACCGTAGGATGGATTCACTACGTCTGTGATGGAGCTCGGGTCCGTCACAGACCGGGCCCGGCATTAATCGGAGGGCGGAATTT
>Ga0209208_10001795_pt1 | contig 30589 bp, 20 predicted proteins | sample S1TSphfallax_3_FD_187694 | JGI IMG/M metagenome (GOLD analysis project Ga0209208, IMG submission 187694) | Host-associated microbial communities from peat moss isolated from Minnesota, USA - S1T2_Fd - Sphagnum fallax MG (SPAdes) (version 2) | ecosystem: Host-associated > Plants > Peat moss >...
AATGAAATGCCCACATAGGTAGGCATTTCACTTTTCGAAATGCATGGATGATTATTTTTTACTTGTTTTACTACAATACTCAAGGGGCATCCATTGGCACCCAAAGGATATCACCAAAAGAAAAAATTAACCAAAAACAATGCATCAATTTTTAATTACACCATATAATGCCCATGTCCATGGGTGTTACATTACACATATGATATCATGAGCTGCTCTTTTGAGATGAATCATTAGAAAATTTGCAAAATAACATGCCATGGAAAATACACATTATCTATGCAATGCTCTCACATTGTAGTAACCATGTTTTAGCTTTTAAAGCTATATACATGATCATGATGATGTACGTACTAAAACAAAAAGTATGGCTTTCAATATAAACATCTTAAAATCATTTTTTTGTACTACAACTCAATTTGGTTTAGAACCCCAAATTATTTTTTGATCAATTTTGTGATGCAACTAAAGTGACAATAATTTATAATTGACAATAATTATTAGAGGTTAATTTTGGAATAGAAATGTGACCTAACAATAATATCATCAATGAATTGCTTCTAGGGAAGAATGATTAGAAATTAATTTTGGTGTAGAATTTCAACAAAAAGTTACTCAAATTAAAGGATAATCTCTTAGTTTAAATAGCCTAAAAGTCTCCTAATAATTAGATTATTATTAGTGGTAGGTTCATACTCAGTGTTATTTGTTTATTATGGGATGAAATCACTAGAACAATTTGTTTTTAAAAAGTGAAATAATTTATCACTAACTAGGATATGTGAAGGAGATTAAAATAAGGTAATGAAATGTATAAGGACAAAGGAAATCCATGTGTGGTGGGAAATCATTTTTGGTTCCTTATTATCTTTTGGATTCATTTTTTCATTCCTTATCATCCTATTATTCTATCATTTTCTATGCGTAATTTTAGAAAGATGTGTGTGTAATGAGAACAAAAAGTTGTACTTGTGTGAAGAAAAAATATAATGGATTTTGGTTGAAGGTCAAATGACATCTTTTATTTCTTTTTTGCCTTGATTTTTTGGATGCAAAAAAAAATATTTAATATTAATTTGATGTAAAATAAGGCAATTCTCAATTTAATTAAACTTTCTTTTCAATCTTTCATTTCCTAAAATGTTTGTTATAAATTAGTCATTGGACAGTAAACCTTAAGCATGAAAATAATTATAACAAGAAGTTAATTACAATAAGAAACTAGTTATACCAAGAAGGTAATTCCAATAAGAAGCAAGCCATAGGAAGCTAGCAATTTAGTGATGTATTTTTTGTGATAAAACTATTGTTCAAGGAGTGGAAAGTAATTATTTTCCAACCTTCCATTTCCAATTCTAATTTTGTCAAGGAAATGCATTTTCAAAAATGTGTTTTCATTGTTTTTATTTAATTTCTACCTAGTAATGTTTTCCTCATGATAATAACTAGGCTATTGGTTTCATGGTTTTATAATCATCCAAAAGAAAATTTAGTCAAATTTGGCTATAACCTAAATATGAGATTTTTTTGAACCATGTATTAGAAATTTGGTTTCTTAGATTTTTTCTCAATTTATGGTTATTGAAAATCTCCTATATTAACACTTTTAATTTTCAATTTTTTTGGTTATATATAGACAATAAAAAATATGGCTAGTCCAAGGATGAAATTAAGGTTTCACAATATGTTATTTTCATAAAAATATAGGCATCAAACTTTGGGCCACATGCGTTTTTTATGATGTTTTCAATGTTCCTAAAACTAAAGGCCATTTTCCAAACTTAAAAAGTGAAATTACAATCTTATGGGGGCAAAGCCAACAAATCTATTCTTACAACTTATTCAAACTTATAGATAAGATGGTTGACAAAAATAATGTTTTTAATTAAATCTATTCAGACTTAAATAAATGTGTTTTAATATATTTACCATTGCAATGATGTGGCACCATTGACACTAAACAAACTTTTAGAATTAAAGAACATGAGCAATTTTTAAAATCTTCAAAAAATGAAAATTTTGATTACACCATCAATACCTTAACAACTTGAAATCCTAGTTAATAACTATTGAAAATGTTTGTTTACCAACAAGGTTTGCTTTCATGTGCCCCATTGTGATGCCTATACTTTGCACCCACACATCACTATTGCAATTCATGTTCAAGCTTTAACACATGTTTCTAAATCCATCCTTCACAATTTCACTTCATAACATCATTTTTTTTTTCTTTTCACCATCACATAGGTCTCTCTAGATTGTTGTCTCTCATCTATTTACATCATTATCTTTTTTTGTGTCACAACATCGTAACATCATCATCACAACATCATACTTTCACAACACCATTTTGCAACAACAATGGACAATTCACCAAACATCAACATCATAAGAATAAGCAAAGACCAAAATGGCATAAATACATCACAACTATGCAACTCCAATTGGAGCCAAAAGGATATGGATCCAATGAACTTGACTTTCACAAACAATTCAACATATAATATTAAAGAAAAAAACAGAGGTCCTCAACAACAACACAATTTGTACTAAAGTCATGAGGAGGTGATGGCCCTAATAAGTTGTAAACACTATGAACACATTGCTTTGAAACAAGTCATTGATCCACAAACAAACATGATTTTTGTAACACAATGGTGGAACAAGCTCTCAAAGGACTTGTAATCAATGACACATTTCAAGATTCCTTGAATTGACAAACAATGCAAAAATAAGTGTAATTGTGTCAATGGTGATTACAAGAAGATATATGATTACCATAAAAGCACTATAAATAATATTTCATACTAGGATTTGACATTGGGAAAGTGGCACAAACTCCATTTGCCAAGATAATTCATTGAAAAGTTTTACAACGCATTTTTTGAATTTTTTTTTAATCTCCCAAAAACATTTCCACTACATTTTTTTTTCTAGAAAAATGTCTAATATACATGCTTCCAAAAATGTGTGCTTGATCTTCACACTTCACGTATGATGGATCATGAGTTAGGACAAAAGTGGATAGCCTTTGTCCCCAATGATGTAAAGCTAAATGTAGCCATCTTGTGATCCTTGTTCAAGAAGTAAGTTTTTTTTGGTAAAGACTAGACAATCAAAAAATTCTTGCATCATTCATAATTTGCAATAATCCCACAAAAACATCTCGAAACCACTTTTCATGATCAATAATTGCTTGCAACTACATGATATGAATTTTGAATTTGTAAGAATATAAATTTACCACAAAAGCTCTATTCAATTTCTAAATGTGAATTTTTGTACAATCAATTACACCATGCATAGAAATTGCACCAATCCTTGAAACCCACCATCACCCTCAATAAATCTTCACCCCATGGCCACCAAATCTAGTTTCTAAACACAATATTAAAAGTAGAAACAAACCCATACAAGACCATGTTCAGAGAAAACTTGTTAATCACAAACAATTCATCACACTCAAGGTAATCAACTATGTGTGTAAGCTTGTAAAGTGAACATGTAATTTTGATGCCAATAGGAATTGCACATATGTATTTGGTGTTTCATTTTGCAATCAAAGGTTGTAACTTTTCTATTATTTGCAAAACTACCTTTCTAGTGACCTAGAAATGTTTAACCCGCCATTAGCTTTTATATTGAATCATGAGGAAGTTTGAATACCAAGTTGTATTTTAGGCTTTGACCTAATCATCAATTTCTTTTGTCATTAGCAATTCGAAATCACAAGAAAACACGTAATGATGTAGATTGCACATCCCTTTCACCTTCAATTAATAATCTTGTATCAAAAGTCATTCCTTTAAAAACCCCATGGCATTCAATGCCTCACTTTCAACCTCAAACCATAGACAAAGAAGCTCTTATAATTAGGATAGAACACATGTAGAAAATGTATTGGCATTACAAACAATGCAAATTAAAAGAAACAACAAAGAAATAAGGGGAATTTGCAAAAAACAAGGAATGTAAACATGAAACATGATGGTAGAAAGAAAGTTCAAGCATGGTAAATATCTTTGAACATGGCAAAAACATGAAATGTGGCAAAGATAATGAGAGCACACAATAGAAATGAACACAACAAAGACAATTAGCATGTGTAGCAAAGACAACAAATGAAAAAAAGTGGTGAAGTGGTGGCAAAAAAAAATTGCAAGCATCATCAAAATCTAGAACGTGATTGAAAGCTTGACCACAACAAAGAAAATGAACAAACGAGCTCGTATAACTGTCACAAAGAAAATGAACTACTCCACAAAGCTTGAACAAACTATAATAGAGAAAATGAAAGATACAATGCAAAAATGATCTAGGCAACAACAAGTGGTTGGTTTAATGTCATCATGATTTGTTACCATGCTAGTAACTTTCAACCAATTCATGAACAAGGATGTGCACTTAGAATTCTACACAACTACAAAACACAAAAGGTCAATAGGTTTGAACCTAGATAGGGAAAAAAAAAAAACCTCTTTGCTAAAATCATGACCTACAACTAACCTAACAACCATCATCATCATCATCCTATCACCAAAAAATTTCAACTTACATTACCTTTAGGTCTTAACATACCTTTTGGGGCTTAGATGCTATCCCCAAAAAGAAAGAAGAAAAATGGCCCAATTAGTATCAAACAATGTTGGCCAATTATTGAGTAGTTATTAAAAACTTATCATCCAATTGTTGATTTTTTTATAATTGATTAATAACCTAACCACTTGGTAATTAAAATTTCAAAATCTAATAACATACCCAAATGACTTGATTATCATTAGATAGGTTATCAATCTTTAAACACTAAACATTCTTATGATAGAAAACTTTTTCTTTTTTTTTTTCATAACCAACATGATAATAGACGGTTATCAAGTGGTTATTTGATAACCTACCCATTGGTTATGGGGAAAAAAAAATCAATAACCGGCCAAGACTGGTATCAACTATGAACTATCAACTACAAATTTGTTTCTTATGGGTTTACGGGCTGACCCCAAAATGGAAGGAAAACAAAAAGTAGGGTTTTATGATTTTGGGCAGGGTCGAGGGTTTTGGGGCTGCCATGTTCATCTTCTAGGGTTTAATGAGCTTCTCGTCTTTTGCTGCTTCTCGACTGTTTGTCTTTTGCCTTGCGTGTCGATCTCTTCGCACAACATTCTACACTCGTATTTCTCGTTTGTATTGCTGGATCTCAAAGAAAGGAGTTGTAGTGATGGCGGGTGGTGTGGTGTGGAGAGCAGCTGCGAGATCTCTGAGGAAAGGTACAGTGCGGTTCATGGAGCAGCCGCGGGTGTTGACGGCGCTGAGAGCGGCGGCGGGTGTCGTTGAGTCTGAGACGTCTTGTTATCATCACAGAGCAAGTATGTGGTCTACCGTTTCGCGCTCCGCAAGCACGGCACGAGATTCAGCTCCGCAGGATGGTGGTCTTCTGCGTGTGCTTAAATCCGAGATCCAACATGAGAAAGATGACTATGAACCTCCCAGTGTAAGCGTCTCGTCTCTTGACCTGAAAGGAATTCCCGAACCGGGATCAAAGGCTTGTCGTAGAACGCCAAACTTTTATTCATGAGGGTTCAGTGGGTTCACAGTTTTGGTAACAGAAGTTGTGAAGTTTTCAATGGAAAGCTTGCATTCCGCGAATCCAGAACCCTGCTTGCGGTGACCTAATTCTTGAAGGTTTGGTTCTCGCATGCAGACATTAGCTAGAGGCCCACCACAACCCTTCACGATAGAGGACAAACCTGGCAAACTGGAGGTGACATTGCGGAGAGCATATGGTGAAGAGGACATAGAGGTTACATGCATTTTTGAGCCAGGTATGGCGCCGGAAGAAGAGGGAGAGGAGGAATACCATGATGAGGACTCAGAGATCCCAGACCAGAATGTTGTTCACTTGACAGTCTCTGTCACAAAGCGTGGTGAACAACCCGTACTGGAATTCGGTTGTGTAGTAGACAAGTCCAATTTCTCAATTGGTTCAGTGCGGTACTTGGAGGGAAAAGAGTCCAAAGCAGAACCTGTCTTTGATGGACCTGACTTTGCGTGAGTCATTCTTCTTCTTCTCATTACATTCTTGCTTGGGATGCTGACAGTCTTCTGAATCATTTGATCATACAGAGCTTTGGTGCCACATGCTGCTTTGGAAAATTGTAGACTCACTGTGGTTTGTTGATGATGTCGTACCTGTTTGCAGGAGTCTGGACGAGAATCTGCAGAACCAGTTCAAAAAGTTCTTAGAAGCACGGGGAATAGATGGGAACCTTGCAGACTACCTATCAGATCTCATGGAAGACAAAGAGAAACGGGAGTACTCTCGTTGGCTACAGAACATTGAAGCATTTGTCAAGAAGTAGGAATGTTTCTGACTCTCAGCCAACACAAGGCTCTTCTATGAGGGTTTCATGTATTGCTTGTAGATGAACCCTTCATGGAAGATGGATGTTGGGAGAGGATCTGGTCAGGTGCTCTGGTGTTTGAAGATGTTGTAGTCTGGTTATAGACAACCCTTTGAAGGATGCTGTATCCATGTTTGGAAAGTTTTGGTCAGGTTAGTTCCAGAAACACTTGGGTGCTATCTCTGCAACAATTGTCTATGTAAGATTTCTGGGTCAAAGTTGCACTTACGATGTGGGTTGGTTTCTGTTGCTCAAACAGAAGAGACGTTGAGTATCCTTTATTTGGTAGTGTAAATCTTACTGAACTTTTGTCTCATCTGTTTCTCACCATACACTGCCAATAAAGAATCCCAAGAACCCCAATGTCTTGTGCAAGCATCTTGATGTTCTTTTACATATAGGGGCTCAAATCTTGTGTCTGCAATGGTGGAATTTGCTTTCCCAGTCTGGCCAAAGTTTCCTCCAATGAAGCATATGGTCCTGTCTGTGGGTGGTTGGGTTATTTGTGAGGAAGAGCCTTGATCTTCACAAATGCAGTGGATGATTCCAATAGGTACATGATACCAAATCTGCCAAGATTGTGAAAGTATACTCTACATAGGTATCTCCTTTGAACCAACACAAATGGTTACCTTCAAAGTGTTATTATGGGGTTATTTTTCCTGCAGTCAACTGAGAAACTGTGTAGTGACAGGTTGTGCAATCGTATGAGGACCTTTCTGGTCACAAAACAGCGTTTTGAATGTTCTGCATATGTAGCTCCTGTGGGATATCCACATTGTCTTCAGCACATGTAAATCTCATAAGACATCTACATTGTCTTCAGCACATGTAAATCCTGTAAGACATCCACATTGTCTTCAGCACATTTAAATACTGTAAGACATTCACATTGTCTTCTATCAACTTGATCAAACATCCACATTGTCTTCTACTGGTCCAAAATAAGACATCCACATTATCTTCTATCAGCCCGCTCTTGCATTCAAGACACCATTCTTTTTTCTATCTACCTGGTCCTGCATACAGTCCAAAATAAGACATCCACAGTCATACATCCATTGATGACATTCATTTGAGTGGATTTTGTGATTCAGATTTTGATTTTGTGTTTCAGTCTTGTGTGGCTGGCCTGCCAGTGACAGAGCTCATATACCAAGATCCATACAAACTTCACATGTGGGTGATTTACTGCCATGGAATATCCCAATGACAAAAGTTGCAATGAGTCCTTAATATTTTGAAAAACTGAAAAACTCAACAGACATATTGGTGATTATATGTCCACCATATATCAACCAAGACCAAAAACAATATCCCATCAAGTACACTATCTGATTTGAGAGTCGTTTACCTCCCTTTGTACATGTGCAAAAAATATATTACCACAAAACCTAGTGCTGGAGTTCTCACTAACAGCTGCAGTAAACTGCTACAGATATGACACATGGTTGACCGACCTTTAGTGCACATATAATCACTAAACCAAGCTTGTCTGCTGTCAAAAATGTTGAGTGCACACCACTACACAACAACTAACTGAAAGACAGCCTTTGTGTGTTTGATGGCCTCCATGCACTCTCCAAGGGTGTGCAACAGCTGCACAGATAATTAATCATTTCTCAATTCAGTTCCTAATTGCTGAAATATTTACAAGCCTACAGTGTATGCTGAAAGCCTCCCTTCTCACCAAGCAAAGTTTTGTGATATTTCAACAGAAACAGTTGATAACCACCAGTTATCAGGATTCAAAGATTAAACCTCTTCACCAGCTGCCAATACTTCACCAAGAAATGAACATCAAGAAATGAACACATACATGTCAAAAGCAATTCCATTAGATTTTATGATACCTGACTCAGATCCTCAATGTCGTGAGAGACTGCAATCAATTGACGGAGCTCCTGCAACAAGAAGAAAGCATTACCCAGATGATCACACCAATACTTTCAATCCAACTCCTTACATATGGATAACAAGCCCTGCACCATAGGCTAAAGTCTGACAATTTGGAGGTGGAGTAAGGTGCCTGTTACTGGTCAAATAGAATGACAAGTTTCTAGAGAAGCATTTGTATCTTAAGGGACAAACCCACACAAGTGCTCATTGATTTTTAGCAAAACCAGTGGCTCACCGTCACTACATATGCAAAACTGCAACATGAACCAAATTTTGGCATCACACAATTGACTTAACAAGTGCCAAGGGACAACCATCAGACAGAATTCTTGGAAGTAAAATCTGCAGTGTGGTGTTCAATGGTCTGTTGTCTGTCTTCAGCACTTTTTTTTGCAGTGATACATGGCATTGGCTGATGATGCACTACAAAACCAATACTAGGGTGGGAAGTCTTTTATGTAGTACATCCACTGCCTTGACGGGTCCAAAACTGGCCCCAATTTATCACAGATCGATCAGCCATTCATGGTGCAGTGTCCATCACTCTCAAGAAGACGAATGGGGAGATTGAAAAAAAGTTTAGAAACCCTCACCTCAACCTTCTGAAAGAGGGTTGACAGTGTATTGCAGAGCACCAAACTTGGATCAACAGGCAAATTCACCTGTCAAAAGATTTTACATAATACTCAACATCTTTGAATATGGAGCCAGTAGAAGACTGTATGCAGCACAATTGCTTGTAAAAAAACCAAGGACGTTAGTCTTGACACTGAGCATATACTACGTTACTATGTGTGTACCATGCAGAAAGACATTCTTCATATATGTATGAAACAACTACCATTTAAATACGTAGACATCAAACAACATATATGCCAGACTCAAAGAGGAAGGTTACCAAAACAAAGCCATCTCTTATTACAACAAGATAGTAAAACTTCTTGGCTCCTTGGTTCATTGGCTTTGCCACTTACAACAATTATGAACAACTACCTTGGGAAGCATTAAGCCTTTTGATGTTTGTGAAAATGGAGCAGTGATATCATCTTGCACTCTATTGGGCACTTCATTTCCTGAAAAAAAATCCAGAACACACTCCACATTTGCAACTTCTGCACTGTGAGATTCCTATTGTGATTGTAGAATTAGTTACAGTGAGTCAAGAATGGCAACCTTGAACACATACACTGCATATATTTGTAAACCTGTCAGAAGTGGGAAAGTGAACCTTTCTAGTTCAATTACCATAAGTTTTGAGGTGCACGGGAAAAAGCTCAGATTTAGGTTCCTAGGATAAGCAAATGGGCTAAGGTGCTTACCAACAAACATCTCCATTGATGCCAACCTCTTGGGACTCCTCACTTCCACATCCTGATCTCTGTCCCGGAGGCTAGATATTCTCCCATGGCTTCCACCATTCAGCTTTCCCCCTGTAGATGTAGCATTGCCCAGAAGACTCATAGTAGGTGAACAGGCTGGGGCTGAAGAAGCAGGAGGAGGAGGAGTCGGGGTGGAGGTTTCAGAGCTTGTCTTTGAGTCATTCACACGCTGGGCATTCAACTTTGACGCCAATTGCTCTTCTGTCAGGACCCACTGATCACATGCAACACAAAACATCTGCTTCTGTCTGCACAAGGTCCAGAAATTGTTAGCATCTGTGATAGGGGCAATCTAAAGGTGCTCAAACTAGCTTACCTCCTAAACCTTAAACCCTAAACCTAAATCCTTCAACCACAATGTGATAGTCATCAGCAGGATCATTGCATGCAATCAGTTGATAGTAACCATGTACTTGGTATTATGATACATCTCGAGGACACCGACCTTGTGCCTTTGGTCCAAACTAGGGTTTTAGACACATGCTAGTCCCAACTTGTAGTAAGCATTCTTATCATCATAACCAGCAAAACTGAGAGTTCCACCACAATATCTAATTGCAATGCACTGTATTCAGACAGAGACAGTGAAGAATAACAAGCCTTACCGGTTTCGAACAAGAGGGGTAACACAAACAGGGCAATGATCCCCCAAAAGTGTCCAGCCCTGCAAAAGCTTGGAGGCAATGGAAGAGCTGTGATCATCTACTTTGGAGGCTCGGTTCAGAGCTCTTGTTGACAAATCGTTGTCCTCTTCCTCCATGACCACTGAGGAAGTCTCACGGCTGAAATCCATGGAGTCATCCATAGCTTCAACGAGTATCCAAACTTGTCGACTCCCTGATTTTTGCCCTAGTTGCAAATGTCACATGCCCTTGGCAAATATCCGCCAATTTTCGTCTTCTTTCCCTGAAGAAGATTGGATGGCACAGAATTAGAGTTCACTCTCCACATGGGGTTCTCTTTCCCTATAAGAAAGAATCAAACCCTGATTGTCCAGTTCTTGTCATCAACAACCCCAGAAGATTAAATGGAGTTGTGGACTTGCGGCTAGGCAGGGTTGTTGAGCGGCATTGCTCGAGAGGAGCTCTCCAAATCTGTAATGAATAAGAGAGAATCCATCCTGCTTTACAAAGCCCTAAAACCAGAAAATCAAGCTCATCTGAAACAGACAGTTGTGCAAAGAGAAAAAGTGCGAAGAAACAAATGCATAAGAAACCATCAACCAAGAAGATCTCTCTCTTGTCTCTCACACACTACAGAGATCTTCCATCTGCTCTAAATAACTCTTGAGCTCCACGCTGCAGGTGACAGACAAGCTCGATAACCTGTACCAAAAAAACAAAAAAAACTCTATTCTTCTGAGTGCGCACTCACCCTAAACCCTAAACCCTAAACCAATTCAACAGAACACGAAAGAAACAAACCCCGAAAAAAAGGCTCTCACCCAAAAAGAAGAATGATCTTTGCCAATTCGTCAGATTCTTCTTCTCCTTCTCCTTCTTCTTCTTCCCCTTGGTTGCTGCATGCAACAATACTCCGATTCTCTACTTCAAGCAGACCAGCAACGAAGACGCGCCTAACGCAGCCGTAAAATGGCGGACGACGGTTGTTTTGTGTTCACTTAGAACGTTAAAACAATAGGCCGTTCAGGACGACACAAATACTCTAGAACAAATAAATCTACCAAGTCTTTACGTCTATAAAGCCCTAATTTTAGATTTGTGTTTTTGTAAAGTTTTATTTTCTCAACACCATATTCATAAGTAATTTTTTTTCTTTTCACCAATTTGCATCTCATTTTTTATCAATTATTTTTTAATCCAACTAAGTTGGGATGCTCCTAATTTTTCAAATGTTACAACTAGAATTTTTTTTAAAAAAGCAAAACATCGTCATGTGCATGTATGTTGATTTCAAATGCTTGATGAAATTTTTACTCAAATTTTCTTTTGGTTGTTTCACTTTCTATCGTCACCATATTGACTTGTTCCAATTTCTCATAATCATATCGAACTATCATTATTTTCATTTCTTATTGAATGAATATTTGAATTCCTCCGTGAATTGGATTAAATCATTATTTTAATTTTTTATTGAATTGTTCTATGTTTTCATTCCTTCTAATCATTTTGAATTGTTGTTTCAATTTTCACATTAAAAAAAACACAAGCACATTTCAAAAACTTAATAACATAACATAGACACCATAATCATGAAAATGCATGTCCACATTAGTGGATAAATATTATTTAATTAGACTCCAAATAGGTAGGTATGAAGGGTATAGACAACAAACAAAGAAAATATTTATAAAAATTATAAAAATTGTTGAATTGAAATTCAATAGAATTTGAATTCCATTCAATCAATGAGTCCCTCCTCCAACTACACTAATGCCCACTTTAGACAAGCATCCAAGGTCCAATTTCCTAGGAACCAATTTGGACTCATTTGAAGCAAATTGAATCCTTGAGTTGGATTCTACCTTGGTCCCTAGCTTGCTTCTTGGTTCTCCAAATCAGGAGCTCTCCATTTAGCACCGTTTTTGGGTCCGGACTAATTGATTTTTCCTCCAAAATAGGTGCCATGTAGGTTTAGCCTCAACTTGCCACTCTTTGGCCTTGGACCTTTGTCTAAAGGCCTTGGGACCAATTTAAAGCTTTGGATCAATAAGATTGCTTTAATTCATTGGTCCTTGGACCTTGGACCCTCATCTAAAGTCCCCCAATGTTATTTCAGCAACAAGTCTTAAATGCATCACTCATTTCAAGGCGTCTTGGCATGGGTTTCCATATACGAGCAACATAGGCTTCGGAGTAACCAACACGAAAACATGTCATGTTTCAGTGGCATCCCAGCATTCATTTCAACCGGTTGAAAATTGCACACCACAAGACATGAGCCTCAAAACTTGAACCTTGAAACCTACCACCCATTGAAACATATCACATTTCAACAAGTGACCCAGCACATTTTCAATGCCCAAGCCGCCCGAGCCCCCAAAACATGTAACATAACTATGTTTCAACCCCATGCGCCCATCTTCCATGTTCCCCCATGCAATCCCCATCCATGCCTCATGACCTATCCATGAAGTTTTAGACCTTTTTCAACTTCACATCATCACCATACATTTTTTCGTCAAATTTTGACATCTTCATCCCCACTCCCCTACCAAAAATTTACTTAGGGTTTTGATAACAAAAAGAGCTCATGGTGACGTTAAGGAAGCTCTATTTTTTCACACACATTAGATCATTCATCATGTTCTTATCTACAACCCACTTCACTTTCATTTTCCCCTTCAGTGCATAACAATGTTGTGCATGAACAGTCTTAGGAACTAGTGGCATGTCTTGTTTCACCCTATTAAGGCTTCTTGATGTTTGCAAATGGATATTGGTTTTTATATTATTTATGGCGATTGACACATGTTATGTCAAAGGTTGAAAAGTTGTGCACTGAATATTTGCTTGCAATAAGGATTGGTTTACTGCTTTTATCATGTTCATTTCCCGTGTTGTTTGTTTCGGTTTGCATTGTTATGTTCTTTGTCATTATCTTCTTGTTCTCTACTTGTTCATTTCCCGCTTATTTTTTGGGTTTCCAAATTTTTTTTCTATAAACATTTTTTTGTAACAATGCACTTATTTCATGTTCATTAAACCTTTTTTTTTTGTTTATGCAAATATTTCTTTGCAACAATCCACTTGTATCATGTTCATTTTCCACATTATTGGGTTTACATTGTCTTGATGTTTGTTGTTGTCTTATTGTTCTTTACTTGTTCATTTTCCTCATTGTTGTTTAGGTTTTCAATTTTCTTGTTTAGTTAAACATTTTTTCGCAACAATCCACTTGTTTTTTGAGTATGGATATTAGGTTATAATCTTACAATGCTTCTCCCACGAATCTTGAGTGTTCTTAAATAATGTTTTAGAATTTTCCATATGTTACCTTCAAACATCCAAGTGCATTGGGAAGAATCTCGCAAAAATGTAAGCAACAACATTCCTAAGTAAGGGAAGTATGGGTTCCCTTTTTGTTTCCAATTAAGTGAGGTGATTTGACAAAATATGACACTCAAAACATGACCAACTACACCAGAAACAAAATTTCAGTTACATGTTTCAACGTCTTTGTAGGTTTTTAATTTCTAAACACATGTTTCAACTATCTAGTGAATGGTGATTTTCAAATACCATTTGATTCAAGGATTAAACCATGTTTCAACATCTTTAAAGGTCTCCTATTTCTATACACATGTCTCAACTATCAAATTAAATGGTAATTTTTACATACCATTTCCTTGAAGTTTTAACCAATGTTTTTAATTAGTTTTTTTTACATATATATGTTATGTTTCTATTTTTGATCATATAGTCTCTATCGAAAACACTCTACAATGATTGACAAAAGGCAAGTGGATGTTTGAAAAATATATTTTGGTCTATCCAACTGCCATCTATTTTTCATGAACAAAACATTATTATATTATTATAGTGTTCATCCCCCAATGCTTGGGTGTTCTTGGAAAATTTAGGATAACATCAACTTACCCTTGACCATCCAAAAGCATAGGGTGATGTGTTACAATTTGGTTATATAAACGACTTTATTATATTGATTCGAAAAGTAATCTAAAACATGCCCTTGGAATATGAAAAAAAATCAAATAAACATGCTTTGAAACCTCTAAAACATGCTAACAACATCATAAATTTTTAATCAAAACCATATAAACCATGTCTCACAAAGCTGGACAAGTAACAAAAGTTCAGAGTATTGGAAGCATAAAACAAAAAATTATAAAAACTTGTTATACAACTTGTTCAAAACAAAACATGTAATAAACATGACAGAAACCAATAAAAAACATGTAAAAAACATATTTTTCAAAACCACATGAATATCAAAATTTAAAAACCCATGAAACATGACACAAAACATGATAGAAATGGAAACCTTGTTGTCTGAAACCATGTTAGGATTATGCCTTTGTCTAATGTTTTTCCAATTATTTTAAAACCATAACCCCTTGGAACAAGTGGGTGCTCATTGCCCATATTGTGGAAACATCTTTTACATAATGGGATATACTGCATTATGGACCCTAAGTTTGCAAAGCATCCTCTCAAACATAAATTCCAAAGCTTAATCTAATCCTAGAAATACACGACACATTATAAAAATAAAAAGGTTTTTTTCTTACTTTATGACAAATATTTTACTTTAATCACCAATAAATAATTGTATATGATAAATATAATGTTGATCTAAAATAAACAAGATAGAAAAATATAAATCGACCCAAAACAATGATCAAATATATGAAAGATGTATTATTGCTCTAAAAAAACTTCATGAATAACTCGTTTCTTACTTTGTGATGAATGTTTCATTCTAATGATCAATAGTTAATTCATGCACTAAATTTTCACAATGTTCTTTAACCACCACATTTTGGAACAAACTATTTCTTACTGCCATTCCAAAGGTATATCTTACAATTGATGGAATTGAATATGTTGTGGATTATGTGTTTGGAAAATACCGTCTGAAACATGATATAAACATGCATATTGAAACCAAAACTAGTCCTAGGAACCTGCAAAACATGATAGAAACATAGAAATTAACTCAAGACATAAATTAAGTGTATGGTAGAATTAGTGTTGCTCTAAAAGACATTACATCATGATTAGCTTGTCTTTTTTCATCTTTTATTATAATGAATGGTCGATAATAAAGACATTGAATACTAATAGTGTTATTTAACCACCACAATTTTGAACAAGTTGTTTCTAAGTTCCAGTATTGTAGAGGTATTATTACAATTGATGGAATTCACTTTGTTGTGGACCATGTGTTTAAGAAATACCCTCGGAAACATGATAGAAACATGCTCACCAAAACTAAACTTAATTTTAAGAAACTATGAAACATGAAAGGAACATATAAATTGACCCAAAATAGTGATCAAATATATGGTTGATTCAATGTTGCTCTAAGGGACATTACATCATGAGTAGCTTGTATTTTTTCCTGTTTTATTCTAATGAATAGTCGATAATACAAACATTATATATTAATAGTATTCTTCAACCACCATGTTTTGGAACAAGGTGTTGTTGGGTTCCAATATTATAAAGGTATTACTTATAAATGATGGAATTTATTTGTTGTGGACCATGGGTTTTGAAAATCCCCTATGAAACATGATAGAAACAAGCTTACCGAAACTAAAGTTAATTATAAGAAACTACAAAACATGAAAAAAACATAGAAATCGACAATAGTCAAATGTACAATAAACATATTAATGTTCTAAAAGTCTTCACATCATTAGTAGTTTGTTTCTTTTTTCTTTTATTCTAATGAATGTTTGATAATAAATATACTAAATATTGACACTAGTCTTCAGTGACCATATTTTTAAGCAAGACATTATTTGCTTATAATATTGTAGAGTTATTGCTTACAATTGATGGAATTTATTATGTTGTGGACGATAGGCTTGGAATATATCATACAAAACATCATAGAACGTGGTTACCAAAACTAAAAGCTAATACTAGGGAATTATGAAACATGATAGAAACATAGAAATTGATCGAAGCTAACGATCAAATATATGGAAGATGTGATGTTGCTTGTTTTTTATTATGTTTGTTCATGAGGAGCTTGTTTCTTATTATATTTTCTTTTAATTCATACACTTAATATTAATAATGTTCTTACAAGCAAGATGGTAAATTAAAACTAAAGCTGATGTTAGGAAATTTTGAAACATGGTAAATACATGATAAAAATATAGTATATGTTGTGATGTTGCTCTAAAAGGTTTTATTTGATTAGTATCTTGTTTTTATTCTCTGATGAACTTTCAACAATGCATAATTCATACATTGAGCTTGACAGTGGCATTCTTTTTTTCTTGTTAGGGAACGAGATGATCCAAAGGAAATTTAAGATTGGGTGTTCTTGTTCAAATATCGATCATGTTTCCCCTTTGTGGCTATAGACATTCAAGATCTAACATCAACATAAACATGCCTTAGAAACATCAACTAACGTAAACAAAAACATCGTTTAGAAACTTGACGTTAACTTGAAAGATGAAAGGAACAAAATTTGCACAAGAACATGATCTTTCGAAACATGGATTTATGGGATGTAAGTACATTTGGGTGGTACCACTAGGAACGTCACACCCCTAGTTTCATGGAGGAGGTAGGATAATCCATATCAACTCCTTTTGTTAAAAACTACGAGATGCAAATGTTACATCAAAAAGATAAGCTTTAACAATGGTTTATCTTTTACATAAGTTTAAACATTTTTTATTGGGAAACAAATTTGTCTTTTATGTAGACCACATGGCTCTTGTATATTTGGTCAACAAACCACAAATGTCTAGAAGGATAACCATATGGCTATTGTTATTTCTGGAGTATGAAATCATAGGAGTCGACAAGCCTGGTAGAACACGTGTGGTAGTTGATGTTTTATCTAGATTACCGAATATTTCAGAACCATTGGGAGTTTCATATCAAACTATGGATGCATCATTAATTTTTATAAAACCTATATGGATGTAGGAAGTAAGGAACTACTTGGAGACATGTTAGATGCCAGAAACTTTAAACCTAGTTCAAAAACAAAAGTTAGTTAGAAAGGTAAAACCTTTTATTCTAAAAGAGGGAACAATGTACAGAGTAGGATAAGGGTGAAAATCCTTTGAGGTGTACCACACATGACAATAAGGGCCTAGTCCTTTCTACAATCCTTTTTTACCCTATATTTTGATCCCCATAAAAAATAATGAATCAAAAGTTGTCAAATATTTCAAAATGACTATATTTTAAACCATTACAATTATAGATTTCATCATAATCATCCATAAATATGTTTTTACATGGTAAAAAAAAACTAGGAAAAAAAATTAGAAAAAGGTGATGTTATGACAAGATTTTGGTACACTTTAAACAATTTACATCCACAAGACAACATAATGTGCAAATGTTTGACCACCTTAGAAGTATAAATTATTTTGAAGGATCTACATGAAGGAGTGGCAAGAAGACATTTTGTTGCAGATATTATTGTAAAAAATAAAATTGGATGTAGGTTATTGGTGGCCAATTTTATTTAAGAATACTCATGAATTTTGCAAAAGTTGTGACAATTGTTAGAAAATTGGAGGACTAAAACCAAAAAGTTTGGCCAAATTAATAACAACACTTCCAAAGAAACCTTTTATGAAGTGGGGTCTCGATTTTATAGGTTCAATTAAACCAACGAGAAGATTAATGGGAAACAAATATATCCTGGTAGCTATAGATTATGCAACCAAATGGGTAAAAGCAAAAGCATTAAAAATTAATATTGTAGTAGTTACAACTAGATTTCTATATGAGTATATTTTGACCAGATTTGGATATCCTCTAATAATAGTTATCGATCAAGGAGTACATTTCATCAATGATATAATAAAACATATGACTAAGTAATTTTTGTTAAAACATGTTAGTTATACTATTTATTATCTATAGGGAAATGGACAAGCAAAGTTTACTAACAAAGTTATTGGTAGATTGTTGACCAAGTTAGTAAATGAAAAAAAATAAAATTGGGATGAACATCTGTCCACAATTTTGTTTTCATACACGACTATTTATAAGGTGGCAACAAGATATACACCTTACCATTTTGTTTATGGTTTGCATCTTTTAATGTCAACAAAATATCTTCTATTGACTATTAATGGGGACCATAGAAATGTAAAACCCATTAGTGTACTAATTGCCATAATTGTAGAACAAAAGACATTATAGGAGCACATATTGGAAGTTAAAACAATGTTGGAGAAAACTAACGGAATAGATTTTTGTGGAGTCAATAGAAACACACAAAGAAGAAGTTCCAATTTGGAGATTATGTTTTGTGGTTTCCCAAGGGAGAAAAAACACATTTGGGCAAATTTAAGAAAAGATGGTTTGGCCCATTCAAGGTATAATATTACTTACCAAATAACACAATTTTTTTTTGTTTATGTTAACAATTTTGAACCAAAACTAGTATTAATCAATATTAACAAGTTGAAACCATACAAATATGTGGATCAAACATTGAAGGGGAGTTAGAGTTAGACAATAAAAAGTCTTTAGTATCTATAAATTTTGATCACAAAAAAAAGAAATCTAATGAAAATTTAGAATATGAAAAAACATTAGAGATAATAGATATTAATTAGATAATCGCATTAAACAAAACTTTAGTGAATTTGATGAGTCAACAAGCTATGATGCTACTTAGAGATCATAGTTACATAGATTCATAATCATTGGATTATAATTTAAACATGTTTATCATATTAGAACAAAACTCTGTCAATTTGATGACTCAACATAAGATAGAAGAAATTTGTAGTGTAGATAACACCAGGTCATCATAACAACCAAGTGCCACATCTATAGAGTTGTTAGGTTAGTAGGCATTAACTATAACCCCTATTATTGTTAGTATGAATTTGGATAGAAGTTGAAAGGTGTTAAAATTTTAGAAAAAATGACAAATCATTAAAACATTAACCATAAAGTGAAAAGTGACACGTCATTACACAAAATGAAATGACTATATTTTAGTAGTTGGCAACATTATAGTGCTTCTTCATTTTTGTTTTCTACAAATAAGTTTTTATCATTTTTTGTCTCTAGAATCAGTGTAGATGAAAGTGTTGTTAAAAAGTTGTAAAGACAATCCAAAGAAAGAATACAAAAATTGAGAGAAGGAAAATAAGAAAGATAGATAGAACATCAAAGTTTTATAAATATTTTGCTTTTGTAGTTTGGGTTTTTAGAAAGAGGTACACCATTTTCATATTATGTTTATTCTTCTTCCTTTCAAAGATCTTCTCCATTATCTATGTTTGAGAAAGCTTTTGAAGCAATAAAAAAGAACAACAAAGATTGCAAAAAAACTTTGAGGAGGTACAATTTTAGAAAGCGCAGAAAAGAGGTAGGTACAAGTGAGCAAGTTGGTTCAATTTCCATTTTTGACTTTGAAAAGGAGAAGCAAAGGAACAATTTGCAACAACATCAAGAAGCACCATCACAACAACAAGAGCCTACATAGGAGAAAACTTCATAACATGCATGTCCATATTCTAAATAAAAAGTGTAGTAAGAGAAGAACTTAGTAAACAATGGATGTTAATCTATGAAGGACGAACATTCAAACTCAACATGATGATGAGGTTAGGTACATTTTTACTCCTACAGAGCAAAATTATAATAATAATTTAAACAATATTTTGTTCTAGACAAGTTTGGAGAGGAGGAAATAATATGGGCCAATAAAGTTAGTTTGGTAGGTCCGTTTAAGGTTGAATGGAAGACTCTTCATCATAACATTCTAGTTGAATTTTTGAACAATTGGAAATTGGACTATAAACATAACAAAATCAAGGTTATGATGGTAAAAGAGTAGAAAATTATTAATAAAAATATTTGTTGGCATAGGTTTTTAAAATTTTTCATATATATAAAGGCAAATCGAGCAAAAATGTCAAATGATAAAATAGCATTAATAGACATAATTGATAGAGTCCCAAATACTTACAACACTAATGAAGGGTGGGTTGTACAAAAAATGAATTCAAACTATGTTAATAGAATTGTTGGATTTTTTCCCATTATCTATTAGAAAGATAAGGTGCAATATTTTAGCAATAAATTTTCCATGATGATTTCCAAAGTAGATCACGGAAAATTTGTCAATTGGGCTGCTATTATGTATTTTCAATTGGTGAAAGAGTTTATTAAATGGGAAAAATGTCAGAAGAACATTATTGATGGAACAACTAAAAGAGAGCCATAAAAGGATGTATGCCATTATGTTATTGTCTTAAAACTTTTGTTTTAGAAATGGTTTCTAGTTCAAGGAGCAAAACCATAGGAAAAGAAAAAGTAGATAAAGCAACCATAGGAGGACATGAGGAGGAAGGAGATTCTAAAGGAGAGGTTTATAAAAAATAAGAGACCTCTAAACCTTGCACATATTTATCTCTAAAAGGATAAACAACCAAAGAGAAGGACAACTAGAAGATCATTTTTGATGTTTCAATCTAATTTTGATGAGGATAAATAAACTTTACTGAAGAAGCAAGAAGACAAGAGGATACTATAATGAGGGGTAGTGTTAATCTTCAACATGCAACATAATCATTGAGGACGAAACAACAACGAAAAAAATATATAAAAGGAAAAGTCAATATCTCTTAAATCCAATCCAAGACCATAAATTTCTCCAAAACAAGAGAAGAAATCAAATGCGTAGGTTTAGATGGCCCAAGAGGGAGCCATAATTTCAAGCCTAATAGGAAGCAAAAAATTAAATATAGGATCTAGAACCTGATATACCAAAAGTGCAACAATATGTTTTAGTACCATAGAATAATGAAGGTATGCTACCTTCAAGACCAAGTTTTACTACATGAACAAATGTATTTGGAGAAATTTAAACACATAAGTCTAGGTTCTTCATAATTCGTATAACAGTTCCAAGTGATAGACTCCTAGGTTTCATACACCAAGGTTTACATAAGGGTTAGAAATAGACTTGGATGAACATAGGAGGGCTACTAATATGTTTCAACATGCAACAAAGTATAACACACAAATGACCAACATTCTACTCATATTTTTTAATATAGAAATCAGAAATAAGTAGATTATAGAGGAGAAGGACAAATCTATTCATAATTTGTAGGGGGTTTTGGAGAAGGAGCAAAAGTTCAAAGCAAAGTTACAAGTCAAGAAGCATGAAAATAATGAGGTATTAATAAAACTAGAATTAGCCAAACATAATATTAACATCATGGAAAAGCACAACAAGGATCTATAGAAAATCAAAGTGGAAAAAGATTATTTGCAGGCAACTTTTGACACATACTAATGCCAATTATTAGAAGTTGAAGACAGAGAAGGATTCTTTGAATGTGGGACACAATAAACTTCAAAAGATTACAAGAATATGGAGTAGATGATCTTGAAGAAGAAGGAGGTAAAGGAGCTCGTAATGGATATTGGTAATTTATACCAATCCAAAATGAGTTACAAAGGCAATTTAAGCAAAGGTAGGTAGGGATGGATAAAAATTTGTAGAAGTAGATGGCATTTAATGAAAGGTTGTAAAAAGTTTTGGAGGAGGTTTAAGGAATCAAGCCCTTCAATTATGATAATGTATTCAAAGAAAATAATGAATTCAAGAAGAAATATAGTTTGTTTTAGGTGAAACTCAAGGCATTAATAGTGGAAAAGAAGGATGTAGATCTATGGTGGGATGGAGTGCAAGATATAATCCAAAAGATATTAAAAAGGTATGTAGATTGTATGAAAGAAATGAGAAGCTTTACATGCATAAGATACCTTAGATGGAAAAGGTCATACCGTCATTTTAGTATGATCCTTTAGTCCCCGCTTCAAAACCAGAAACTTCATATGAGGAAGAATGTAGAGGGAATACTAATGGTGTAGGACCATAAGGGACAAGAACAGAAGAGGAGGAACTAGCATACCTTAGGGGAGGAAGGGACAGTTCCCAAAGGGCAGTTGGTGGTATGAAATATGCATTAGGATAGATTTTAGAACCAATAAAATCTATTTTACAACATGTTTAGTTCCCATGGATATGCAATTGCAACACATAAATAAGAAAGTAAATACAAACTAAGGAACACAAAACTCAAGAAGTAAAAGAGGATCAAATTGAGTCAACATCAGAGCTACAACAATAGGAGCAAGCTCATATTACATCAAATTTATAGTCATAACAACATTTACAAGTCACATTAAAGTTATAGTCATAAGAATCGACATCAACAAATCACTAAACAAGTGCACAATTATCAATAAAGTTACAATAAGAGTAATAACATATTTTGAATATAACATATAATCATCCATTGATTCAATTTGAAGTATAGTAAGCACCAATAGATTAGATTGTAATACAACAAGATCAACATCAAATTTCTGATTCATAAAATTAAAAAAACATTAGATTTAACTTTCTTAACATATTTTGATCTGGAATTTTGGGATGTAATTTAAAGTACGGGTGGGGTAATGTTAAGGGAGTAATTATTCATTGTAATAGTCAATTAATATATATTTAATTACCTAGTTACTATTTTAGGAATTATTAAATAGTTTACATAGTTTTTATCACCATTTAAATTTTGAATTGATCACAGGACTATTTTAAGATGATCATTTTTGGCAAAAAGAGGAGGATTGTAGGATTCATTATCGTAGAACATTGAGTTTTGTGGGAATATGAAATTAAAGTATTTTATTTTATGGAAAAAATTAATCCATATCTAGTTTTGTTGTTTTTCTCATATTTTCATAACTAGATTAAAGTTTTGAATCTAGATTTGAATACATATGAATGAAATTTTTTTATTAGTATTAGTTTCATGATATGTTTTAGTCCAAATTTAGATAAGAATATAGGATATAAATTTTATATTTACCATCGACCTAATAGAGAAAAATGTATTAACAGACACAGAGCTTGCATAAAAAACATACAAAAAATGAATAAGAAATAACAATTAACATGTTATTTAAATTCAAATTCTCTATTATTTAACCAACTTTGTTGAAACATGCATATCAACATGTTACATGCATGTTTCGAGGTATTGGTGGGGTGATAGAAACATGCCAAGAAGTGGCTATTTATTGAATGATAGAAACATGGTGTTGCCATGTTTCAAAATACATGGAGTGGTTATGTTTTGGGGAATTGAAACATCTACCATGGCACCCACTAAAAACTTAAGAATGGAAAAGAACAAATGAAACTTAGGAAGAACGTGAATGCGAAAAATAATGTGAATGAATATATTGGACATGAGTCTTTAACCTTAAGTGATGTTGAAACACCAATGATGGAAAGTTTCAAACACGCATGTATGTATTCGAAACATACATATGGAATGAAGGTTGGAGTAAATGATTAATGTGACTACGAATGCATATGTTAAAAATCTAATGTAAATGTCAATGTATTGCAATGGATCAATATGGTATAAGTAATAGAATGCCACTTTGTTTCCTCGCATGAACTTTTTGAATGCACAATAAGAAACAATGTTGAAGTTTGGATCACAAACAAAGGTATCCAAATTCTTCTTTATTTTGCATTTTCCAATCCCAATCAAGAAGATTGCATTGTAGTAGATGTTAAATGCCTTGTGTTTCTATGATTTTCCCAATGAACATTAGTTTCCATTTCAAGAGTTTTCAAAACACAATATCAGCCTTTCACCAAGCTTTGTTCTTACATAACACCTTGTCAAACTTTAATTTATTCTTCTTTTTCCCACCATCTCCTTTTGGGTTTTAGGGAGTTGATGTTGGGGTATGTAACTCCTCTGGATTAATATCTAGATTTTTTATGGCAAGCTTTTATTTGAAATGTCTGTTTGTTTCAACTGTTCATTCTTTATATCGTGATCTAAATGTAAAAACCCTGGAAGATAAATGCATTTGGAGATGAGACATATTATGCCACAAAAACACATTAATTAAAACCTACTAAAACATGGCGATGAGCACTTTCGAAACATGGCTATCAAAAATTGCTAACTTTTATTTTAAGTTTGCTGATTGTGAATGTCGAAACATGATCACATCCATGAATGAAAGATGAATTTTTTGTAGACATGTTAGTTGTTGAGGAATTCTATAATTTGCCACTGAAACATAAACTTATGTACTGGTATCGTAACATGTTTCTTTGGAACTAATGGAATGTTGAAACATGGAATCCAATTCAGAACGATAATTAGAAAATGATATTTTTGTTGGAGAAGTCTAAAACTTTTGGAATTTTGAAGATGGAAAGATTACTCAATATATCAATACATGTTTCACATGAACTAGTATGGGTTACTTTTCAATTGAACACTAGAAATTAGACTAATACAATTGTTAATTGAATCTTGTCAAAACTTAAGGAAACATTATAATGTTGCATATTCAAATAGAAAAGGTGTGACCTGATACCATTGTGTTGTAATTTCTCCCAAGTGATAGGTTCCAACAAAGTGAGGTGCTCGTGAATCTTCTTTAGCTTTGAAACTTGTTTGACTACTTGGCTTACATGTTTCTTGAGGCGTTTTGTATAAACAACAATGAATTCTTCTTGAACTTTGTTGCAAATCTCTAAGGGTGGGGTTTTTTCCTTGTGCTTGTGTTCAAATGTTTATACTGAATGTAAAGTTAATGTAGTTGAAGGGATATTATTCTTGGGCTTTGATAATGCATTCGCCTTCACCCTATATTCTAAAATGTTTCCACCCTTCGCAAAATACACACCTTCCACTGCGTTTCTTAATGTTGGGTACAATTTCAGTTTGAGAGGATTCCTTTCAGAATCCACAACTTTGTCACACCCCTTTCTTTTGGTGTTCACTACACTTCATTTTCGAGTTCTTCTTGTAGTGATAATAAACATAAATAAATTCTTTCTTGTCCTCTTGACAATGATTGTGGCATTTTTAAAATAATCGTAGCCACTCCTCATGAGTGTAGGTTTCCACAAAAGCTGTTTTGTTTATTTTCATATTTTGTACTATCATGTCCGTTGCTTTGCTCTCCTTGTTAAATTAATGAATAGGTTTAGGGAAGTTTAGGTAGGAATTGATTAGAAGTGGGATGCGTTGGTGTGTGGTTTCTAACTGGCCGAAACGAACATCGAGTCGTCATTGAAACATGACATGTTTTTGTGTCGGTTTGCTCTGGAGCCCGCATTGCCCGTGTGTGAAAACTCACGCTGGGCTGCCTTGAAGCGAGCGACACATTTTGGACTTGTTGCTGAAATAACGTGGGGGTCTAAAAGTCACCCTAAGAATTTCTTCGGAGGTTTTTAACAAGTACATGTACGTAACTTATACCCGTACGTACGTATACCCTTGCTCTTGGTTATGATTAGCGTAATCGGGATTAGGGTAATTAGGATTTGCTAATGAAGTGATGTTGCACAGTCTTGGGTTCTCCTGCTGTTCTTGATGATGTATGTTTGTTTCAAGGAAATAGTTAGCGCGCAATTTTCAAACGGACAGGCGCGGGTTGCATACGTATTAACAGAAAATTCTACTCGCGAAAGAATCGGAAACGAAGGCGACAGTAGAATTTTGTCGTAGTGGAGCCGCGGCGACTGGAATGTACGTGGAGCAATTGATGCAGCTCACCATGTTAACATCGAGCGGAAATGTATTTGCGATTCGACTGAAGATGACGATGACGATGATAATGATGATGATGGAAGCAGCGGTGAGAGGAGAAACATTCTGCAAGCAAGTCGTTCAGCCGCTCGGATATGCTTGTGTTGAATACACGGTAGTCGCATAAATCCCTTTGTATTTCCATCCGCACATGATTATTATATCCCCCTCTTAGCGATTGTTGTGCATGATAATGTCATGGTTTTTCGCATCCTTCAAGGGACTTTGCACTGTGGTTTTGCTTCCGAAAATATGAGAATCCAACGAGGGAATGTCTGATTACGATATCATGTTCTTTTCGCATTGTGATTTTGTTTCTGAAAATTTGAGAATCCAACTAGGGAATGTCTGGTTTGGCTTTCATGATTACGGTGTCATGTTCTTTTGCATTCTTCAAGGGATGTTGCACTGCGATTTTGCTTCTGAAAATTTGAGAATTTAAATAGGGAATGTCTGGTTTGGCTTGCAAGAGTACGATGTTTCTTTTGCATCTTCACGGGATTTTGCACTGTGATTTTTCTTTTTCTTTTTAAAAATCCAATTATGGAATGTCTGGTTTGGCTTGATTGAACGGCCTGCAATATGGTTTTGTATCTGGTGCTGCTTTTAAAGTGTTCCTGGGCGATCAATGATGCGATCCTGTGAGTCATGACCATGCTTTATGCTCCATCTTTTGTCACAATTGTGCATTCAAAGAATTAGACATTGTTAAGAGCGCACCAGATTTTATCACAATCTCCATTTTTTAATTTTTTAGCAATTGATGGATAGTGTGACTTTGTGAAAGGATTATCAATGGGTTCTATTGCTAGTTTTTACATGATTCTTTCAGAATCCCACTTCGTAAATGGGAGGAATTAGAAGCAATACTGTGCAGCAGATTTGCGTCTTGCACTTTGGAACTGTGTATAAACAACTCAGATTGGGTTTACCTATGTCAGAGCAAGAGTTTCCCCACATGCTTACTTACACATATGAAGGGGCCAGGCAACAGATGAAGAGTTTTTATGTTAGTGATGCTTCAGACTTCCTTCTGTCACAGTGTGTTGTTTTTACTGTTCCATTTGAACTACACACTTGTCAATATCAGCTATTGGAATAGTGTGACAAAGTCTTTGATCATGTGATAATTGCTATATCTGTTGCTAATGCAGGTGGAGACGGATGATGGGTTTGTGCTGGTGTTACACCGGTTGAGCCATGTGAAGAAACTTGCAGGAGACAGCATTATGGATTCAGGTGTTTTGGCCAATGCAAATTTGACAAGGGGAGAGAACCTGGGACCATCTGAAGGTGGTAATGGTTTTTCAGAGGCATCTGATTGCCCCAACACCAATGTGCAAGCAGTTGATGAACAGAAAATCAACAGTGGTGCAAATTTAGGCTCCAACAACACTGGCTGCTTCTCACTGAAGAAGAAACCAATTTCAGCACATCGAAGAAATCATCACCGGACTTCACAAAATTACACTGCAGATCCAAAGGTGACCTTAAATAGTTGTGTGATTTTTTTCATCTATGTACATGAATGGAACTTCTTTTTATTTGGCATCAAGATTCTTTGCTTTCTCCATGCTTACACAGTCTTGGCATGGGGAACTGATTGGGTTTAATCCAGAGTCCGGCTGATGATTGCAGGGAGGCAAGGGGGCTCCTGTGCTGCTCATGCATCAGGAGTTTCTGAATGGAGATAGCTGGTTCCAGTTTGTGGATGCCAAACATGTTGGCAGGCTGCTGCCAGTGTTGCTGCTTGACGATGGATTTGATGTCTGGGTTGGGCACCAACGTGCCACTTATTGGTGTCATGATCATGTCAGCCTGCACTACACACAACAGGTGCCTTCTTCACTGTCATTTCTTCAATTCTCTAGTTCTTGGTTGTATCTCACACAGAGATACACAAACATGTTGAACCCCCCTTGAACTCTTCTGCCCAGTCAGCATGTTGGGTGGTTTCCAGATGTGAGAGATGCCTGCATCTCTATGTTCAATGGATTGAGGGAAGACCCTTGATCAAGTAATCATTCATGGACATTGGTTTTTTCCCTCCTCAAGGCAGGCTTTCTGGGACTGGACATGGGATGAGCATGCACACTATGACTTGCCTGCACAACTCCGTTTTATCAATGCCGAAACAAATCAAACAGTTCATTACATTGGCATATCACAGGTAAAATTCCTGGAGTTTCTTCTAAACAAATTTCCTCTCACCTACTCATTCAACTCCACTTCATGAATGCTGAAAGAAATCAAGCATTACTCTACAATGCCATATCAGTTTTTGAACAGATTCTTCCAATTGTTGATAGGTCAATCAATCCTGAAGCATCACAAAGCTTGTTACAGTGCTTCTCATTGCGCTCTCTACTAGAAAGATCAACAGATATTAAGAGTTCACCGATTCTATTTCAGACTGATGCTTCATTGCTTCACCATCTGCAACAACTTGGTTTTAAGTGGTTACATGCCACAGTTCACCACCTAAGCTTGCTTGTAGAGATGGGCACCAAATTTTCTTTGTGGAAAAGATTTGAAGCTTTGCTTAAAATTTGGGTCAGATTGTCCACAGTAATGATGTTGAAATAGGGAGACTATCAGGCAGGAACAGCAGGAGCTGCAGGTGCAACATATACTGATACATCACTGATGATTCGGAGCTTGACACTAATTGGTCCCACTGCATATAGGGGCAACACTAACTCACTTCTGCTTGATGCATGGGCATACTTCTTCGGGCTTACACTTGATTCGGTAATGAAACTGCTTGTAGATTGATCATTTCATCAAGTAATAATGTTGTTCTTTTTTGTTGTTTTCTTCACATTGCCTTTGCAGTTGAGAGCATAACACTAGGAAGAAAAGTAATTTTCAGAATCTGGTCTTTGTTAGAGAATTTCAAGTAGTGACTGGGAAGCACTCTCACAGCTATTTCACTCTTTTGATGTGACCACAATTGAAGGTAGCTTATGCTCCTTGGAGATCAAAACATTTTCTGACATAATGCATGAAGAAAAGTGCAGGAATATTATGCAACAGGTTTCCAAAATGGAGCCTTCAATTATACCAAGTAAGAGACACTAGTCCTCATTTCCATTTGGTATTGTTTATATGGCCAGAAACTTTGTATTACGAAGGGTGCTAGCTCTTTTTCAGGTCATGGTGCTGATGCTATGAAGAAACTTCTGTTGGGGACCTTCCCAGGGGAGTTGATTCATTGCTTTGAAGTAATTCTCTTTCTTCTTAGGGCACTGAATGTTGGCAAACTCATAAGTCGTTGATATGGGAGGCTGCTCTAGAGGTTCTTGGCATTTGTCATGTTGGGTGCTCCTTTATGCTAATGATTGGATCTGTGACAATACCACAAATTCAAGTAGATTGGAAGAACCAAAAGAAATTGATAATGAACTTGGATGTTCTTCACTCTGTGAAGTGAGTTTTCAACAGCACCAATAACAGCAGATGGTGTCACTGGCCTTGAAATCGGCTTGATCTCAGGTGCATAATCAGTCCATGCTCACTTTATCAATTTGAAATATTCACTTTACAATCAGACCATTTTGATGGGAACAGACAGACCTTGTTTCCACGGAACAATCAATGGCTGATGATTTTGTTGCCCATCTTCCAGAATACCAAAATGTGTTTCAGTAGAGTCACACTGCTTAGATCTCTCTCAACAGAGTAGAGATTTCCATATATCATGGGCCTGTAGCCTGTGTTGGCAGAAATGTTTGTTCTAGCATCAATCCAAAGAACTCATTTTTATTTGATTCAGTTGAATTTTGATCTGTGCATCAAACGCAGGGCCCAACTGCTGTCTTGGAACAGGCACTATTTCACTAAGCAATGGTTGGGATGGGACTACCTCTTTCAAAAATCTTTTGCATTGGCAGCAAGGTCTTCTCTTCTCTTGTATACTGGTATTGGTGCCAGTCATGCACCAATTCCTTCCTTTTTGGTTTTCAATGTTCATCCTTCATGCTGGACCATGCCTGAAAGACTCAATACTGCATATCCTTCATTTCCCTCAAATATCATGTGTAAACCAGCATGAGTTATCCAAGCATGGTCTCTACTTTTGTTCGTCCTGTTACACTGTCTACTGTACACAGAGAAGTACAAGGAGCTGCAACAGCTTTGTTTGCCTAATGATCAAATTTACTTGCACCTTATGCCCAGAATGCTTTTGCTCCATCATTGATCTAGCTTGCAATTGTGGATCAGGGATCAGGCAAAATACTTGGGCCCATTTTGACTACTTCCCAAGGACCGAGCGCAACATGATGGCATACAATCAACCAACACCTCCATCCTATGAACCTGCACAGATTCCAGCCACAATTCCTGTGTTGATCATCTTGGGTGGACAGGATTGGACAGCTCCTCCCCATGGTATTAACATGTTCATGACCCAGCTGCAGCAGGTGCCTCATGTGGTGAACCTGACAAAATATGCACATTATGATCTCATCTTCAGTGCCACCCGTGAGAATGATGTGTATCTGCCTATTCTTTCATTCCTGGAAAGCTCTCTGTTTACCTAAGCAGAAACTCTCTCTATGAAGCTACATCATCACAGGATCTGGGATCAGCTTTGGGTCAATAGTGATTCT
>Ga0209208_10001797_pt1 | contig 30583 bp, 25 predicted proteins | sample S1TSphfallax_3_FD_187694 | JGI IMG/M metagenome (GOLD analysis project Ga0209208, IMG submission 187694) | Host-associated microbial communities from peat moss isolated from Minnesota, USA - S1T2_Fd - Sphagnum fallax MG (SPAdes) (version 2) | ecosystem: Host-associated > Plants > Peat moss >...
ATATTTACTAATACGGGGACAGTCAGCCCGTTTACCTGGTTTTTAAAAACCAGGTAAACGGGCTGACTGTCCCCGTATTAGTGTTTTTTTGTTAGACACTTGCAGGCGGAATGGTGGGCACTATAAATCCGTGCGCTTTTCAGGATGCCGTCGCAGGTACCAGCAGGGCGGCATTCCCTGGTGCGGAAACAGCGAATTCACGCACGTTTCGTCTTCGGGATCATCAAAAATAAATTCTTCCTTCTTGTCTTTGCGCGGAACGGCGGTGTACGGATGAACCGTCACCACTCCAGTCGGATCCCCGCGCATTTTCAAATTCGCGACATCCGCCAAATAAACGGCCGCCACCGCCACCACCAGGCCGAACAACACCCGCTTAAGCATTAAACAGCCGCGCCGATTCCAGATGAATAATCCCGCGGCTAATCGCAATCGTCACGGCGTGCGTGCGGTCTTTCGCCTCCAGCTTGCTCAGGATGCTTTGCACATGCGCCTTCACCGTTCCCGAAGCGGTGCCCAGCACGTCGCCAATTTCCTTGTTGCCCAGCCCGCGCGCCACCAGCGTCAGCACTTCCACCTCGCGCGGCGTCAGCGCCACTTCGGGGAAAAAACCGCTCAACTGCTGGCTGACTTCGTGCGGGATGAAGCGCTTGCCCGAATGCACCAGGCGGATGGCGCGCACCACTTCGGTATGCACCATTTCCTTCAGCAGATAGCCGCGCACGCCCGCTTCCAGGGCGCGATAAATGTCCTGGTCGCCGTCGTAGGAGGTGAGGGCGATAATGCGGGCGTCGGGAAAATCAGTCCGGATCTGGCGCGTGGTTTGTTCGCCGCTCTGGTCGGGCAACCGCAAGTCCATCAGCGTCACGTCGGGCCGGTGCTGGCGAAACAGGCGCACGGCGTCGCGGCCGTTGTTGGCTTCGGCGATCAGGTCAAGATCCGCTTCGGTGGACAGAATGGCGGAGATCCCCTTGCGCACAAGGTCGTGGTCGTCGACGGTCAGTACTCGAATGGGCTCAGTCAAGAAAGGCTCACTGTAACTGATGTTCGGGAGCGGGGGTTCGGTTACTCTTTCCGCCCGATGGAGTGAAAGGAAGGCGCACGCTGACGCGCACGCCGGAACCCGGCTGGCTGGCGATATCCAGTTGCGCGCCAATTTCGGACGCGCGCTCCCGCATGCCCACCAGCCCGAAATGGCCGAAGTGCGGAACGCTCGGGTCGAAGCCCTTGCCATTGTCGGTAAGCGAGAGATGCAGCTCGGATTTTCTGGCGCGAAGCTGCACTTCCATGCGCGTGGCGTCGGCGTGCTGGACGGCATTGGAGACGGCTTCGCGCGCAATGCGCAGCAACTGAAATTCGGCGTCGGGCATGGAGGCGAGCGAAACGGCGTCCAGATCCAGCACCAGCTCCAGCCGTTCGCCCGCGTTGCTTTCGCGGCAGGAAGCGGCCAGTTTCTGGGGAAATTCCAGCGGCGTTGCGCCCGCGGAGCGCAATCCCAGCAGCGACTGCCGCGCCTCCGTGGAGCAGCGAGCCGCGTCCTGAATAATCTCATGCAAAAAATCTTTTTCGCGCGACGGCGCAAGGCGCGTCCAGACAGCCTGCAACTGCATGGTGACGCCGGAAAGGCCTTGCAGCAGCGTGTCGTGCAGTTCGCGCGCAATGCGGCTGCGTTCGGCCAGCACCAGGCTGAAGCGCTGTTGCAGCCGGCGAATGCGCAGGCGATACCAGGCCACCACGCTTGAGGCCAGCAGCAGCACCAGCGCCGGGAAGAACCATTTGCGCTCATAGATGCGCGGCGCGACGCTGAAGCGCAGAACGGCGGAATGGGTGCTCCAAACGCCGTCGGCATTGCGCGCCATGACGACAAAGCGGAAATGGCCGGGAGGCAGATTGCCATAAAACGCCTCGCGCCGCGTGCCCGCGTCCACCCAGTTCTTGTCGTAGCCTTCCAGCATGTAGCGGAAAGTCATTTTGTCGGGCGCAATGAAGCTGAGGCCGGCGTAGCGAATCTCCAGGTTGCGCTCAAACGGGTTCAAGGTGACGTCCTGGTGCGGCTCCGTGCGGCGTCCGTTGATCAGCGCGGAAGTGATTTCCACCGGCGGCGGTTCGGTGTTGTTCACCAGCTTGCGCGGATCCACCACCACCAGCCCGTTCGTTGTCGAAAACCACAAGCGCCCATCGTGCGTGCGGCACGCGGCGGGCTGCACGCCGGACCGGCATTCAAAGCGAAGTTGGCCGGTGGTGAAAGGAAGGCTGGTGACGTAGCGCGTCTTGCCATCCACAAAGTCTTCCAGTTCCTGTTCGCTGACGCGAAAAATGCCTTTGCTGGAGGCCAGCCACAGATTGGCGTTGTCGTCGCGCAAAATGGCGTAGATGCGGTTGTCGTAAAGGCCGTCCTTAATGCGGATGTGCGTGAAGACGCCATTTTTCCAGTGCAGCAGCCCCGAACCCAGAGTGCCCAGCCAGCCGACGTGGCGAGAGGGATCAAAATAAAAACAGCTTACCGGCTGCGAAGTTTCCAGGTCTTGCGAGCGCGCCTGATTGTCTTTCAAATACGACAACGAAGGTCCCGCCGCGCTGGCAAACAGCCGCACCGTGTGGCTGGCGCTGAGCGCATAAACGGCGCGATGGTCGGCCAGCAATCCCAGATGCGAAGGCTGAAAGCTGTTGCCGTCCAGAAAGCGCAAGCCCTTGCCGGTGCCGGCCCAAAGCGTGCCTTGCGGATCGCGATAGAGGGCGGAAACTGGCTCACCCGGCATGGCATAAGAAGCCGTGACTTTGCCGCTGTTCAGGCGGTTGATGCCGCGCCCGGTGCCCACCCACAAATCCCCATTGGCTTCCGGAAGCAGGCTCAAAATGGTGTTGTCCAGAAGGCCGCTGGCGGTGGTGATGGCCCCGAATTTTTGGCCGTCGAACACGTTCAAGCCTTGGCCCATGGTTCCCACCCACAGCCGGCCGGCAGCGTCTTCCACCACCGCGCCGGCGTTGTTGCTGAGCATGCCTTCGTTGGTGGTGTAAGGAGTCACTTTGCCGTCGGTGAATTGATCCAGCCCGTTCTTGGTGCCCACCCACAAAGTGCCTTCGCGGTCGGTGCAGAGCGACAAGACCAGGCTGTGGCTGAGGCCGTCGCGAACGCGATAGACGCTGAGCCGCCCGTCGCGATAACGCGTCACGCCGTCGTTGGTGCCAATCCACAAGCTGCCGTCCGGGCCTTCGTGCAGCGAAGAGACCGCGTCGTCGGGAAGGCCGTCTTTGGCGGTGAAGACGCGGGTCTGCCCTCCTTCAATGCGCACCAGGCCATTCGGTTTGCCGGCCCAGACGACATTGCCGGCCGAGCAAGCCAGCGTGTTGATGCTCTCGTTTCGCTCCAGGCCGGCCGCCAGGAAGGGATGAAATTTTTCGCCCGGGTGAGCCGTCACCAATCCGAAATCCGATCCAGCCACCCATTCGGTGCCGTCGGGCGTCTGGCACATCTCGCGAACATTGTTGCTGGGCAGTCCGCCGGCCTTTTGAAAGCGGCCATTTCTGAAATGCATCAGGCCCTTTTCGGTGCAGACAAAAATAGAGCCGTCGCGCGCCGAAGAAAGGCAAAACGCGTTCTGGCTGTCGAACCCGTCGGCGCGCGTGAAGGCCTGAAAACTGCCGTCGGGCGCAATCCGCACCACGCCGCTGCCCAGCGAGCCCACCCACAAATCGCCGCTTGCATCCTCCAGCAGATTGCGAATCAGGCTGCGCTGAATGCCCGCTTCGGCCGCGCGGTCATATTCGCGGAAATGCAGGCCGTCGAAACGAATCAGGCTGTCCTGCGTGCCCAGCCAGAGGAACCCGCTGCGCGCTTGCACAATGGAATAAACAGTGGGCTGGAAGAGGCCTTCTTCCTGGCCCCAGATGCGATGCACGTCCTGAGTCAGCGCCTTATTCGGGTCTAAGGCGAATAAGTCCGCAGCCACGAGCAACGTGATTAGCAGGACACCGCACCAGCGATAAGGTTTCATACGCGCTGCTTTCACGATAACGAAAACGATTCTGGAGGAAGCCGGCGGAAAACGGTAATCCAATCACGATCTTGCCCGCGGCGGCTGCGCGCTGCCTGTTGCCATCGCGCGCGTTATCTAATAGGTGCTGGGGACGGGACAGCGGTGGGGCCGCTGTCCTTCCCGGCGGCTTCGCGCGACGCCGCAAACTGGCGGCAGAAATCACTCAGGCAGCCGCTTGTAATCCTCAGCTTTTCTTCTGCTGTCAGGGTCCACGCCTTGGACTGCAGCAGCGCACCGACAAGTTCCAGCTCTTCGCTCTCTGCCAAGTCACCTGGGCTATCAAGCTCTGCATCGTTCATCTCCGCCTCGCGCCCGGCCCATTTGTTTCGCAGCGTCTGTAGCCGCTGCTCAAGCAACGCGCGGTCCTGCGCTTCACCCGATTGCGCCAGTTCGTCTAATGCAACAGTCACCGACGCGGAGTGCGCGCGCAGCCATGCCAGCACTTCCTGAGGGAATCTGCCGCCGAGTGATTGATAGACCTGATTGGCCGGAAACCAGTCGATTTCGGGTTCGCGGTCCAGCAGGGCCACGGCTTCTTTAGGCGCGTCGCGGATTAATAGCGCCAGCATCGATGCGTCCTGGGAGGCGTTTTTCCAGGCCGCTTTGACACGCGGCAAAATCGCTGGTGTCGCAAAGCGCGCGGCCCGCTGTGCCGCCTGCTCCCATTCAAAATCGTGTTCGCGCTGCTCACCTTTTGCCAGTAACGCGGCTAAGCAGTCGTCCACTTCTGGAAGGCGGTCTTCCTTCACGTCTTCCAGGTTGTCGAGCGAAGCCCCACCCCTGGGCCTGCAGATCATGTTGACGACATAAGGCCGCGCCGCTGGCTCATCTATCTCCAGCAGCCGCTGGATTGCGGTTGCGGCGTCGTTATACTGCGCTTTGCTCTCAATCATTGCTTTGAGGTACGGCGCGAGCGAGGGGTCTTTCACCGCGTCCCAACGTGTTTCGATCAGCATGGATTGCGCGATTGGCTCCATATTCGGAAACTCCTCCAGCACCACCGGCTTTAAGCGCGCAAGCTGATCCGCGGAAAGCTCGTTAAACTCCATGAGAAAGTAAGCGGTGTCGCTCCTCACATCGCCAGTCCTTTGCGGCAGCGTCGCAATCACCCGGTCAAGGTCAGCGCGATACTCGCTCTCCAGCCTTGGAGTTTGCGGCCACACTGGCTTCGTCTGTCCGGACGCAAATCCCTCAGCCATCCTCAGCGCTGTCTGCAAAGTTCCATCGGGCACCTGTTCCGGATTCACCCACGCGGCCTTCAGCAATTCCAGTTGCAATGCCTGGTTCCTGGTGGCAGCCAGTCCGTTCGTCATCGCTCTTGCGATGTCCTGGTCCAGCTCCAGCAGCCACCGCACCTTGGCCCGCGCCGCGTCGTCTCCCGCCAGAGCCGCCAGTCGCTCGGCGGCATTCTTTCGCATGATGCCGGTCGCGCCGAGGATGGTGGCGTCCAGAGTTTTCACCAATGCCGCCTCATCGGAGGGATCCCGCGCCGCAATATCAATATCGATGGCGTTTGTGGTTACGGGCCCATGTCCAGCGCGCGCGGTGGTGACGGTAATTTCATAGTGCCCCGGCTCGCGAAACACATAGCCCTGATTTAGGACCAGCGGCACGCGCACATCCGCTGCCTCCAGCGGCGTTTGCATCATGTAATCATGCCCGCTCCTGGCGCGCCATTGGAACCAGCCATCCGCCGGCTGAATGGTCACATCATCGGCAATGTCGCCGTAATCGGTGGTGTTCACGTCCACGTGTCCCGCTGCCGACGGCGCTGCGTCGAGAAAGACAAGTTCCAGCCGGATCAAATCGCCTAGCTGAAACTGCGTCTGCCCATTCTTGACTTCCAGCCTCACTTCCACGTGAGAAGCCGCCACAGGCTCTTGCGCTGCTGCCCGCAAGAGAGTTCCCAGAAGAACAAGCGCGACTTTATAAGCCGTCCGAGCCATGATTAAGAATAAGCCCAAGCTAGACTACAATCTTGGAGAGAACATTGACCATTCGGGCAGTTGGCATTCTGGCAATTTTATGTTGTGGCTTGGGCGCAATCGCCCAGACCGACAAAGCAGACGCGGCAAAAGACAAGCCCAAACCGGTTTCCATTCCGGATTCCGTGACGGAAAGCACCGTCACCGTCGGCGGACAGAAAATTGCTTACAAAGCAGTGGCCGGAACCATCACGGTGGGCGGCACCGATGCCTTTGACACCGCGCTGGGATTGGATGGCCAGTTTTTGCCCGAATCTGGATTGACGCCGCCCGACCCGGCAAAACCGGAAGACGCCCCAGCCACCGCGACCATGTTTTACGCGGCTTACTTCAAGAAGGATGCGCCACCCAACACGCGGCCAGTGATGTTTTTGTACAACGGCGGCCCCGGGTCGGCCACCATGTGGCTGCATATGGGATCGTTCGGGCCGCGCCGCGTCATCACGCCCGACACCAAGCACCAGACCGCCGCGCCCTACACCATCGCCGAGAACCAATTCAGCCTTCTGGACGTGACAGACTTGGTCTTCATTGACGCGCCAGCAACCGGCTTCAGCGTGGTGAAAGGCAAAGACAAAGAGAAGGCTTTCTTTGGCATTGACGAGGACGCGCACGCGTTTGAGCGCTTCATCCGGCGCTTTCTCACCAAGTACGACCGCTGGAATTCGCCCAAATATTTGTTTGGCGAATCGTATGGAACGCCGCGTTCGGCCGTGCTCAGCTCCATCTTGAAGAATGTCGATTTGAACGGCATTGTGCTGCTGTCGGCCATTCTGAGCTTCGATAATTCGGTGGACGGGCCGAAAGCCAATCCGGGCGTGGATCAGGCTTACGCGCTGGCGCTGCCCACTTACGCGGCATCGGCGTTTTACCATCACAAGCTGCCGACGCAGCCGCCCGCTTTGGAGCCTTTTCTGGCGGAAGTGGAGAATTTCGCGCTGACTGAATATGAAGAGGCGCTGCTGGCCGGATCGCTTTTGCCCGACGCCAAGCGCCAGGAGATTGCCGACAAGCTGCATAACTACACGGGCCTGCCGGTGGCTTACCTGCTGAAATCGAACTTGCGCGTGACGGGCGGCGCGTTCACCAAGAATTTGCAGGATCCGGAAGGCCTGACCACCGGCCGCCTGGACACGCGCTATTCGGGGCCGAGCTTAGATCCGCTTTCCGAAGAGGCGGAATATGATCCGCAATCGAACGCCATTTCTTCGGCGTACACGGCGGCGGTGAATGAATACTTGCGCGTGGATTTGAAGTATGGAAAAGACCTCACCTACAAACCGAACGCTTACGGCGAGGCCAATTTCCAATGGGACTTGCGGCGCAACAGCGAAGGCGGCCCCAATGTGATGCCCGACCTGGCCATGACCATGAAGTCAAACCCGCAAATGCGCGTTTTGCTGGCGGGCGGCTATTTTGACCTCGCCACGCCGTTTTTTGAAGGCATGTACGAAATGCATCACCTGCAAATTCCCGACAGCCTCCAGAAAAACATCAGCTACAAGTACTATCAGGCCGGGCACATGGTGTATGTCAATGAAGGCGTGCTGAAGCAGTTTCATGACGATGTGGCGGCGTTTGTGAAATCGACGGAAGACGGAAAATAATTAGTTCTTCCACCAGTCGGCTACTGTGCTGGCAGGCATTTTGGCCATGATGTATTCGGCCATCTGCTTCAAGCGGTCGGCTGAGTTTTCGGGGCCACTGTAGCAGTGGCCCTTCATGGCGCCGTAGACGAAATAGCCTTCGTAATGCGGATTCTCCGTTTTCGCCATCCACTCCTGCATGCGGTGGACGCCGTTGTTCAGGAAGAAATTATCGGCATCACCGACATAGATGTGCAGCCGGTCCACAATTTGCGGCCCCAGCGTGAACCAGTTTTTTTCCATGTAATAACGAAGGTCGGAATGGTCTTTCCAATACTGCGCCACCTTGGGGTGCATGGTGCCGGTCATTTTGTCGAATAGCGGCTCAAAATAGCCGTCTTCGCCCACCGGCCCGAAGACCGCCGACCAGATGTCAATCTGCTCGCCGGATCTGCCGCGCGTGCCATTCACCAGCTCAAAATGGTTGCGCTGTTCGGAAGTCTGGCGCACCTGCCCGTTGATTTCGCGGCTGTTGATGGTGGGCTCGTGACGCCAGCCAATCTCCTTGTAAAAAGCGTTCTTGTCTTCGTACACGTTGATGCCCTCCACGTCGCTGAAATCGACGGAATCGGGGCAGTAAGACCACGCGCCGCCGAAGAAATCAGGATGATAAAGCTGCAGCGCCAGCGCTTCCCAGCCGCCTGTGGAGCCGCCGGAAAGCAAGCGCGCCCAAGGCTGGCGAATGACTCGGAAGCGCTTTTCCACTTCGGGAATTAATTCCTGCAAGATAGCGTCGCCGTAGGGTCCGACGTTGGGCGAGTTCACGGCGTAGGAATCGTCAAAATAAGGCGTGGGGTGCTGAAAGGTGACGACAATCATGCGCGGAAAATCGTCCTTCATCCATTCGTCGTAAAGCACCTTGCCGTTGCCCGTGGGCGCAAAACCCAGCGGCGGATTGAGGCTGAAATGGCCCTGCAAATAGAGGACTGGATAAGAAAGCGTCGCGCGCGCGTAATCTTTCGGAAGCAAAACCGTTGCGCCCATATAGATGGGACGGCCCCAAAATTTGGTGAGCAGCGGGCTTTGAATCTTGAAGCTCTTCACGAATTCGGTGTCGGCGGGAATTTCAACGGGCGGGATGACCTGGTCACACACCAGCGAAATTTTGTAGCCCTTCTCGGCGTCGACCTTGATTTTTTCCACCTTGCTGAAAAGGTTGCCGGGGGAGCGGTTCCAGCGCTGGCCTTCCCATTTGTCGTCGTGCATATAAACCGTGTGGCCGTCAGCGCGGTGGAATTCGGAATAAACGGAAATGAAGCCCTGGACGAAATATTCTCCCGCCGGAATGTCTTTCAGATTTTCGACGGGCGAACCCAGATCAGTTTCATCGATAACGGCCTTCTGCCCAGGCGCAAGGTTCTTGATGTCGCGTCCGAAAAAAGGAACGCCCACGCGGCCCACTTGCAGGCGCGGCTCCATTTGCGACGTGCGCGAGATCATGACATAAACCCGGCCCGTGATGGGGCCGGAATTCGCCGACGCCGGATAAGAAATGTCAAAACGGGTATCGGCCGCCGCGCACAGGGAGAGCGCGGCGGCAGCCAGGACGAGCTTTAAAGCTGTCATTTCGCTTGTTCTAAAGACAGAACCGCGTAAGAAGTGGCGGCATCGCTCATAAAGCGCCCCACGTCGGAAGTCAGGTCGCGCTCTTTATTCAGCGAATAAGAGAACCAGCGCCCTTCCGTCTGATCCTGATTGGCAACCAGCCAGGCCAGGCCGCGCTTGATCTGCGGCTGATCGGCACGCATGCCCGTTTGCTGCAGAACCAGCGTGACGATGCCGGTGGCGTAACCGTCGCTTCTGGGATCAAGGTCCGTTTTGTCGCGCCGCTTCCAGTCGCCCACCAGGTTCGACAAGCTAAACCCGCCGTCGGGCCGCTGTTTGCTCAGCACTTCGTCGGCAATGGAGGCTTGCTGTTCGCGCGTCAGCAGTCCCGGAATCTTGGTCGACGCCCAAAGCAGAACCACGCGGTCCAGCAAGGTCTGCTTGGCGCGCTCGCGAATCAAATATTGGCGCAGAGAATCGAGGTTTTCCTGAATTTCCGGCGCAGACCGATAATTGCCCGGCGCCATGCCGACAGCCAGCGCGGCCATCGCCGAGCCGTAATATTGCGAATCGCCTTCAAACGGGGCATTGTGAAACTGCAGCCAGGACCAGGAACCCTTGTCGTCTCCCGTTTTCAATTGCGTGGACCACATATTGTCGAACGCCAATTTGGTGTCTGCGCTCAGCTTGCCGGATGTGTCGTAGCTGGTCAGCACCAGCGCGTTCAGAATAGATTCAGTGCCGCGCGATTCCACGGTTTTCGACGGGCCGCGCGTGGAGTCAGGGTAAAACGGCTCCACTTCGTTCCACATCCGGACGCGTTTGGTGACGTTGGCCAGAAAAGTTTGCTCAATGGGCGAAGGGCCGGATTCACCCAGAGTTTTGCGCAGCGATGGGCGGGACATGGCATAAGGCAGCGCGGTGTGGCAGGAAACACAGAAAGTTTGATGGTCGCGGGCGGAAACGGGCCAGGTGCTCCACCAGGTGAGGCGGCTGTCCAGATAAGACGCGGCAGCTTTGCCGTTGAATGTGGAGGGCAGGGGCGTGGAATTGGGCTCGGCGGCGGTTGCAAGCGCGGCAACAGCGCCCAGAAAAAGGGAGATCTTCAGTAAGCGCGCATTCATGCAGCTATTCTATCTGGATGCCAGCCACGGTGGAAACTGCTTTGCGCAAGGAGTTGGGGCTGCGCGACCTGGTGCTGTTCAACCTGGCGGCGCTCATCAGCACGCGCTGGATCAGCGTGGCCGCGCATGTGGGGCCGGGAACCATTGTGCTGTGGCTGCTGGCAGCCGTGCTGTTTCTGGTTCCTTGCGCCTTCGTGGTGGCGAATTTGTCGCAGCGGTTTCCTGAAGAAGGCGGCCTGTACATCTGGACGCGCGAGGCTTTTGGCGAATGGCATGGCTTTGCCTGCAGTTGGTTTTACTACCTGAACAATTTGTTCTGGATTCCCGGCGTGCTGATTTCGCTGGTCGGCATGACCACGTATGCGTTCAGCGCCAAGGCTGCCGGGCTGGCGGAAAATCCTTATTACGTCTTGCCCTGCGCCATGGCTTTGCTGCTGGTAATCATCGCGGCTAATTATGTCGGCTTGCAGGTGGCCAAGTGGGTGGATAATTTCGGCGGCATCTCGGTTTATGTCATTGGCGGAATTCTGCTATTGGCAGGCGCGGCCGCGCTGGCAAAATTCGGCTCGGCCACAAAGTTTTATTTCCTCCCGCACTGGGACGTGGACAAATTAAACTTTTGGTCGCAACTGGCCATGGGCATGACGGGGCTGGAACTGAGCCCCATTCTTTCCGGCGAAATCCGCAACGCCCGCCGCAATATCAAGCGCGCCACCTGGATCAGCGCGGCGCTGGTGGTCATTTTTTATGTCAGTTCCACAAGTTCCATCCTGGTGCTGCTGAAGCCGGATGACGTGAGCCCGGTCATCGGCTTGGCGCAGGCCAGCCGCCAAGCCGCGCGATTATTAAGCTGGAACTGGGTTCCGCTGCTGGTGGCGTTTTCCATCTTGTTCAGCGCAGGCGGACAGTTGGGAACCTATGTGGGCGCGTGCGCGCGCCTGCCGTTTGTGCTGGGAATTGGCAACATGCTGCCGCCCGCCTTTGCCAAGCTGCACCCGAAATACGGCACGCCCTATTTGTCCATTTTGTTCCTGGGCGCGGGCTCGGCTCTGCTGCTGATTATCAGCCAGTTGGGCGAAACATTTCGCGGCGCATATCAGTTCTCGGTGGATTTGACGGTGGTCTCGCTGTTTGTGCCGTTCCTGTATCTGTTCGCGGCCGCGTGGAAATTCGGCCAGCGGATCGCGGCGGCCTGCGGGTTCTTTGTGTCCACTCTGGCCATTGTGTTCTCGTTTTTGCCGACGCCCGATATCAGGTCCGTGTTCTGGTTTGAGACCAAGCTGATGGGCGGGTGTATCTTGCTGTTTGCGCTGGCGCGCGTTTGCTACCGCCATTATAAGAAGACATGACAAACACCATTGACCAATATCGCGAAGCAAAAGCGACCTATGAAAAGCTGCACAACCAGGCCAAGAAAGAATTGATTGCGCGCTTCAATCAACTGGCGAATGAGCTGCTTCAAATTCAGCGCGAGCTGAAAGAAGACTTCGGCCATAAGGTCATCATTCCCACCAAGGGCAAAGTTTCCGCGCGGCCCGTGAAGGTGGCTGCGCCCGCCGCGCCCAATCCGCAGATTGCGGTTCTCGAAAAGAAAGTGGCCGCCGAAAAACTGAAGCTCGAAAAAGCAGTCGCCGCCGGCAAGCCGGAGAAAGCAATTCAGGACCGCATCTACGAATTGGAAGACGAGCTGAGGCTCATCAAAGAGAAATGAAAATAGCCCTGCTGCTTTTGCTGCCGCTAGTCTTAAAGGCCCAGCAATATGACCTCATCATCAGCAACGGAAAGATTTTCGACGGCGCCGGCAATCCCTGGTTTGCCAGCGATATCGCGGTTCGCGGCGACACCATCGCGGCCATCGGCAACCTTCGCGATGCCAGAGCCACGCTCAGAATAGACGCGCATGGGCTGGCCGTTGCGCCAGGGTTTATCGACATCCATTCGCACGGGCGCAGCGGCATTTTCAAAGTACCGACCGCAGAAAATTATCTGCGCGAAGGCGTCACCACCATCATTGAAGGGCCGGACGGCAGTTCCCCCGTTCCGCTCGCCCCGTTCTTTGACAAGCTCGCGAAAACTCCCATCTCCATTAATTTCGCGAGTTTCGTCGGCCACGGCTCCATCCGCGCCGCCGTGATGGGCCTGGTGAACCGGCAGGCAACGCCGGAAGAGCTGGAAAAAATGAAGGCGCTGGCCTCGCAAGCCATGCGCGATGGCGCGGTTGGCTTGTCCACCGGCCTGTTTTACGTCCCCGGCAATTACGCCAACACCGAAGAAGTTATTGAGATTGCCAAAGTGGTCGGAGCTATGGGCGGCTTTCATGAATCGCACATGCGCGATGAGACCGACAAGATTATCGACGGCGTCAAAGAGACCATTCGCATTGGCGAAGAAGGCCATTTGCCAACCCAGATCACCCATCACAAAGTGATTGGCAAAGCCAACTGGGGCGCAAGCGTTGAGACGCTGAAGCTTGTCGAAGAAGCCCGCGCGCGCGGCGTCGATGTGACCATTGACCAATATCCATACACCGCTTCCAGCACTGGCATCTCGGCCCTGTTTCCGCAATGGTCCTTGGAAGGCGGCAATAAAGCGGTGGTGGAGCGGCTGCATGCGCCCGATGCGCGCGCCAAGATCAAGGCCGCCATTGTTTACAGCATCGCGGAAGGGCGCGGCGGCGGCGATCCAAAGAATATTGTCATTGTCAGTTGCGGCTTTGATCCATCGCTGGCCGGCAAGAGCCTTGCCGATCTGACGCCAAACGTTACCATCGACAAAGCGGCCGAGACCGCCATGGCCTTGCAGGAAAAAGGCGGCTGTTCAGCCGTTTATCACGCCATTGATGAAGGCGATATTGAGCGGATTATGCGCTCGCCTTGCACAATGATTGCCTCCGACGGCGATATTCCGGTGTTCGGCAAAGAAGCGCCGCATCCGCGCAGTTACGGCACCTTTGCGCGCGTGCTGGGCGTGTATGTCCGCGAAAAACACATTCTCACTTTGCAGGATGCCATTCGCCGAATGTCCAGCATGCCCGCGCAGCGCCTGAAGTTTCAAGACCGCGGCTTGCTAAGGCCGGGAATGAAAGCCGATATCGTGGTGTTTGATCCCGCAACTGTCGCCGACAAAGCCACGTTTGAAAAGCCGCATCAATATTCCGTCGGCTTTCAGGATGTGGTTGTGAACGGCCAGCCCGTGCTGCAAGATGGCCAAGTCACCCCGGCGCGCCCCGGCCGCATCTTGTACGGTCCAGCTAAGCAGTAATGCCCTTCCCTTCCACAATTCTGACGTAGCGGTTCACTTCCACATTGGTGAGCTTCTCCACCCGCTTGCTGGGCGCAGCCCAATGAATTTCCAGCTCGTCAATCTTCGCGGCCTCGCCAATGCCCAAAACTTCGCGCGGATCATGCGAAGACAAATAACTCCCGCCATTGTTTTTCAATCGCTGAAAAGTCTTGCCGCCCGCTTTCCAGATCATCCGCGTGCCAATGGCGTCGCGGTTGCACGTGACGCCTTCCAGCTTGATGCCCAGCCAGTTGCGCCCCTTCGCCGCGTTGTTTTTCAGCAGCACAGGCGCGCCGCCGTTGTCGGCCACCAGCACATCCACCGCGCCATCGTTGTTGTAATCGCCAACCGCCAGCCCGCGCGCCGCATAAGCTTTCTTGAAAACCGGCCCCGCCGTGGCGCTGACGTTCATCAGCTTGCCATTCGGCGCCTGATGAAACAGCAGCAGCGGTTCGCGGTAACGCACCTGCTCGGAATAATTGTCAATCATGTCGTCGGGATGCCCGTTGGCCAGAAACAGGTCAATCGCGCCGTCGTTATCGTAGTCGAAATACTTCAAGCCCCAGCCGCTCAGCAGGCGCGTCGATTGCGCCACGGCGTGGACATGCGCCACATCGCGAAAGCTTTCGTTCTTCGAGTTCTGATAAACGGAAAACATTTCCTGGTCCACATTGGCGACGAACAAATCCTGCCAGCCATCGTTGTTCAAATCAGCGGCATCCACGCCCATGCCGGAGCGCGGCTGCCCGTTGTCGCTGAATCCCACTTCCGCCTGCAGCGCCATTTCCTCAAACTGCCACTTGCCCTTCTTGTCGGGGCCGCGATTCACGAACAAAAAATTCTGCACCGTGTCGTTGGCGACAAAAAGGTCCATCAGCCCGTCGTTATTGATGTCTGTCGCCACCACCCCCAGCGACTTTCCCAGCGACGTGGCAATATCGGTGCCTTTCGTCACATCGGTGAACGTGCCATCGCCGTTGTTGTGATACAGATAGCTGGCCGTGCCTTTAAAGATGCGCGGAATGCAGTAATAATGCCGCCCCAGCTTGTTGTCGCCGCATTCAAACTTGTGCGACGCGCCGTAATCCACAAAGCTGCAAATGAACAGATCCAGCTTGCCGTCGTTGTCGTAATCAAACCAGACCGCGCTGGTGGTCCAGCCCGGTGTGGCGAGGCCAGCTTTTTCGGTGACATCGCTAAACGTGCCGTCGCGGTTGTTCTTGTACAGAATGCACTTGCCGTAAGACGTGACCAAAATATCGGGCCAGCCGTCGTTGTCGTAATCGCCCACGGCCACGCCCATGCCGAAGGTTCCGCCCGTGACGCCGGCTTTTTCCGTCACATCGGTGAACGTGCCGTCGCGGTTATTTTTGTAAAGGACGTTGCGGATGGGTTTCGGCGGCTTCCAAAAATCGCACGGGCCGCTGTTGACAAGGTAGATATCCATCCAGCCGTCGTTGTCGTAATCCAAAAACGCGCATCCCGGCCCCATGGTTTCGGGCAGGTAGCGGTTGTCGGACATGGCGTTGTTGTGAACCCAGGTGATGCCCGATGCACCAGCGGGAATTTCTTCAAACAGCGGCGGCTCTTCGGAACCCTTGGCCAGCCCCAAAGCCGCAGCCGAGGCCAAAAACGCGCGGCGCGACAGCTTCATTGAGGGCCGTTGGCCAGTATTCAATCCCATAGCGCCATCGTTATCGTAATCGAAGTATTTCATAAACTAGCCTTCTTCGTCTTTTGGGCCTTTGCGGGCAATTTTTCGGCACACACCCGCGTCCCACTTTGCACCACTGGCCGGTCAGCACGCCTAATCTTCCCCGCAAACAATTGAAAATAATAGTATTTCTCCTCTGGCCATGCAATTGCTTACGCAAGAGGCATGAACAGCCCGCAACCACATCCCATAACGCGCCATCCCTATTGGCCCTGCTGTCAAACCGTCGCTTTTCCGGAGAAAAGAAGCGGCCCGCAAGGACAAGTCCGCCCCATTGCCGGTCCGCACAGCCCATTCTTCGAAGGCCCGCGCATCTCCCTTCCCCTAACCTATATATTGAAAATGATAGAGCCGGGTTCCTGCCGTGTCATGTCGGCCACCCGGATGGCCGGTCCCGAAGAAGCCTTGGCCGCCCTCAGGCTGCTCGGCCCAACCAGTCTTCAGCCAGTCCTGATCGGCAAATCATCCGCGCGCTTCTTGCCCCGGCAGCACGTCGTTCAGTAAGGTGCAGTACGTCGTGCAGTACGTCGTGCAGTACGTCGTGCAGTACTAAGACATTCTCTGGAATGAGCCGAAATCACGCTATCTTTGTAATAAGGGGTGCTGTGTGCATCCCGGAGCCCGGCTCATGCTAATACTAAGACATTAAGGTCTTCAAGCCTTCTTGTCCGGCGTGGCTGGCGTCGCCGCCAGCAAGTTCCACAAAATGATTTATGATAATCAGACAAGCTCTGCGATGAATTACTACGAGGAACTCGGTATTGGCCCGGACGCTACCGAGCAGGAAATCCGCAAAGCCCATCGTCGTTTGGTTAAGTTGATGCATCCCGATGCGCAGCCTGACCAGAATTTGAAGATGCTGGCTGAGACGCAGATGCGGCGTCTCAATTCCATTGTCAGCACGCTGCTCGATTCCGAACAGCGGCGTTCTTACGATGAAGAATTGCAGGCGGCTTCCAGCTCCCAGCAACGGCAATCTTTCCTGCCCTCTTTGAGCGGAATCCCCTGGTGGATGGCCAGCTCGGTCGGCGCGGTCGTTCTCACCCTGGTCGCGGTGTGGTTATGGGCCGATCATATGGGCAATGGGTTCGGCAGCCGCACCCGTGCGGTTTATTTGCCCCCGCCGGAGCGCACCACCGTCTCGGAAGCGCCCCCGGTTCGCATGCAGCCAGCGCCCGAACAGGGCAACGAAATTGGCTCAGCCTCTTACAAAACGCAGGCGCTGCCTTCCCAGCCGCCTGCAAATGATGCGGTCAGCACCGCCGTCGTGCCCGACTTGCCGCCTGAAACCAAGGCGACAGCCAAAACCAAAGTGGTGGCGCCCCCGCTTCCCGTCCCCGCGCCGCCCAAACCAGAGACCAAACAATTAATCGCGCATCAATCTGAGCCGAAGCTGGCACTACCGCAGCCGGTCGTCAAGAAAGCCCCGATCCTCACCGCAAAAGCCGTGGCGCCCGATGCGTCTCAAAAATCTTCTCCGCCCACGCCAGCCCCGGCCCCCGCGCCGCGAAAAGTGTTCAACTTGCCGTCAAACAACGTCATCGCCAGCGCCGCGCGGCCGCGCAGCAGCGGGCAACTTCCCGCGCCGCCCAGCGTGACAGGTTTAAACAGCCGGGAATATGGTTCTTCCGCTTTGCCGCCCGCCACTTTGCCCTCCGCCACCCCGCCCAAACTGGCCGTTGTCACCACCACGGCGAACGCTGGCGCCCCGCGCGATCCGCTGGAAGGAGAATGGGTTTACGCACCCAAGGAGCCGGAAAAACGCAAGGCCGGTTTCTATCCCCCTGAATTTATTGACCTGAAGCTGTTCGGATCAGGCGACCCCGGCAGCCTGAAAGGTCAATATAGCGCCAAATATGTCATTACCGACCGGCCAGTCTCGCCGGAAGTGACATTTGAGCTGGCCTCGGTCTCGAAAGGCTCTCGCCGCTTTGTCTGGCAAAGCAGCAACGGGGCGAAAGGAACGCTCAACATCGATCCAATCGACGACCGAACCATCCGCATCGACTGGCACACCACTTCCGCCGTTGGCGGTCCAGCTTTAACGTCGGGCACCGCCACGCTGGTGCGCCGTCAGTAAAAAACCCTCATTTTGGCAAAATTCCCAGTCTTTTTGTATTCCAGCCCACAGAAAGCGGCCTATTTCCGAAAACGTTTGGTGAGTGCCCGCTGAAAAGGGTAAAATACGATTGGAAGCTGCCGCCCGAAAACTATGAGTTGTTGCTGGAAACGTTGTTTAAATCCTTCGCCTTTAGCACCGGATTCTGATTTTTTACGGTTAAGTACCAATTCCCGTCGACCTCTCACGACGGTTGTTGGCGTTATTGAACTCTGGATGGCTTCCCCAGAGCAGGGTGAGAGAAGTTCACGTTAGTTAAGGAAAAGGATTCATGACCAACATTTTTGTAGGCAATCTCAGTTTTAAGACCACTCAGGACGAATTACATGCGGCGTTTGCCCACTATGGAAGCGTAGAGCGGGTGAATATTGTGACCGATCGCGATAGCGGTCAGCCGCGCGGTTTCGCTTTTGTCGAAATGACGGACCGCAGCGCCGCCGAAACGGCAATTTCTCAGTTGAACGGGGCGGACCTCAATGGCCGCGCCATGAACGTCAACGAAGCGCGCCCCAAGCCGCAGGGCGGTGGCGGTGACCGCCGTGATGGCGGGGGATCGCGCGGCCGCGGCGGCTCCCGCTGGTAGTTCCCATTCCGGGGCGCGCCTTCCCGCGTGCCCCTGGCCCAACCGTAGTTTAAACTAAAAAGCAACACCGTCGGGGCGTAGCGCAGCCTGGTAGCGCACCTGCCTTGGGCGCAGGGGGTCGCGTGTTCGAATCACGCCGCCCCGACCAATTCCCCAAATTCGTTCCCCCTAACCTTCTTTACGCCTTCTTCATCCGGCTCACGCAAAGCGCTTTCCATCTCGCCCCGGCCTGGCCAAATAGGCCAAGATGGCGCGTCAGCGCGATTTTGAAAAAACGAACCCATTCCCCAAGTTCGTTTCGCAAATAACTCATTCCACAGCTCTTGCCCCTAACACCCACCCCTCACCCGTGGCGCAAACACTCGTGTTTGCCGCGTCGACACTCGTGTCGACGCTTTTCTCCCCGCCCGTCACAAAACTCCCAAAAAAATTATCCCCCCACCTTTCCAACCACTTACAACCCCTCCACCCGCCCATCCCGAACGCCCCCATCCAAACTCAAATCAGTAATTATGCTTTCCGAACAAACAGATTCACCCGAATCCGAGCCCCAAAAACGCAACTCCGGCCGAACCGGACCAACCAGCGCCACGGGCCGAGAAAAATCCGCCCGCAACGCCACCCGCCACGGCATGTGCGCCAAAACCCTCATCATGGACAACGAATGCGAGGCCGACTGGCTCGTACTTCTGGAAACCTGGCTCACCGAATACCAAAATCCCGCCGAATCGTCGTTGCTCTACACCTTCGTCCTCAGAACCGCCCAAGCCGAATGGCACCGCCTCCGCATCCAGCGCGAATTCGACTTCCACATGTACGGCCACGGCAGCCCGCCCATCGCCGCCTGGCAGCCCCACGAAGTCAAAAACTACGACCTCATCCAGCGCTACCTCACCGCCGCCGAGCGCCGCTTCCAGCGCGAATACCGCCTGCTGGAGCATCACTGGAAAACCCACCACAAAAACCAGCCCAAGCCCGAACCCGAGCCCGAATCCAAAGAAATGCCAGAAATCCGCTACATCAACTCCGAAACCGGCGAATCCGTGGACAACCATGGCAACGAATACCCACCCCCGCCCGACTGGAAACCCATCCCCATCATTCCTGGCGTTTATCCGCCCGATCACCCCGCCAACCCACTCTCATGGCGAAAATGAACAAACTATCCCTCCATCCCCGCCAATACCAGGTCTTCCACTCCCCCAAACGCTTTCGAGTCCTGGTCGCCGGACGCCGCTTCGGAAAAACCGAACTCGCCCTGGCCGAACTCTTCCGGGCTGCCAGCAGCACACCAGACCAACTCGTCTGGTACGTCGCTCCGTCTGAAAAACTCGCCAAGCGCATTGTCTGGCGTCGGCTCAAGAAAATCACCCGCCGCCTGTGGGCCCACAAACCCTCCGAACAAGACCTGGCCATCCACCTGCTGAACGGCTCCGCCATCGTCGTCAAGGGCGGCTTCCACCCCGACTCGCTGCGCGGCGAAGGCCTCGATTTCGTGGTTCTCGACGAAGCCGCCGACCTCAAGCCTGACCTCTGGACCTACAGCCTGCGCCCCTCTTTGGCCGACCGCCAGGGCCGCGCCCTCTTCATCGGCACGCCCAAAGGCCGCAACCATCTCTTCAATTATTTCGAGCTGGCCCAATCCCACCCCGACGATTGGGCCGCCTTCCAGTTCAGCACCGAAGAAGGCGGCATCGTCACAAAATCGGAGCTGGAATCCGCAGGCCGCGCCATGGACGCCAACATCTTCCGCCAGGAATTCCAGGCCCAGTTCACCGCCATCGGCAGCTACCGAGCCTATCTTTCTTTCGACCGCGAATTAAACATCCGCGAAACCCGTTTTGAGCCCTCCCAGCCCCTCATCTGGTCGCTCGACTTCAACATCGACCCCATGTGCATGCTGCTCATGCAGCGAATCGGCGGCGACGTGTTTGTGCTCGAAGAAATCGCCGTGCGCTCGCACGCCAACACCACGGAAGAAGCCTGCCGCATCTTCGTCCAGCGCGCCGCGCCGTACATGCAAATCACCGGCCGCACCTCAGGCGCGCTTGAAGTTCACATTTACGGCGACGCCTCCGGCCACCAGCGCCGCACGGCCGCCACCGCGACCGACTGGAACCTGATCCGCCAGTTCTTCGCCATGCACACCGGAGCCATCCAGATCTCCTGCCGCCAGGCCACCGTGAACCCGCGCGTCCGCGACCGCATCAACTGCGTCAACGCCCGCCTCCGCAACCACTTCGGCCAGCCGCAACTGTTCATCAGCCCCGGCTGCAAAGAGCTCATCCGAGACCTGGAAGAAGTCTGCTTCACCACCGACTCCACCGGCGCGCCCACCAACGAACTCAACAAATCCGACCGCCACCGCACCCACCTCTCGGACGCGTTAGGCTACTACCTCTCCCAAGCCTTCCCGCTAAGAGGAACCTTCCACCTCCCCCTCTAACCACCTGTCTGGCCACCCTAACCAACCTCTCTAACTACCTACATGCCCCCTTTTCCTCGTGGCGCAAACACTCGTGTTTGCCGCGTCGACACTCGTGTCGACGCTTTTCTCCAACCCATTCCGGCCCCTCAAAAAAAATTTATCCCCCGCCTTTCCAATCACTTAACCCCATTTTCAATCCCCACTCCAAACACCCCTCCCCCAAACTGAACTCAGGAATCCATCCTGCCCCACCAGCTCCTTGACAACCGAACTCGCAGACCAAACTGCGAACACTTTCCCGGCCTTTCTTGGCGTCTCTGCGCCTTGGCGTGCCATTCCTTGCCCGTCCCGCAAAAACAAAAAAGCCGGCTGTCCGAAGACAGCCGGCCTTTTGAGCGAACTAACTTAAAAACTAACTAGCCTGAGTATTCTTAGCCGGACGAGCCGCCTTAATCTTCTTCATATCCAGCGACCTGTTCGACCAATCCTCCGCCTGCGCAATATCCGCCTTCGCCGCATCCGTGGTGTCCTCAAGATCCGCCTTCTTGCGAAGCAGCAAGTTGACATAGGACATGGCGTCCTCATTCTCCTTGTCAATCTCCAGGCACTTCTTCAGGTTCGCCAGCCCGTCGTCAATCGTCTTCTCGTACTTCTCTTTGAGGGCATCGCGAATTTTCACGTCCTTGATCGGGCCGGGATCATCCGCCTTCATCTTCTGGTTCACGCGCTCCGTCTGAATGGGAGTAAAAGCCTGCGCCCAATCGATCACGCCCAGGTAGTAATAAGCCTCGGCATCTTTCGGGTCCACTTCAATCCGCTTCAGGTTCCACTTCTTCGCTTCTTCCATCGCGGCCGCCTTCTGCTCCGGCGTTCCGCTGCTGGCGCTGTTGTACGCCATCGAAGCCAGCGAAGCCAGCGCCAGCGAGTTCTTCGGGTCAGACGCCAGAATCTTGTTGAACTCCGCTTCCGCCGCGTCATAATTCTTCTTGTTGTCCGGCGAGTCTGCGCCGGGCACCCACTGAATCATGTAAGAAGTGGCCAGATAAAGCTGGGCATTCTGGTTGCTGGGATCAAGGCTGACCGCCTCCTTGAAATGCTGGACGGCCTGCGGGTAGTGGTTGTTCTTGTAAGCCATCACGCCCTTGTTCATTTCGTCGCGGGATTGCAGCTTGGCGCATCCGCCCATAACGAAAAGAGCCGAACAGACAGCGGCGCTGGCCAGTATTTTCGAGCGTAAAATATTCATCTTCTCTTCTCCAGCAGGCAGATGGCTACTGCCCGGCTTCCACCTTCGGTGTCATGATGCCCACTTTGTCCAGGCCGGCGCCCTTGGCATCGTCAATGGCGTGGGCCACATACTGGTAGTCCAGATCGGGGTCGCCCTTCACAAAGACCACCTTGGTTGCGCGTGTCTTGAAAATGTCTTCCAGGCGCGCCGTCAAATCATGCTCGGCCACCGGCTGGCCGTTGATCTCAATGGAGGCGTCCTTCTTCACTTCAATCACCACAGTCGGGTCCTGGTTCGGCGGCGGCGGCGGCTGGTTCGGCGGCGGTGGCTGCGGAACCAGGGTATCCAGTCCGTGCGGTGTCAGCGGTGTGATCACCATGAAAATGATCAAAAGCACCAGGAGCACGTCGATAAGAGGCGTTACGTTAATATCTGCTTTGGCTCCACCGGAGCCGCCAACTGCCATTGACATATCTTGTTCTTCCTTTTCGTCTTGCCTTCTTGACTACATTCCCGAGGGCTTTTTCTTGTCCTGGGTTGTCGATTCTGTGATTAAGCCCACCGAATCCACCTGGGCGGTGCGCAGGTTATCAATGACGTCCGTCACGGCTGAAAACCGCGCGCGGGCGTCCGCTTTAATATAGACAGTCTTGTCGGAACGGTTCGTCTGCAGGTCCTTCACCTTTTCGCCCAGGTCACTCGGGTTGACCTTCATGTTGCCCGGGCTCAGCCACGCTTGTCCGTTGCGCGTGATGGCAATCAAAACGGCGTCTTCCTTGTCGGCTTCCACCATCTTGACGTCGTTCTTGGTCTTGACCTTGTTCACATCCTGGCCCTTGGACAACATGGGCGTGATCACCATGAAGATGATCAGCAGGACCAGCATGACGTCCACCATCGGGGTGACGTTAATGTCCGATACAACATCCGGCGCTTTTGCTTTTGCCATGTCTTTGCTCTTTCTTTTTAAATCGCGTCCTGTTTCAGGCGGGAGCAAAACGCTCCCGCCCTGTCAACTCAACTCAGGACTCAATTAACAGCTCTTACTTGGCGGCAGCCTTGATGGCCGAACGCTTCAGGAAGTAATCCACCAGCTCTGAGCTGGAGTTGCCCATTTCCACGTCGAACGCTTCAATGCGGTTGCTGAAGTAGTTGAACATCCAGACGGCCGGGATAGCCACAAACAAGCCGACGGCGGTGGTGATCAGCGCTTCGGAAATGCCGCCCGCGACCGCGCCCAAACCAGTCGATTTCGAGGTCGAAATGGACTTGAACGCGTTCATGATGCCGGTCACGGTGCCCAGCAGTCCGACGAACGGCGCGGTGGAACCGATGGTGGCCAGGCTGCTGACGCCGCGCTTCAGTTCGGCGTGAACAATCGCTTCGGCGCGTTCCAGCGCGCGGCGCGAAGCTTCAATCGCTTCGCCGGGGATTTCAGCGCTCACCTGGTGAGCCTTGAATTCCTGCAAGCCAGCCACGACAACTTTCGCCAGGTGGCTCTTGTTGAAGCGGTCGGCAATCTTGATCGCTTCTTCCAGCTTGCCTTCGCGCAATGCTCCAGCCACGGCCGGCGCAAACGCGCGTGACTGCTTGCGGGCGGCGTTGTACGCCAGCACGCGGTCAATCATGACGCCAATCGACCAGGCCGACATGATGAAGAGGATGAATACGATGCCCTTGGCAAAGTAACCCATGTTGCCCCAGACCGTGCGCGGGTCGAAGCTAATTCCTTCGGCTTCCTGGAACAGCCAGAACGCCCATACTTGCACTTGTAAAACCATTGCTTATCTCCTAAGTTGAATCGAAAGTTGAATTGAAACGTAAACTGACTAACTGACTGACAAATACTTTGACTTACTGGCTCAGGGTGAAGTTAACAATAATTTCTGTCACCACTTCCACCGGCTCGCCGTTCAACAGGGTCGGCTTGTACTTCCATTGCAGAACCGCTTCCTTGGCGGCATTCACCAGCAGCGGATGCCCGCTCACCAGTTGCAGATTCTCGATATTGCCTTCCTTGCTGATAATGGCGGTGAACTTCACCGTGCCCGACACGCGGGCCGACTTGGCCAGCGGCGGATAAGACGGGGCCACCTTGCGGATCAAGTTCGCTTCCGCCACGTTGCCGCCGACGCGCACCGGGCCGGACGGCTTCGCCTTCGGAGGCGGCGGAGGAGGCGGCGGCGGCGCGCCGGGAACACCGCCGATAGCGCCGCCAATGATTCCTCCCATGGCGCCAGCATCGCCGGTGCCGCCCGCAACGCCCATGCCGGCGTCAGGCGGCGGAGCCGCTTCTTCAATATGGTTGATGGTTTTCGGGATCACCTTCGGCGCCATCAACTGGTTGTTCTGGAACACCTTGATGACCGGCTTGACCACCTTCTGGACTTGCTGCGGCGGCGGCGGAGGAGGCGGCGGGGGCGGCGGCGGAGGCGCGACCAGCATGCTCTTCAACTGCGCGTTGGGCAGCGATTGCGTGTAAATTAAGGGAATCAGAATCAATATACCGATCGCCGATATCTGCAACAGCAAAGATATGATGATGGTGAACGGTTTCTTGGTTTTCTGCGTCCCGTCGACGAATGTTTGATCGAACATATCAGTTCCTCACTTAACCAATCGGAAAAACAAAACTTGTGCCGCTTATCTCTTGACTGCCTTCGGCATCACAGCCGGGCGGCTGTCAGATGCCCGCCGGCTCTGCGCCAGGTTGCGCCAAAACACCAGAATCGGACTCGCCACGAAAATGGAAGAATAAGTTCCGACAATAATACCAACCACCAGGGCAAAGGAAAAGCCATTGAGTACTTGCCCGCCAAAGATAAACAGCGAAATGGCGGTTAAAAACGTCAACCCGGATGTCAGTATGGTCCGGCTCAAGGTCTGGTTGATGCTCAGATTAACGATGTCGGTGAAGCTCCCGCGCACCCCGAGCTTTAAATTCTCTCGGATGCGGTCAAACGTCACGATGGTGTCGTTCATGGAGTAACCCACTAGAGTAAGCAATGCCGCGATCACCGTCAAATCTATTTCCTTGCCGAACAAAGAAAAAAGCCCGATCGTGATAATCGTGTCGTGAAAAACCGCGATCACCGCCGCCACGCCGTAGATCCATTCAAAGCGGAACGCAATGTAAACCAGCATCGCGCCCAGCGCGATCAGCACCACGTTAATGGCCTGCTGGCGCAAATCAGCCCCAATCTTGGGCCCGACAATTTCCACGCTGCGCACCGTGAAGTTGCCCGGATAAAACTCTTGCTTGATGACGCTCAAAATCTGCGGCGTCATGCCGGGGACCTGCGACAGATCATCCAGGTTCGTCACCAGGCCGGAGCGCGGCGGCGTGTCCCGATAAGCGGCAATCGCCTTGGTCAAGGCCGCCAACTGATCGTCGGAAAAACCAACGCCCGCCTTGCCCAGCGCATCGCGCAAGCGTTCCGATATCGCAGACTGCGGCGCGGTGTTCAAATCCAGCTTCGTGCCTTCGCTTTTGTTGAAGGCCGAATTTAAAGTCGAGATCATGTCGGCCCGCACAATCTGCAAAGCGCTGTCGTCGCGGGCGCTGGTGGAGATCAAGACCTCTTGCGAATTGGTGACTGTCTGCACTTCGATCTCGCTGGATATCTTCTGGCGAAGCGCGGCCCGTATTTGGTCCGCTTCCGGCCGTTTTATGAAATTCACGTCCATGAGGGCTCCGCCGGTAAAATCAATTCCGTATCGGGGGCCGCCCTTGACCGCCAGGCTGACAATTCCCGCCGCCGTCAATAGTAAAGATAAAATGATGAACGGCCACATCATCCTGCCGAGAAAGTCGAACTTCGGTTGCTTGAAGATTTCCATCTAATTCAAAGGCCGGAATCATCTACTTGGAGTAGACACCGGTTTTTCACATTTGTTCCCATATTCACCCATGACTTCTTCGTCTAAGGTGGTAAATTTTCAAAAAAAATTAAATGCTCAGCGCGGTCACAGGCTTGGGCCGTGACAATTCCCAGTCAAAGATAGTCTTCGACACAAACACCGCCGTGAACACATTGGCCACCAATCCAATGACCAGCGTGACGGCAAATCCCTTCACCGGTCCCGAGCCCAGCAGAAAGAGAATGGCGCAGGAGACAACCGTGGTCACGTGCGTGTCGATGATGGTCAGCAAAGCTTTGGCGAAACCCGCGTCCACCGCCGGCACCACCGCTTTGCCCGCGCGCAGCTCCTCGCGGATGCGCTCAAATATGAGGACGTTGCTGTCCACCGCCATGCCGATGGTCAGAATGATGCCGGCAATGCCGGGCAGCGTCAGCACCGCGTCAAAGTAAGCCAGCGCCGCAATCAGAATAACGGCGTTCAAAATCAACGCCAGCGTCGCGTTGATGCCGCTCATCTTGTAGTAGACCAGCATCACGACGATCACGGCGAACACGCCCGCGATGCCGGCCACGAACCCTTGCCGGATAGAGTCCGCGCCCAGCGACGGGCCGACGGTGCTCTCCTGCTCAAACTTCACGCTGGCCGGAAGCGAACCCGCGCTCAGGTTCATCGCCAGGTCGGTGGCCGCCTGCTGGCCGCCCATGTTTTCAATAACGCCCTGGTCGCTGATCTGGCCATTGATGGTGGGCGCGCTGATCACTTTGCCGTCCAGCACAATCGCCAGCCGCTGCCCAATGTGCGAACCGGTGTAGGCGGAAAAGCGCCGTCCCGCTTCCTGGCTCAAAACAAATCCGGTCTCCCAGCTATTGGTCGCCATCGCCTGTTCAGCCCGGGCGCTCTTCAAATCGGTCCCGCGAATCACCGGCGTCCGGGTCACCAGGTAAATGCCCGCATCGCGTCCGCCGCTCTGGTCAGCCGTCGGGGCCACGCCGATGATTTTTGTTCCCAGCGGCAGCACGCCGCCGTTGGCCGCCAGCGCTTCTTCGCGCGACGCATAAGGACCGCCCTTGACGTCATACAATTCCAGGACCGCGGCGGTCTGCAAAATCTGTTTCACGTGCGCCGGATCATCCACGCCCGGCATCTGGACCATCAGTTCGGAGTCCTTCAATTCGCGCCGCTGCTGCACCGTCGCTTCGCTCAAGCCCAGCGCGTTGATCTTGCGGTCAATCGTGTTCTTCGACTGGTTCAGCGTCTGCTCCCACAAAGCCAGCGCGTCGGACTGCTTCATGGTCAGGTGATAATCGGTCGCGTCGTCGGTCTTCACCAGCCATTGCGAAAACTGCCCGTCCAGAATGCCGCGCAGCGTTCCGGCCTGGGTGGAAGGAACGCCTTTCACGGCGATGGCCACGTTCATGGCATCGGCCAGGCTTTTGGCCTCTTCCACTTCAATGTCGGAGAATTGAATGCCCGCCTTGCGCGCCACTTCCTTCAAGCGGTCGGCGTCAATGCCCGCTTGCGTGTTGAAGGCATCCTGCTGCTGCACCTGCACCACCAGATAAGTGCCGCCGCGCAAATCCAAACCCAGGTGAATATTCTTATGCCAGTTGGCAATCAGTTCATCTTTGCTTTTGGGCAGCCCGATCATGCCATAGATGCAGACCAGGACCACAGCCACGATAAAAATGAACTTATAGCGTAAATTCTGTTTCATTATTTCTTAACCACGTCGTCCGTGACAACCACGCTGGTCACGGCGCTGCGGGCAAACTGCAGTTTCAGGTTGTCCGGCTTAATGCGAAGTATCAGCGTATCATCGTTGACCGCAATGATGGTTCCCACCACGCCGCCCGACGTCACCACCGTCTGGCCGTTTTCAAGCGACTTCAGCATTTCCTTCTGCTTGGCCTGCTGCTTGCGCATGGGCATGAACACCAAGAAGTAGAAAATGGCGATCATCAGCACAATGGGCAAGCCCTGCTGAAGGAACGAATTCACGGGCGCGCCCGCTTGCAAAAATACCAATAAAAATGCCATTAATTTTGAAGGCGGTCTCCAGAAGCTTTCAGGAACTCCGGAAACTTTCCACCGATGATAGACTCCCGCATCCGCCGCATAATGTCAAGAAAGTACTGGATGTTATGCAGCGTGGCCAGGGTGGAGAACAGAATCTCCGAAGCCTGAAAAAGATGGCGCAAATAGGCGCGCGTGAAGGTTTTGCAGGTGTAACAGCCGCAATTGGGGTCCAGCGGCCCTTCGTCTTCCAGGTATTGCGCGTGCTTGATCACCACTTTGCCCTGGGAAGTAAAAAGATAGCCATTACGGGCATTGCGGCTAGGCAGTACGCAATCCATCATGTCTATGCCGTGGGCAACATATTGGGGCAGCTCTTCCGGCATCCCCACTCCCATCACATAGCGAGGCTTGTCCGCAGGCAGCAGCGGCGCGGTGACGGCCGTCATCTCCTGGCTCAAGTCGCGCGGTTCGCCAACAGAGAGACCGCCAATGGCGTAACCGGGCGCATCCAGGTCCAGCAGCGCTTCGGCGCAGGCTTTGCGCAGGTCGGCATGCATTCCGCCTTGCACGATGGGAAACAGCGCGCAGTGCAAGCCCTTTTCGCGCTTCAAATAATGCGCGTATCCGGCGCGCGCCCAGCGCACAGTGCGCTGCATGGATTCTTGCGCCGCTTCATGCGTGGCCGGATGCGCCAGACATTCATCCAGCACCATCATGATGTCGCTGCCGAACGCCAGTTGGACATCGACCGTGCTTTCAGGCGTGAACAGATGCGGATCGCCATTCAGATGCGACCGAAACAAGACGCCTTCTTCCGTAACCTTGCGCAGCGAGTCCAGGCTAAACACCTGAAACCCGCCGGAATCCGTCAAAATCGGGCGCGGCCAGCTCATGAACTGATGAAGACCGCCCATGCGCTCAATGCGTTCATGCCCGGGACGCAGGAATAGATGATAAGTGTTGGCGAGAATGATTTTTGCGTTTAGATCATTCATCAGATCGCGCGGTGCCAATCCTTTGACAGTGCCCTGCGTCCCGACCGGCATGAAGACGGGAGTCTCAATCACTCCATGCGCGGTGTGCAGCAGACCGGCGCGCGCCCCGGTCTGTGCACAGGTCGCCTGTATTTCAAAACGTAAAGCGGAATTATGCAAGTGCTTGTTAAGCTTGAGACTAACCCGTCTCAATGGCCCTTCGCTTTTATAACACCCTCACGCAGGAACTAGAGCCCTTTCATCCGCAGAAGGACAACACGGTGCGGATGTACACCTGCGGCCCCACCGTCTACAACTTCGTCCACATCGGCAACTTCCGCACCTTCACTTTTCAGGACCTGCTGCGGCGCTGGCTGCGCTACCGCGGCTACGCCCTGAATCACGTCATGAACGTCACGGACGTGGACGACAAGATCATTATCAACGCCGCCAAAGAGAACAAATCGCTAGAAGATTACACCGCCGTCTACACCAAAGCGTTCTTTGAAGACGCCGCCGCGCTGCGCCTGGAGCAGCCCGAGCACGTTGCCGCCGCCACCAAGCACATTTCGGAAATGGTCGGCGCCATTGAAATGCTGGAAGCCAAGGGCGCCACTTACACCAACGACGGCTCCACTTACTTTCGCATCTCCGCCTTCCCTGGCTACGGCAAGCTCTCGCATAACGATTTCAGCGGCATCCGCGCGGGCGCGCGCGTCGATGTGGACGAATACGATAAAGCCGACGCCCGCGATTTCGTGCTCTGGAAAGGCCGCAAAGGCGACGAACCGTTCTGGCCCACTCCGTTTGGCGACGGCCGGCCCGGCTGGCACATTGAATGCTCTGCCATGGCCATGAGCTATCTGGGCGAAACGCTGGACATCCACGCCGGCGGTGTGGATCTGGTTTTTCCGCATCACGAAAATGAAATCGCGCAGTCGGAATCCATCACCGGCAAGCCGTTCGCGAAGTTCTGGCTGCATTCCGAACACCTGCAAATTGAATCGCAGAAGATGTCGAAGTCGCTGGGCAATTTTTACACCTTGCGCGACCTTCTCGACATGGATTACGCGCCTGAATCCATCCGCTACCTGCTGGCCTCGGTGCCTTACCGCAAGAAGCTGAACTTCACCTTCGAAGGGTTGCGCGCCGCCCAGAAAAGCATCGAGCGCATTCGCGATTTTGAGCTGCGCATTTCCTCCGCCGTTCTGCCCGCCGGGCGCAATCAAGTGATCGCTACGCGCTCGGCGGAAGCCATCAGCCAGTTTGAAGCGGCCATGGATGACGACCTGAACACCGCCGAAGCCATGGCGGCTGTTTTCGAATACGTGCGCGCGCTGAACATTGCGCTGGATGAAAATCAGCTTCAGGAAGAGAACCGCTGGGACGTGGCCAAAGTGCTGGAAGTTTTCGACACCGTGTTCGATGTTTTGAAGCCGACTGAGCTGCCCTCCGCCGGACCCGCCGACACCGAAGTGGAAGCCTTGATTGAGGAGCGCAACCAAGCCAAGAAGGCCCGCAATTTTAAGCGGTCGGACGAAATTCGAAACGAGTTATTCGAGAAAGGCATTGTATTAGAGGACACCAAAGACGGCGTCCGCTGGAAGAGAAAATGAAATTCGAAACGAAAGTGGTCCACAGCGGCGACCGCAAACGCGCGCCGCAAAACGCCACGCCATCCACCACACCCATCTACCTTTCGTCCACCTACTTCTACAACACGTCGGAAACGCTCGACCGCATTTTCGGCCATGAAGAAGAAGGCCCCAGCTATTCGCGCTACAGCAACCCGACCAACGACGCGCTGGAAGAACTGACCACTGCGCTCGAAGAAGGTTACGGTTCCTTGGCCAGCAGTTCCGGCATGACCGCCCTGCAACTGGCGTTTCAGGCCGCGCTGATGGACAAAGCGCCGCGCATTGTCAGCGCCAGCGCCATTTACGGCGCAACCATGAAGATGCTGGACATCATTCTGACGCCGTTCAACATTGAGACCACTTACGTCGACATCTGCGACTTAGCCGCCGTCAAAGCGACA
>Ga0209208_10001798_pt1 | contig 30582 bp, 31 predicted proteins | sample S1TSphfallax_3_FD_187694 | JGI IMG/M metagenome (GOLD analysis project Ga0209208, IMG submission 187694) | Host-associated microbial communities from peat moss isolated from Minnesota, USA - S1T2_Fd - Sphagnum fallax MG (SPAdes) (version 2) | ecosystem: Host-associated > Plants > Peat moss >...
CGAGTGGACCCTGATTGCCCTGGCCTACAACTGCAGGCGGATCAATCGCTTGCAGGCCGCGTAGCCCGCCCACACTCACCCGCTCGCAAACGCCAACCGTGCCAACCCGACAGGCTGCTAGCTATGTGTTTTGACGAGCATCTTTATCCGACAGGTGACCCCATGTGGCCGGATGGTGCTCTAGGGGGCGGCCAGGGCCTGGCGAACCGCGCGCCCTTTGTCTGTCAGCCCGGTATAGAGCCAGGTGCCGTATTCCGCGGGCCGTGTCTCTTCGGAGGCGGTAAAGCTGGTTGGGTCGGCATAGGAGCCGCCTTTGACGATGCTGCCATGCCAGGCGACATGGGGCGCCAGCTTCGCATAGAGGCGCAGCCCGCCTGGCACAAAGCGCGTGGTGAACAGATCATAGCCCGGTGCGGCGACGGCAAGCGTGAGCCCGCCTGACGCATCCTTGGCATCGGCCAGTGTATCGCTGACCCAGAGCTGAATGCCGGCCAGTTTGCGCTCGGCCAGCACCTGGAACACGCCCTGGAAAAACCCGCTTGCGGCGGGTGAGAAGGCCTGGTTTGTGCCGCCTTCGGCCAGAAAAACATGTGCCGGGGGGATGGCGAAATCATGCGGATAGCGGGCGGGATCGGCCTGTTCCATCGCATCCACCATCCTGTTGAGGTCCGGCACGATGCCCCGCAGATCGTAGTTTCCGTTGCCATAGAATTCCACGCCGATCAGATCCGGCTGCCTGATGCCGGACCCCGGCGCGAACCATTGCTTGAACGCCTTGATGTTCGCCACCTGCGCATCGCCGCCGCCGGGTTCCCCGATCAGATAGGTGGCGGCGAAGGCATTTGTTGCGCCGTGATAATGAACAAGCCCGTAGAAGAAATTCCAGTACTTCTTAAAGACATGTTCGTGCGTATCGATTCTCGAGGCCCGGTTGATGATGTTCGGGCTCCATTCGCCCGCGAAATTCCACCCCACGATCCGCGGATCGCCGACATAGGAGCGCACGCTGCCATCCTTGATCCCGATCCTGCCCAGCCCTGTGGTGGTCAGCCCGGCACCATAATAGGCCGTCGGGTCGATCAGGGCATGCAGATAGTCATAGGCGCCTTTGGGCGAGCTGGTAGATCCGTAGGCATCCGCCAGGCTGGCCCAGGCTGGCCGCCCATCGGTGCTGCGCCGGTAATTGCTGAAGCCGATGGCGAAGACGACCTTCAGATGGTCCGCGTTGGCGATGCGCAGAACGATTTCCTGTGCCACCGCAAATTGTGGCCGGGCGGATAACGGGTTTTTGGGATCATAGCTGAACCCGCCGCCATGCTGGGACACCCAGCTGTCGCTATCCGGCAGCCCGATCGTGACCGTATCGAAGCCGAGTGCCTTGATGGCCTTGAAGTTGTTGTCGATCGACCTGATCGCCAGGTCGCGCGGGGTAGGGCCTGGCCCGGCATCGTCCGCCAGCTGCGCCCAGAACGATCCTTGCAGGCGGTGGTAGAAAACACTGTGAAACGGTGCGGCAAAAGCATGACCAGGTGCTGCGGCCGTCAGCGCCATCCAGCACAGCTTGAGGCGAAGACGTCGTCGGGGTTTGCTCAGCAGGGCAACACCGCGCCTGATCGCTGTCATAAGGGGAGCGGGCATGAGGGGAACGGGCATACTTCGCCAAGCCCTTGCGATCAAAAAATTTATCAGCGAAGAGGATGGCATGGTCCCCTGCAGTGGCAACCAAGCCGAAAACCACAGAAAAGTTCCCCACATCCCCCGCCACCTTGGCGGCAGACCCAAGGGTGGTATCCGGCACGGCAGGGGCTGGTTGGGCCGCCTTGCACCCCGCCTTGCCATCGTCGTGCAGGCTACGCACCATAGGGCACCTGCCGCCCTCACGAGAGTGGACGAATGCTGACCCCTCCTCGCGGCCGGGCCGCCCTGTTGATCGCGGCGACGGCGCTGGCGGCCGCGCTCGGGGCCGCTTCGCCCGCACGATCCGGCGAACCTTATCGCCCGATCGACGCCACACTGGCCGATAAGACGATCACCCTGACCGGCCATGACCTGACGATCGAAGACTTGGTGGAAATTGCCCGCCATGGCGCGAAAGTGGCCACCAGCGCGGGATTGCGGGAGGGGGCGGCCGCCTCTTTCGGCCTGATCCTGCAAGCGCAGGCGGAGGGGGTGCCGGTGTATCTGTTCAACCGCAACCCTGGCTCGGGCCGCGAGATCGTTTCGCTCAAGGGCGATCCGGATTCGCCGGCGTTCAAGGCCGAAATGGCGCGCCGTTATGGCGGCGCCGCGCCCACCCATGGCGAAAATCGCGGTTTTGGCGACGACATCGCCAGCGAGGATGTCGGCCGCGCGATGCTGGCGGTGGATCTGAACAACATGCGGTATTTGGCCGCCAGCCCCGGCTTCGTGCAGGGCATTGCCGACCTGCTCAACCATGGCGTCACGCCCGCGGTGCGGTGGCGCGGCGCGCTGGGCGAATCGGATTTCGTGCCGACAGGGGCGGTGCTGCGGGGCCACGGTTTCGCCTATTACCAAGGGGTGCGCATGCCGGCCGCGGAGGCGCTGGCCAAGGCGGGGCTGAAGCCCATCCAATTCCAGGGGGCGGACGGCAATCTGGTGACGACCAGCGCGCTGACGACCGGGTTCGCCGCCTTGCTGGTGTATGATCTGCGGAACCTGATCGAGTGGCATGACCTGATCTGGGCGATGGATCTGAACGCCATGAACAGCAGCATCGCACCGCTGGCGATGCCGGTGCAGGCGACCCGCCCCTTTGCCTGGGCGAATTTCGCGGCGCTGCGAGAGCTGGATATCCTCAAAGGCAGCTACGTGTTCGATGGCGAATACCGGGTGATCCAGGACCCCGAGAGCCTGCGCGCCACGGTGTGGCGGGATGGCGGTGTCTGGCAGGCCTGGGCCAGGCTTCGCGACAGCACGCTGATCCAGATGAACTCGACCGACCACAACCCGACCGTGCGGCCGGACGTGGCGCCGGGGGACAGTTGGGAACTGGCGACCCCGCAATTGATGAAATATTATGTCAAGGGCGGCAAGTTTTCCAACGGCCGGCATGGCTTCATCTTCTCCAATTCCGACTGGGATCCGTATCCGCTGGCCGACGATGTGGAGGCATTTCCGATCGCGCTGAACAATCTGATGGTCGCGGTAGTACAGCGCATGCATCGATTTGAAGATACTTTCTTCACGGTGACGGACGCGCAGGCGGTGCTGGCGGCGCATGGTGGTGCGGGGGCCACCAGCGGGGTTGGCACCAATGGCGGCGGCGGCGCACTTGCTGATGCGCTCTGGCAGGAATTGAAGCCCTTGGCCAACCCGATCCCCGCGGACGGTGTGGCCGCGGACCGCGGCACCGACGATCTGGACGCGGTGCCCATGCTGAAATTGATGCGGCTGCGCCAGGCGATGGACATCTCCATGGACATACTGGGCCAGGATCTGCTGAACGCGGCGTTCTGGATGGACATACGCACCCTGGAAAAGCCGGACCGCAATTTCGGTGCGGTCCCCACGTCCGTGCTGCGCGGCATCCGCACGCTCGTGCCCTTTCGTGCGGACCCGAACGCGCCGATCCCCGGCGTGACGCCGGATGAAAGCGTAGGGCTGTTCATGCGGGACCACCCGGCGGCGCGTTTTTACGCGGGCGCTGCTGGCCAGCCGCCAGGGCCGAACCCGGCCATTGCGATCGCGGCGCCATGGAAGCGGCCGCCCGGGGGTGGCGCGGGCGCGCGCTGATGCGCTTGGCGTTCTACCATGGCGGCGTTGTGTTAACACGCGAGGCCTTGTCCTGCGGTGGCAGAAATTCGTCTTCAGCTGCCGATGGGAACATCATCTGGCGTCCGTTCAGACCATGCTCCTGGCGCAGCCGGGTTTATCAACACCACCGATGCAATGTGATGTCGCGCAATGTCGGCCTGCCATGCCGTGCAAGGTGCCATGCTTTCGATTCGTGGCGGACTTAACCGCGCCGTGTGGCGATTGAACGCTTCGGTGATGCCGTGGCCTGTCGCTTTTACAAATGCTTCCTTGAGCGTCCACAGCCGGATGCGGTCGGTTCTTGGTGCAGACTGTTCCACCGACGAAAAGTACCGAGACACGATCAGATCACTAATGACACGGTCGGCCGGCTCAAGATCGAGGCCAACCTTTCCGCTCGTCGACACCGCAATCCCAACCAGCCCGTCGCAATGCGCGAGACTGAAATCGATACTCTCATATGAAATCAGGTATGGCTTGCCGAAATCCCCGAGCCCGAACCGCAGCGTATCTGGTGCCGCGCCCACGGTTCTGCCAAGGACGAGCCGCTTGAGGCCATGCGCCACAATATGTTGCAATCGGCGACCGGCCACGCAAAATCGCCCGGCCCGTTCATGTTCCGCCGAATCGAGCAAATTCGCAAAGCGCCTCTGCCGCGCTTGGCCGATCTGATCCAGATCGACGACCCAGAGCGCCGCCGGCGCGGGTTTAAGCTCGCGTATGATCCGCTTGTCCCGACGCCAGTCCACGACTCAGTCAGCCGCGTCCGCGTGCACGCGGGGGATGGCGCGGCCTTGGGGAGGGGGCAGATAGTTCACGCTTGCGAAATAGGAAAAGTACCGTTTCAGTAATGTTTCCTGGTCGGGACAGGCCTTCATTTCCTCGGCCGCCACCGCAAAGGTATTTGCCATGTTCATATCCGGAATTCGTGTCTGATGCGCCTGCAAACCGCGGATAAAATCCAGAAACGGATAGAGCGCATTGGTCTTGACGAGGGACGACCCAATCAGTTCGCGTTTCCAGATTTCGAACGGCACATGGCGGATCGGGTAGCCAATCCGGCGAATGACCTCGACATAATCCGCATCGTCCAATGGATCGGGATGATTCATGTGGAACGTCTTGCGTAAGCATTCGGGTGCCCCGATCAGCTTGGCCAATATCCGCGCCGTCACGTCGATCGGCACCATTTCCACCTTGGAATCCATGTGCGGAAAGCTGCCGAGTTGAACGCATCCCTTCAGGAAACTCGGCAGGAACTCATTCAGCTTGTGGTAGACGCCGCTTTCCGCCAGGCCTGAGAGCATGCCCAGGCGGTAGATACTGGCCGGATACCCTGCCTGGATTGCCCGCCACACGATCTTGTCCGCGACCCATTTCGTCTGCTCGTAGCCGTTGGGCAAATCCTCGCTGCGGTCGAGTTCTTCATCCTCGGCAAGGACATGGTTACGGGCATACCCGGACATCAGCACGCCCAGTGTCGATACAAAGTGAAAGGGTTTGGCTGAGCGGGCGGCGGCGAAGCGCATAGCCTCGATCGTGCCGTCGATATTCGTGCCGCGCAGATGCGAGAACGGGAAAATGAAATTCACCGCCGCACCGTTGTGGATCACAGCATCGGCTTGCGCGGCATAGCGGTTGTAGTTTTCATCCGACATGCCAAGCCTGGGCTGATCCAAGGCCCCGGGCGCGGCTGAGATCCGGGATGCGTAATCGGGCCGCCAAAGGCCGTAGCGCTCCAGATTTTGGCGGATGCGGGCCATCCCCTCAGTATCATGGCGGGCCCGCACGTGGCACACCAGCCGGACATGCGGCTGTTTCAGCAACTGCGCGGCCAGGTAGCCGCCGACATAGCCGGTGCCGCCGGTGAGGAAATAGGTATACGGCCCGGCATTGCGCGCGCAAAGCTGCAGGTTGCGTGCAGCCGCGGCGGCAGCCTCCACGTCAGCGGGCAGTGCCGCGAAAGATTGCAGCGATGCCGTCGGCATCACCGGCGCGCCGCTGCGGCGGCTTTGAATGAGCTCGGCAAGCCCTGCAACCGTCGGCCGCGCGGCCAGCCCCAAGCCAATATCCTCGGAGATGCCAATCTCCTGAAGGCTGGCCGACAGCGCCGCGCCAGCGAGCGAATCACCACCTAGTTCATAGAAATCGTCCTCGATGCCCACCCGGTCGAGCCGCAACACGGCCGCCCAGATTTTCGCGATCTGCACGTGCAGCGGATTTTGCGGCGCCAGAAACGGCTGGGCCAGGGCGGGGCGCTGCCGCGTGCGCAGTGCCAGAGCCTGCTGAAGCAGCAAGCCGTCCCCCCGCAGCCCGGCGATCCAGCCCAGACCGGCGCTGGCGGCGATCTTGCCATCCGGCATGGCGGCTGGCGTGTCATCCGCCGCCGCGGCGGGCAAGGGATGAGCGCTCATGCCGGCAAGGACGCCGTCAATCTCATCGACGCAAAAACTCACCATGCCTTGCGCGTTCAACCCGGCGCCAATGGATTGCAGATAGGCCCGTGCCGGCTGATTGCGATCCGACGGACGGAAGGCGAGCGAGACACGCCGCACGCCAGCCTGCCCTGCCAGACCTGCGATAAAGCCAAGCAGCGCATGCTCGACCCGGCGCCCCAACACGCGGCAACTCAGCATCATGCTGTCCACCGTGCAGGCGCCATTTCCCCAATCGAGCGTCGCGAGGCCGACAAAACCGTACTCGCCAAACCGGTCCCGCACCTCTACCTTGAGCGCGCGTGCCGGGTTGTGGCCAATCAGCGCAGCCATCTCGGCCTCGGTGCGGCGCAGGGTGGTGGTGTTGAACTGATTGGTGCGTTGGGTCAGTTGCGCGGCGCGCGGCAGGTCGGCCTCGGCCAGCGGCGTGATCTCGATCCCGATGCAGAGCGAGGCCAGATAATCCTCGACGTTGCCAAGTTCTGCCCTGGACTGCCGGCGTTCGCGCTCCACGGCGTAAAGCTCGGTACGGCGTGCATCCTCCGCCGTGGCGGTCCTGGTATCGAATGCCCAGTGGGCGTCCAGAAATGCCTCGAACGCGGCGGCGTCAGCGGGTAAGTGCACAACGGTTACTTGCGGCAGGGCAGCGGCCACGGCGGCGCATTCGGCCGGGCTGTCATCGAGGAAGATGAAACTGTCCAGACCAAGGCCAAGGTCGTTGGCGATGGCGCGTATATTGTCTGGCTTGGGCTGCCAATTGATCCGCCAGGCGGCGATATCCGCGCGCGAGAGCAGCATATCCGCGCGGCTGTCGAACACAGCCCATACGTCGGCTTCGGCATTCTTGCTGGCCAAGGTGATCAACTGGCCAGCCTGCTTGCGGCGCAGCAGGAACGCCTGAAGTGCGCGATGGCCGGCGGCGATGGCCACGCCAGCTGGACCGTCTTCGCCAACGACGCCAGCCCACAGCGTATTGTCGCAATCCACCACCAACACCTTTGCAGGCTCGGTCAGGCAGCCATGGAGCACCCGGCCCAGGCGTAGCGCCAACGCCGCATAGCCCGCAGGCGTGTAAGGCATATGGCCGATGCGGTCCCGCACCAGGTCGTAATGCGCGCCGCCCTCGCCGCGCAGATCGGCCAAATCTACGCCAGGGATCAGCGCGATGGCGCTGATCAATTCACCATCAGCCTCTGGCATCGCGGCGCCATCACCATGCGGGCAGAGCACGGCCAAAATCGGGCCGGACAGCCGTGCACGCGCGGCCTGCAACGCGGTGGCAAGCTGCCCGACGACGGATCTGACGTCCTCAGCGGTGGGTGTTCCAAGGGCATGGCGAAACCAGTCCTCCAGGCGCAGCAGAACCACATGGGCGGCCGTGCCCTGGCCGGCAAACCCGCCGGCAGGATCAAGCAGTTGCTGGAGGATTTGGTGATAGGGCGCAAACGCCAGCGTGGCATTTTGTCCGCCCGCGTCAAGTAGAGCGGCGAGTGGCGCCTCAATCGGCTCGATCGTGAAACTGGCTGCCAAAACAATGCGTCGCGGCAGCGCGCGGGCGGTGGCGGCAGCCATGGCCGGCGGGATCGAAGCGGCAATCCTGTTGATCAGCTCAGCAAAATCCCTCGTGTCGTAGAATAAGGTCGCGGGCAGATCGGCACCGGTTTTCCCGCGCAACTCCTCGGTCAGCCGCGCCACCGCGAGCGAGTCGACGCCGAGTTCGGCCACCGAATTGGCCGCTTGGATCTCATCGAGTGGCATCTCGAGCAGGCCGGCCAGGCGGTCGTGCAGCCAGGTGCGGATATCGTCAAAGGTCATGGTCGTGGGGCTTCGATCAAATGGGTGGGGTGGCGGTGGGCAACACGATCATCCACCCCCGGCAAGGTGATTTCATAAATCCCCGTCCGCGATGCAATCACCGTCTTCACCGGCACATCGGCCCCCCGTACACGCCGGGTGACGGAAATCTTGTAGTCGGCGCTGACGGTCAAATGCGCCAGACGCTCGTCGCCATCGGGATCCTCATGCCGCCACAGGCACATCTCCTCTGGCCGGGCCGTCACCTCGCCCCGGAATACCGTATCGCCGGACCGGGCGGTAAAACGCCAGCCCTGAATGTCGCGTGTGCTGGCATTGCCAAACAAGGCCTGGGCAAGGCCGTTGCACCGGTAGTCGATGCCGTCCATACGAAAGAAGAAGATGCTCAGAGGCTTCATCGGCACACCGCCAAGTTTCGTAGCGGCGAACACGCCGTCGAAGATGAAGCCCGGGTCGTTATGGAAATTCGCGCAATGTCCCCAACTCCAGCCGACGACATTTTTCGGTCCCCAAAAATGCGACTGCACGGCGGGCGCCCCGCGCGTTGCGTAGCGCTTGCCCGCCACCTCGATCCATCCGGATAGCCGGCCACCACAATAGCCGGACACGAATTTGGTCGGCGGAATCGGCAGATTTCGCAGCGGGGCGGGGATGTGGGCGATCTCCATGCCTGGCGTATCGAAGGCGACGGACCAGGAAATCGCCGCCGGGCCCTCGTCAATCGAACCCGCCGACGCTCCATTCGTCATCTCGGCATGTCCTATCGCAACCCGGAAGGGTGCGTCGGCGATGCGGGCCGAGGCCAGATTGTGAGCATGCTTGACCGTGAGACTTCGGGCCGGGTTTGCAAGATCGATGACACCCGCCCAAATTGCGGCCTCGTCACGCCCCGAACGCGACGAAAACAACAAGCTGCGCAGCCAGCCTGCCACTGCGTTCTCGTGGTCCCACCACTGGATGTAATGGACCTCGTAGAAATCCCTTCGCCCCGCGTGCCAGCGCACCCGGTTGGCAGCCTGCTGTGATGGCGTGGGCAGCAGCACGGTCAGGCCGGGACTGCCAACCGCGCCGCGGCCGCTTCCGGCGCGCGCGTGAGCAAGGTGTTGGCCAAACCGCCAATGCAACGCTGGAAATAGGCGCTTTGAAGTGGGGCGGCGTGCAGCCCCGCTTCTGCCAGACGCAACCGGGTTGCATCGGCCATCCAGCGAGGCTGCGCATGCCGCACATACAAATCCAGCACCGTTTCCGCGCCGTTACCCGGATCGATCAAGAACGGCAACACAGCGAACAGGTCGTTTTCGGGCGGCAAGGCATCCCGCAGGATCAATAGCCAGCGTTCATACGGCACCGGGGCCAGTTGGTATCCAGCGCGCAAGGTTTCCGCCATGAGGCGGCTGAACGATAATGGCTCGGCCGCCATTAAGTGGAAGATGTCAGCGCCGCTGGCCGGCTGACGTGACAGCGCCACGATCGACCGCGCTGCGGCATCGACGGGCACGAAGGGCAGATCCATGGCAATGTCTGGATAAAGCCCGAGCTGGATCGACCCGCGGATCATCCTGCAAAGGAAGTCCTCCTTGTTCCAGTAGCCGGTTCGCGTATCGCCGCCGATGAACCCGGCCCGGTAAATACCAACCGGCATGCCCCGTGCGGCGGCTTGCGTGAGGAGCGACTCGGCTGCCCATTTCGATTGCGCGTAGCCGCCACGCAATCCATCGGGATCGTCGAGATGGTCGCCTTCGCCAATCGAGGGCATCCCGATACGGTCAGGGCTGTTGAACACCGCAAGAGTCGAGGTGAAATGGACAGGCTTGAGCACCCCGGCTGCCGCCAGCCGCAGGCACTCCAGCGTCGCGTCCACATTGGCCGCCTTTAGCCCCGGATAGGACGATACGAAATCAACCGAGGCGCCGTTATGGTAGATCGCATGGAGGCGCGCCCCCAGGGCGGCAAACTCCGCTGCCTCCAGGCCAAAGCGCGGCACGCCGAGATCGCCGGGAATGGCTTCAATTCGCGCGGCAAAACGCTGATCCCACGCGCCGATATCCTTGAGTTTCTCCACCAGGCGGGCGTGTCCGGCGGCAGCGCTGGCCGCGCGGACGAGGCAGCAAACGCGCGCGCCGGTCTGGGTGAGAAGCTCCCGCAGCAAGAATGTGCCGAGAAAGCCTGTCCCACCCGTCAGCAAGACAGTTTCCGAAGCGCCCGGCGGGGTTCTGGCGGGGTGAATTCCGGCAGGCAGGATTTCGGCGGGCAGGATCGGCAGGGGCAGCCTGTGGGCCTGCGCGGGCCGCCCGATGCCACTGCACAGATCGGCCAGCTCGTCCAAGCTCAGGCCGTCCCGCAGCTGCGCGGCGGATAGAGCGCGGCCGAAACGATCCTCAACTGCCAGGACAAAGCGGACAGTGGTGATCGAATCAAAGCCGAATTCCGGCAGCGGCCGGTCGTTTTCCATCAAGGGCTCGGGGAAACCGGTCAGCCCGGCCACCATTCGCCGCAACACCGGCAGCGCCGCTTGCCGCTTGCCGGCTGCATCCATGGCCGCAAAGCCGGCCCGGTCCAACACCTGCCCATCGTCAGCATCCACAATCGTGCCGTCCGGCGGCATGTCGCCACCGGCCCAGGCACCGGAGGCGACCAGTTGGGCGCAGCGCCGGCGCTGTATTTTGCCGGTCGGCGTCATGGGGATCGTATTGTCCGGCAGATGGATCAATGCCCCAACGCGGATCCCATGATCGGTGGTGATCGCGCGGCGGATCGTGGCGTCCAGCGACGCCTCCTCCGGCAGTTCGATCGCGATGGCCAGGCATTCCCTCCCGCCACTCTCGGCGGCAAACGATGCCAGCCTGGCAGTGGCAAGGCGGAGGTCGGCGCGGCGCAGCGTTGCCTCCAGATCATCAGGGTAGAAGTTCAAACCCCGGATGATGATCGTCTCCTTGAGCCTGCCCACGACGTGGAGCTGTCCCTCAGCGATGTAGGCGAGATCACCGGTCCGCAGAAACGGCCCCTGCCCATCGTCCGTGGTGGCGCGAAACGCAGCCTCGCTCGCCGCATCGTTGTTCCAGTAGCCGGCACCCACGGCGGCACCGCCGATCCACACCTCGCCGACAACCCGGTCCGGTTGAACGGCGCGGCTGTGTGGATCCACCGTGATCACCTGCTGTCCCGGCAAGGGAAAGCCACTCGCGACAATGGCCCTTCCGGCTGCGTGGCCGGCGGGAACCGGCCGGGCCATGCCCTGCTGCAGCCCGTCGCGATCAATCCAGTCGCGGGCCGCCCCGTGGCCATGTCCGCTGGCCGTGGAGATCATCGCTGCCTCGGTCAGGCCGAACATGGTATAAAGGGCGGTGGCGCGCAAACCATTATCAGCAAACCGGCTCGTAAAGCGATCAACCACTTCGCTGCGAACCGCCTCGCCCCCGATCACGGCAATTTCCACGCAGGACAGGTCGAGCCCATGGCTCTGTGCGGGCGTCGTCGCCTGGGCCACCATCTCGTAGGCGAAGGTGGGCGCACCGGTCACCGTCACGCGGTAGCGATCGATCGCCTGGACCCAGCGGGCAGGCTTCTCGACGAAGTGTCGCACGGGGAACCCAACCAGATTCCCGCCCGCGACCAAGGGCAGCACAATGCCGGAAAATAGACCGGAGACATGATGGCCCGGGAGCCAGACGCAGAAGGTGGAGTTGGGCCCGAGCCGCGCATCGGTGGCCATTGCCCACGCGGCATGGATGAGATTTGCCTGCGTCAACGCCACCCCTTTGGGCTGTCCCGTCGAACCGGAGGTGTAGAGCAGCACCCACACCGTGCCGGGTGAAACGTTACCCGCGTTGCGTGGCGCCTCGCCCACGACCAGGTCAGCGAACATCGCGCGGGGCAGAGCGCTGATCAGGTCGGGCCAACCCGCCATCTCACCGGCTACGACCGGGTCGGACAGCACAAGGGCGGGCGCGCAGTCCTTGACGATCGCCTCGATGCCAGCAAGCGCGGCCGGCGGGGCGCCGGCCTCGGGCGGTGGCACGGGTACGGCGATCACACCGGCAACGGCGCAGGCAAGAATGCTGACAGTGTAGTCAAGCCCTGGGGCCATCATCACCAGCACCCGGCCGCCTTGCCCGATCCGCGCCCGTAATGCTGCGCCCACCACGGCGGCACTATGGGCAAGTGCGGGAAAGGTCAGTCGCGGCCCCTCCGTTTCGCCATCGGCCAGGGTGAGGAACCAATGGTCGGGAAATTCGGCCGCCCGGGCGGCGAGAAGGCCGGCCACGCTCAGCCGGCTTGGGTCGCGGACAATCATGGCGGCCGCGCTTTAACCGGTTACCAGCGGCCGCTCAGCCAGGGCCAGCGCCCCGGCCTCGAAATCCCGGCGGCAAATCGCGCGCTGTATCTTGCCGCTGGTCGTCCGCGGCAGTTTCCCCCGGCGCACGAACGCAACCTTGCTCAGCCGCAGATCGAATTCCTTGACGATCTCGGCACGCAGCTTTCTGATGACGGCGGCGGGATCGAAATCGGTCATGGTTTCTTGGGTGATTTCGGCCGCGACCACCAATTCCTCCCCATTTTCCCCCATGATGGTGAAGGCCGCCACGCCGTTCTCGCGGATAGCGGGATCAGCGGATTCGATCGCCTGCTCGATATCCGACGGGCTGTAATTCCGGCCGCGGATGATGATGAGGTCCTTCAGCCGACTGGTCAGGAACAATGCGCCGTTCGACATGAAACCCATATCGCCCGTGCGCAGGTAGGGGCCTTCGCCGGTGGCGAGATGCGCCCCGAAAATCTCGGCGGTCGCCTCGGGGTTTCCCCAATACCCCTTCGCCACGATCGGACCAGCCAGCCATACCTCGCCAACCGAACCAGGGTTAAGCCGGCAATGTGTCGCGGGGTCGGCGATGACCAGGTCCACATCCCCCAATGGCCGGCCGCACGATGCGACGAGGCGGGAGCCAGGCTCCGCATGGTCGACCGGCAATGCTATGCCCGTTGAGGCCAGCACATCGCCCGCGAGCCTCAAGGTGCAGGGAACAGCCCCTGGCGGGCCGCCCGTGACGATCAGCGTCGCTTCCGCAAGGCCGTAGCACCAATTTGCGTGGCTGCTCCGGAACCCATGCGCCGCGTAGGTCGCGGTGAACCGGGTCAGCGTCTCCGGCCGGATGATTTCCGCCGCATTGAACGCCACCTGCCACGCGCTGAAGTCTAGGCCTGCGCGCTCCGCCGGCGCCACGTTGGTGACGGCCAGGTCGTAGGCGAAATTCGGCGCTCCGCTGACCTGTGCCCTGTAGCGGCTGATCGCTTGCAGCCAGCGGGCGGGCTTTTGCAGAAAAGCCAGCGGCGCCATCAGGTAGCAGGGCGCGCCCACAAACAGCGGGTGCATCATTCCCATGATGAGGCCCATATCGTGAAACAAGGGCAACCAGGAGACGGTGGTTGAGTGCGGGCCGGTCGCCAGCGCCTCCCGCAGCAGAACCTGGTCGGCGCAGAGATTGCGATGGGTGACGATGACGCCCTTCGGATTGCCGGCGGACCCCGAGGTGTATTGCAGCAGGGCAATGGTCTCGCCGTCCAGATCCGGTAGCGCCACGTCGTCCCCGGCTTCTATGTCGATGTCCTCCACCGCGCGGCATTGGGCTGCCGTCAGCGCACCGAGCGCTTCGCCGAACGCCTCCAGCGTGTCACGGTTACTGATAATCACGGCCGCCGACGCATCGGATGCAATTTTTTGCAGCCTCGCGAGTTGCTTGGTGCGCGATGGCGGCGATGCCGGGACGGCGATGAGCCCCGCGTAGAAGCACGCGTACAAGGTCACGACATAATCAAGGCTCTGGGGCAGCAACAACAGAATGCGGTCGCCGGGCTGCACTCCACTCGCAAGGAGGGCGCGGCCGATCTGCGCGGCTTTCGCTCGGAGCGAGCCGAAGGTAAAATGCCCGTCCTCGGTCTCGCCGTTCTTCAGAAAACAATAGGCCAGGTCTGCGGGAGTGCTTGCAGCGCGATGATCCAGCGCTTCACGAAGTGTCTCGAACGAAAAACGGGCGTTTTGCATCAATTCGGTTCTTTGATGAGGCGCTAACAGCCGTGGCGCTGCTTGGGAGAATGGGCATGGTATTAGCGCGTGCCCGTCAGCCCCCGTTATCACAGGCGTCCCAAAACCATTGCCTGAGCGTCCCTGCGAGCATGAATGCCACCGGTTATGGTTGTTTCAGCCCAATGCTCCAGTCCTGGGTTCCGCGGCCAGATGAGCCGGAAATGTCGGCTTTCATCCGGCGCGAAGACGGGCGATCCATCTGGCGTAATTATCATCGTCATGCGCCAGCTTGCCGGCCGCCGGGACGGCCGCCTCCCGTTGCCAGGTGGTGGGCGTGACGCCATAGACCGCGCGGAACCTGCGGCTGAAATGCGCTTCGCTGGCGAACCCGCAATCAAAGGCTATTTCATGGATACGGCGGCCTTTATTGGCTGGCAGCACCAGAGCCGATTGGGCGCGCGCCAGCCGCCGCTCCTGGATAAAGGCGCCAACCCCGCCCAGAGGCTCGAACATCCGGTAGAGCGTGGTGCGCGAAAGGCGAAAGGCGGCGGCAATGCTGGCAGGCGAGAGATCCGGCGCATTGAGCCGCGCCTCGATATGGCGCTTGATATGGGTGAGCGTTGCGGCTGCCATAGGGGCCTCGGCCCGCGCCCGTGCTTCGGCCGTGGGACGAAAGCAGGCCGCCACCATGCCGATGGTCGCCTCGGCCAGCACCGGTGCCTCACTGGCCGCCATACCGGGCAGGCATTCGCCCAGGGTGCGCAAATGGGTTCTTAGCAACTGGGCCGCCCCACTCTCGCGCGGCAGGATTTCACCATGGAGCGGCCTCGCACGGCCCAGCGCCGCATCCAGCGCGTCACGCGGGATCACCAGGCTATAGAGGTGTGACGGCGGATTCTGCGTCCGCAATGTTTGGGCCAGATCGAGGATGCCTATATCGCCGGCGCGCAGCACAACATCCTTGTCCCCGATCTGCCCGGCATAGCCGCCGGCGGCATAAAACTGGACGAGATAATGGTCCACGGCGTTGCCGAGCACCTTACGTCGCGACCGTACAAAAGTTTGTCCGGCGAAGCGCGTTTCGCCAAATAACACCGCCCCGAGATGCGCGCCGACGACGCTGTGTTCTTCATCCGATCCTGTGGCCGCAGCCGTGGGCGAAACATCAAACAGCACCGAGATACTGTCTCGCCAGGCATCCCAGCGGTCTGGGCTTGGAAGCTGCGCGGTACAAAAACGCGTGATGGGAAGCTTCGGTGTTTTCTCCATAATGTCAAATGTCCCGCATCAAATTGGTCTACACTCAGGCAACACAATGCTAAATGATGGAACAACATATTTGCCTCATCTTGTCTCACGGCCTGAGATTTTCTCCCCCGCCGCGAGAGGCCATAGAGACTATCAGGACACACCCCTGATACCAAGTCTCGATAACTCAAGCCGATGAGCCCAATCTCGCAGTCCGGGGCTCATGATGCGCCAAGGCTGATCGGTAAGCTTGTTCCGGGCATCGCAGCAATGGCCGGCGATATTGTCATGGCAAGTGAAGATGCGGCTGGAGAGCCCGTTGCCGCGCATGAACGCCCAGATTTTCTCGGCTGGGTTGCGCTCGGGGCATTTTTCTTGGCGGCAGCGGCAAGACTGTGATGCCGCCGTTCGACAGATTTCGCCGATAAATGAAATGCTGTTGGTACCGGAAGAAATACCCCTCAACGCCGACCTCAGCCGGGATGGGTCTCGATGTCACGCCGCTTGGTTCAATGGTGTCGAAAGCCTGGAACAAGCCGCTGATGGAAAGCTCGGCCTTCTGCCCCCGGGGTGGAGGCGAGGTCCTGCACGCGGTAGCCCGGCCACCCACGGGGCAGGCGCGCCTGACGACATGGCATCAACCTCCGCCCACGATGAAGCCGAAAGCAGCGGGCTGTGGGCTGTGGGCTGTGGGCTTGTGGGCCAGGAAAGCGTGGGGCCGGGTTGGACAGGGATAGGGATGGCGGGCCACGACCGACGATCCGGCCGTTCGATCCGGCGGCTTACCTGGATAGCCCGGAAGCGATACTTGCCTCTCTCGACGGTGCCTTCGCGGACGGCGATGCCGGCGAGATCGCCGATGCGCTGGGCGTAGTCGCCCGAGCGCGCGGCATGTCTCGGATTTCCGAGCAAACCGGCTTGACGCGGCAGTCGCTTTACAAAGCGTTGAGCAGTGATGGGAACCCGGAGTTCGCGACCGTCCTGAAGGTCATTCGGGCCCTCGGCTTCCGACTGCACCTGGAGCCCGCCTCCGCCGCTGATATGTCGCAGTTACGGCCAGGATAGGTTACGAACGGCTTCAATTGGCTAAGCTGTCGCCCGATGATGATGCGCCGGCATTCGACGGGCTTGCCCATCGTGAACCAAGCTTGCTCTGCCATCCTGATGTGTATATTGAGGGCAGGAGATACACATCCGCGGGATGCCGGGATGCGCACGAACATCGAAATCGACGATGTATTGCTATCGCAGGCCATGCTCGCTGCCGGCCTATCGACTAAGCGCGCCACTGTGGAAGAAAGCTTGCGGCTTCTGGTTCGGATCCACGAGCAGGCCCGGGCGCTGGCAGATATCAACGGATTGGGATGGGAAGGCGATCTGGACGAAATGCGCCAAGGCCGGCGATCGCGCGGGTCGTGATCCTTGTCGACAGCTCCGTGTGGATCGCCCATCTGCGGGGACATCGAACATCGTCTACCGCCAAACTGAAGGAGGAGGCCCGCCGCCAACCGCTGCTGATCGGCGACCTCATTTTGCTCGAAGTCCTTCAAGGTGCCCGGAATGAGGAACATGCCGCGCGTATTGAGCGTGCGTTGCGCCGGTATTCTCTCGTGCCGCTCCTAGGCGCCGACCTCGCCATCTGCGCCGCCCGCAATTATCGCACTCTGAGAGAACTGGGCATCACGATCCGCAAAACGGCCAACATTATCATCGGCACTTTCTGCATCGAGAATCACCACGTCCTGCTCCACGACGACCGTGATTTTGCGCCCATGGAGCAATATCTCGGTCTCATGGTGGCATAAAACGACGCCGCGCGCCGAGGCTGCTATCGGATAGCAACTCGCATTGTAGTGTGAATTGGCGGGCCACGATTTTTCTCAAATGCCCTTTGGCTCGAATATGAGGATCTGGTGGGTCGGGAGGTTTGGACGCAGGAAACCACGGATGGTGAACGCCGGAAGGTTCTTGCCGCTTTGGCGGCCGCGAGCCGATGGGTCAAGATTTTCTATGGGTGGCGGCCCAATCTTCGTGATGAGGGCGACAATCATCTTGTCGAACTGGCGATTGCCGGCGGCGCCGAGGCGATCGTGACCTACAATATCCGAGACTTCAGATTGGCGGACTTGCGTTGGCCGGGCATCGCCGTTCTGACACCACTGGAATGCCTGGAGAGACTGAAATGACGACACTGACGATCCGCCTGCCCGAGGACACGACACTACGTTTGAAGCAACTCGCGGCATCGCGCGGGATCAGCCTGAACAAGCTGATGGAAGAGTTGGGCACGGCAGCGCTGGCGGTTCATGATACGGAGACACGCTTTCGGTTGATGGCGCAAGCCGGTGATCGCAAAGCCGCATTGGATATATTGGCGCGGCTTGACGAGCGCGAAAGCCAGACAACTCCGTCGTAGAGCAGGCGGCAGTAGAGGGCCATAGCGTATAATGGCAGGCCACGCCCGATGATGATGAGCACTATGTCTACGCCATAGCCCTATGATTGGTTTGGAGCTTTGCCGACGTTAAGGACTGGAATAGCCACCAACTGGCGCCCGTCCTCCATCCATGTAATCACGTCTTCCAGGTGCTCGATCCCGCAATGGCCGACCTTTGCCAGCGCGCCAAGAGTTGTCTCCGCTGGCATAACCGCCGGTGGCCACTGCGGAGCGATAGGCACGTAGGTCGCCGGCCATAACAACGAGACGAAGGAGGGCGACTGTCCTTCGAAACCGCAGGAAATGACCCCGATAAGGTGCCCCGCGGCGTCAAATGCTGCCCCGCCGCTCATGCCCCTCTCGGTAAGGGCGTCTACCGCAATTGACGGATTCGGAAGGCCGTGACTGTCTCGCTGGTGCGGATATTGGTGTATCACCGGGCCAACGCTCCCGATCAGCTCCAGGCCTATGAGTGCGCCACGCTCAAAGGAAACCCCGGCGGCTTTGAAGCCGATGAGGCTGATGGTCTCACCAACACACGGCATTCGCGCGGCCATTCGCGCCAAGCTGAACTTCAGGGGGGAGCCGGCCGGCGTCCCGGAGGCCGCTGTGGTACGGACCAAGGTGAGCAAGGACAGATCGCTGCCTTCTTCGTCATGAGTGAAGCTGTCGGCTCGCCAGAGCTCAACCCGACCAGCGGCGTGGACGCTGATTGCCCACAGTTGTCCGCTCGCCTCGGCCAAGAAGCCACGGCATCTCTCGTCGATCACGTGACCGGCCGTGAGAGCTACGCCGGGCGCCACCATGACGGCGCTCCCCCAGATGTGGTGCTGGTCGTTAGAGACCCAATCCAGAGCAACAACGAGGCCGTCCAACTGCGGAAGCTGTAGGTCGCGGAAACCGGCGACGGCATCGATTGTGACCATCTTTTGACGAAATTCGTATTGCACGCCAGGACACGGACTGTCCTCCGGCGGTCCGATTTCGACGTGGTATCTGTCTGAAACCATATTTGACAGCCAAACGGCTCCCTCAGTCTCTTTGTTCAGAAACGTCTCGTCTTTCAACGGATCGCGCAACTTGACTGCCCTAGCTGCGTCGGAGCGTCCTATCTCACCAGAGAAAATGGCCCATTACAATCAACGCAAGCGCCGCGAGAAAGCCGATGACGCAGCTTCGCTTAAGGGCGCGCGTGCCATCCACGAGAGCCTCAACAAGGCGCTCAATCTTACCATCCTTTGATGCTTGCAGTTGCTCCCGGCTGCCAGGCCCGGCCTCCTCTGGCGCCTCTGGCCCGGCCGCCATGCGCCAACCGACGGATTTGACGTAACCACGTAACGGCTCCGGCCCGTGGCCGCCCGCAACAGTAAAAAGCCCCCACGAGGTAGGATGGATCCTTACCAGTCCGGCGACCCATTCAATTCCAATGTTTAGTTCGACGTCACGCCGGGCGAGTAGATCGGCTTCCAGTAAAGCCAGTACGTCCGGCGGAAAAGCGCAGCTAACCGACCAAGCACTTGTAATGCCGTGCTCGACGGTAACGAAGAGAGTTGCGGTCGGCGGGGCTTTGCAAAGCTTATCAAAGATATACTCTCTAATCCGCCCTTCTGGGGTCGCCCGATCGTGAGGGGTTGCGAGTTCCTCTAATCTCCGGCTTACCTCCCAGTCTTCCTTGGCATAGGCGTCGGACTTGAGCTCCAAAGCGAATTCACTTTCGTCTCGGTCCTCCCCGATTAAGCAAACCTTGTCGTTCTTCGAAACTGCTTTCCCGGTTATAGAGGTGTTGAACTTGCCGCCTGATGCAGGCTCAAGGATCGTCTCACCCCAATGCCGATATACGGACAAATCCAAGCACTTGATGCGAAACCTGCCGGTTGCAAACTCATAGCCTCCGAATGGCGACGCCTCAATATCAGTCATCGTCAACCCGCCAATTGTCCATGTCTCCAAGGGTACCCCCGAATCCATCGGCGTTTCGAAATCAGTGCCAAAAGCGAGGGAGTGCCAGAGCCAGCGTTATTAGCGCTATAAGGCCAACGGTCCAAGAAAGGCGCCCAAGCAAAGCCTCGATCGAAGATAGCCTACCAAGCAGTGCGAAATTCACCCTGGCGGTGTCGGCATAGAATGCTCGGTCACTGCCGTCCGGCACCGCTATACTTAGAGGCGCGTTATCCGCGTTGCTATGAAGGTCAATATTAAATGAGATATTCTCGATTGGTATGGATGGATTTTTTTCGTTATCCCATTTCTGGCCGCTGCCGTGTGGCTCCCAGCCGTACTCCAGTTCACCATGAGCTAGAAAAATTACTGCTGTCCGAAGCGTTTTCCCGGACAAAACCAGCGCGTGAAATCCCGCCAAGTCAACGTCAGCGAGCCGCCAAATCAGCCACAGCTCAGGCTCCCGTTCGACTCGCCCTGGGACATAGCGCATTTCACTGGAAAGCTGCGCGCCGACCGCACTTTGCTCCCGCCGAGTGACGAATAACTTGGCAGATATAGCCTTGTCTTCCTGCTTACGAAGTGCAGCGAAGCTGCTGCTCTGGAATACCTCGCCGGTCTTCAAGTCGAGATGTGAGCGCCCCTCTGGAACCACATCAAACGCGACGTGGAGCTTATTGTCGGACCAGGATGCACTTGCGCCTTCAATATCTAAAATCACTCCATTTCCTCCCCCGATTGACGAACCGGCAGAGCGCGATCGGATTGCATTGATTCTGCTTTCGCCTTGTCAGTCAGCCGCTCATATTCTTCCACCGAGAACACCACTACGACGCCGCGCCCGTGCTTCCCGATTACACCGGGCCTGCACGCGCACTGTCAATTAGCAGCCCAAAAGCGTTCTTAGCCTCACGCGCCGACATGATCTTCAAGGCCAACTGCGTGACGCCTTCTGGAGCCATGAGGGGCAGAATAGCTAGTCTTGGCAAGCTGTCTCGATGGCTGTGCGGCGGGGAGTGGAGGACGAATTTCGGTGGCTTCGGGCATGGACATTTGACGGCATGATAAAAGCGACGCCTGCCTTCGGTGGGTTTGCTTTGGTCGATCAATGGTTTAGGGCGCTGCCGCCGGAAGCGCAATGATGTCGCTTTTCTGGAATACCCAATGGAATCAATTCGAATTGCGCCATCCTTCGCTGGTTTTGGGATTTCTTGTGCGACGATACGTGGACGGCAAGGGAAAAGCTTGGCCGTCCAGACCGCCTATGTGGTTGTTATGATTAAAGTTCTCAGAGAACTGGCAAGGATTCTCTGCCAGCCGTTTCGGCAGGAACCTCAATGATCTCAACGCTCGGAGCGCCATCCAGCCTCAGTTGGGCCAGGAAAGGGCCGGAAAGAGGAGGAGGGCGCCCCGGCAGCGAACCCCGGTGAAAATGACTGGCGGAGCCCGGCAGCCCATGATAGGTTACATGTAACTGTAGTGGAGACTTATCATGCCCTCTGCATCAGGCGCCAAGCCCTCGCGCATCAAGGTGCGGGAACATCGTGAGCGCCTGCGCGAGCAGGGCCTGCGCCCGATCCAGATTTGGGTGCCGGACGTGCGGTCCCCGGCCTTCCGGTCGGAAGCCCATCGTCAGTCGGCCGCAATCGGCGCCAGCGCACATGCCGTCGATGACCAGGCGTTCGTCGACGCCGTGGCGGATTGGGGCGATGAGTGAAGCCCAACGTTTTAAGGAGGGGCGAAATATGGACGGTCGCCGGCGGCAAGGACTACGCAGGCAAGCCCCGCCGCGTCGTTATCGTTCAGGACGATAGTTTTGATGCAACCGACTCCATCACCATCTGCGCCCTCACCACGGATGAGACGGACGCGCCGCTGTTCCGACTGCCGGTGCAACCCAACGAGCGCAACGGCCTGCGGGCGACATGCCGTTTGATGGTGGACAAGATCACCACCGTGCCAAAGACGAAGCTTGGCGCACGCGTCGGCCGGCTGGACGACGAGGATATCTTGCGGCTCAACCAGGCCGTTCTCGTGTTCCTGGGACTGGCTGTCTCAACCCGGCCCAAGCGGCAAGCACCAGTCTTTCCGACATAAGCTCGAGCGCCGGGTCGTAAGTGTTGGATTCTGCACCTAAGGGTGGTACATAGACACACGGCAGTAGCATGATCCTCCGCTTTCGGGACGGTTGGCTGCGCGACTTCTTCGTGGAGGATACGCGGTCTCGGAATATCCCGTCCGACCTCGAAAGCCGCCTCTTCCGTAAGCCGCAGATGATCGACGACGCGACGACTGATCAGGATTTGCGAGTACCGCCCAGCAACCACTTCGAGAAGTTGCGCGGTAACCTGGCAGGCTTGCATCCGATCCGCGTCAACAATCAGTGGCGTCTGGTTTTCCGCTGGGACGGCGGAAGCGGCGAAGCAGAAGGCATTTATCTAGACGACCATAGTGACAGATGAGGCGAACCATGCTGACGACGCAGCGGAAGCCGGCCAGGGTCGGCGAAATTCTGACCGAAGAGTTCATGCAGCCGATGAGGCTGACGCAAGCAGCGTTGGCCGAAGCGATGGGTGTGCAGCGCAAGCACGTCAATGAACTGTGCAATGACCGCCGGAACGTCACTGCGCCGACCGCGCTCATCCTCGGCCGCGTGTTCGGCAATAGCGCGGAGTTCTGGCTTAACGTGCAGCGGCGCAGCGATCTGTGGGAGGCAATGCATTCCCCCCGCGAGCGCGAACGGATTGAACGGGCAAGGCCGCTGAACGCCGCCGCCTGAAACACAGTTGACGCACAGAAGCGGCTTCGCCCGGGGTTCGCAGTTCTGGTCCGAGTTGGCGGAGGGGATGAGATTCGAACTCACGGTACACCTTTACAGTGTACAACGGTTTAGCAAACCGCCGCCTTCAGCCACTCGGCCACCCCTCCGCCGGGATGCAACACGACGTTTGCCAGAGTGTTCTAGGGCCTGGCACCGGGGCGGTCAATGAAGCCCACCCAGCCCGCGGCGATCAAACGGGCGGGTGAACTGGCCCCGGGCGCCTGGCATCGGCCTGAAGCAGCGGCCTGATCACAAAAACAACGGTCAGCACGGGAATGAGAGCCGGAACAATGCTCACCCACGGGAATGGATGGGTCAGGAAAATCGGCACCATCGCCTCGGCGAAACAGACAACGACCAGAATCGCGGCCATCCTGAGCACCAAGTTGAGGGGAAGACACGTGGTCATGCGGGCCTCCGGGGTGGGAAGGTGACGAGAAAGAAAGTATGTTCTTTTTTGAAAAAAAGAACCAAAAAACTTTTATTCGTTCAGGTACGCGTCGAGCCTACCGTGTCGGGTCATAGGGACGGCGAACAGATAAAAGTTTTTTGCTTCTTTTTTTCAAAAAAGAAGACCTTTCTTACCCTAACCTTGCCTTCAACGCCGCATTCACCAGCGCCGGATTCCCCTTCCCCCCCATCGCCTTCATCACCTGCCCGACAAAGAAGCCAAACAGCTTCTCCTTCCCGCCCCGAAACTCCGCCAGCTTGTCCGGATTGGCGGCCAGAACGGCCTCCACCGCGGCGTCGATGGCGCCGGTGTCGGTCACCTGGCGCAGCCCCCGCTGCTCCACGATCTCGCCCGGGGCGGCGCCGGTTTCAACCATCGCCTCGAACACGTCCTTGGCGATGCGGCCGTTGATGGTGTTATCCGCCATCAAATCCAGCAGCGCGCCCAGATTGGCGGCGGAGACGGGGCTATCCTCGATCCCCTTCCCTGTGCGGTTCAGCGCGGCGAAGAAATCGCCGGTGATCCAGTTGGCGGCCAGGCGCGCATCCCGGCCACGGGCGACCGTTTCAAAGAAATCCGCGACAATCTGCTCCGCCACCAGAACGCCGGCATCGTAGGCCGGCAGTCCATAGGCGGAAATGAACCGCGCGCGCTTCGCATCCGGCAGTTCCGGCAATTTTGCGCGCAAGTCCTCAACCCATTCCGGTTCCAGCACCAGCGGCAGCAGATCGGGGTCCGGAAAATAGCGGTAATCATGCGCATCTTCCTTGCTGCGCATGCTACGGGTGTGGCCGCGCGCGGGATCGAACAGCCGCGTTTCCTGCACCACCTGGCCGCCGGATTCCCAAACCTCCACCTGGCGCTTGGCCTCCGCCTCGATGGCCTGCATCACGAAGCGCACGGAGTTCACGTTCTTCACCTCGCAACGGGTGCGGAACTCTTCGCCGGCGTGGCGCACAGACACGTTCACGTCCGCGCGCATGCTGCCTTCATCCATGTTGCCGTCGCAGGTGCCCAAATACCGCAGCACCGTGCGCAGCTTGCGCAAATACGCGCCCGCTTCCTCCGGCGTGCGGATGTCCGGCTCGCTCACAATCTCCATCAGCGCCACGCCGCAGCGGTTCAGATCGATGAACGATCGGGAGGGGTCCTGATCGTGCATGGATTTGCCGGCGTCCTGTTCAAGATGCAGGCGCGTTATCCCGATCGTGCGCACGCTGCCATCGGCGAGTTCGATCTCGATTTCGCCGCGCCCCACGATCGGGTGTTCGAACTGGCTGATCTGATAGCCGCTGGGCAGATCGGCATAAAAATAATTTTTCCGGTCGAAGCGGCTGACCAGATTGATCTGCGCGTTCAGCCCCAGCCCCGTGCGCACCGCCTGGGCCACACATTCCCGGTTCGGCACCGGCAACATGCCGGGGAAAGCGGCATCCACAAAACTCACCTGCGTATTCGGCGCCGCGCCAAAATCGGTGGCCGCGCCGGAAAACAATTTGGATCGGCTGATCACCTGCGCATGCACTTCCAGCCCGCACACGATCTCCCAAGTGCCGGTGCTTCCCTCGATCGTATAGCTCATGCGCCCCCCCCTGCGCGCAAGGCGGGTTTTGCCGAAAACCCAGCCGAATCCTCGATCACCTGGCTCACGGCAAACACCGTCTCCTCATCATAGGGCCGCCCGATCACCTGCAAACCCAGCGGCAAACCCTGCGAATCCAGCCCCGCGGGAACCGACATCGCGGGCACGCCCGCCATGCTCGCCGGCACCGTGAAAACATCGTTCAGATACATCGCCACCGGATCGTTCATCTTCTCCCCTTGGGCGAACGCGGCCGAGGGCGCCGTCGGCGTGAGCAGCGCATCCACGGTAGTAAACGCGTCCGTGAAATCCTTCAGAATCAGCGCCCGCACTTTCTGCGCCCGCAGGTAATAGGCATCGTAATACCCGGCCGAAAGCACATAGGTGCCGATCAGGATACGACGTTTCACCTCCTCGCCAAAACCCTCCGCCCGCGTGGCCTCGTACAGCTCCGTCAGGTCCTGGCCATCCGCCCGCAGCCCGAACCGCACGCCATCATACCGCGCCAGGTTGGAGGAGGCTTCGGCCGGCGCCACGATGTAGTACGTGGCCAAACCGTATTTCGTGTGCGGCAGGGAAACATCCACAATGTCCGCGCCCGCATCCCGCAACCAGTCCAGCCCCTGCTGCCACAGGCGCTCGATTTCCGCCGGCATGCCATCGGCACGGTATTCGCGGGGCACGCCGATCTTCAGCCCGCGCACGCCGCGGCGGCACGCCGCCTCGAAATCCGGCACGGCCAGATCGATGCTCGTGCTGTCCTTCGGATCGAACCCGGCCATGCTGCCCAGCAGGATGGCGCAATCCTGCACCGTGCGCGCGAACGGCCCCGGCTGATCCAATGAGCTGGCGAACGCCACCACGCCCCAGCGGCTGCACCGGCCGTAAGTCGGCTTGATCCCCGCAAGCCCGCAAAACGCCGCCGGCTGCCGGATCGATCCGCCCGTATCGGTGCCCGTCGCCCCCATGGCGAGCCGCGCGGAAACCGCCGCCGCCGACCCACCGGAGGATCCGCCCGGCACCAGCACGGCATTGCTGCCACCGCTGCGCTTCCACGGGCTCTCCACCGGCCCGAAAGCCGATGTCATGTTGCTGGATCCCATGGCGAACTCATCCAGATTCGCCTTGCCCAGGAACACCGCGCCATCATGCAGCAGCCGCGCGCTCACCGTGCTCTCGTAGGGCGGCACAAAATTCTCCAGTATCCGGCTGCCGGCCGTGGTGCGCACCCCTTGCGTGCAGAACAGATCCTTGATGGCGAGCGGGATGCCGGTCAGCGGCCGCGCCTGGCCGGCTGCGATCGCCTGGTCGGCGCGGGCGGCCTGCAAAGCTGCCTGCTCGTCCGTCACGGTGATAAAGGCGTTCAGGCGCGGGTTCAGCTCGGCGATCGCCTCGATATGGGCCATCGTCAGCTCGGCCGCCGAAATCTGCTTTCCCCGCAGCGCATCGCGTGCGGCGGCGATGGTGAACTCCGTCAGCATCATTCCACCACTTTCGGCACGGTAAAGAAGCAACCCACGCGATCAGGCGCATTGGCCAGGATCGCCTCGGCCTGGTTGCCGTCCGTCACCACATCCTCGCGCAGCCGCAGGGCGATCTGCGCCCCACCGGTCAGCGGCTGCACGCCCTCCACATCCACCTCGGAGAGCTGCTCGATCCAGCCAAGAATAGCGTTCAGCTCGCCTTGCAGGCGGGGGATATCGGCCTCCTGCACGCGGATGCGGGCGAGTTTGGCGATGCGCCTAACGGTCGCGGGGTCGAGCGACATGGGGTGGGGGCTCTCAAACAAAAGCGGCCTTGGCGGCCTGGCAAGCGGCGGACCATAACGGCGCCCATGGCGCTCATCAACATCACCGCCCTTCGTGCGGGTCTGGCGCCCGGCCAGCGGCTGATCGGGCTGGATCCCGGGGCGCGGATCATCGGGGTGGCGCTTTCCGATGTGGGGCTGATGCTGGCCAGCCCGCATGCGGCGCTCAAGCGCGGCAAGCTCACCGTCAACGCAGGCGAGATAGCCGCCATCGCCCGCGCCCAGGGCGCTTTCGGCCTGGTGGTCGGGCTGCCGCTCTCGATGGACGGCACGCTCGGCCCCGCCGCGCAAGCCGCGCGGGACTGGGCGCGCGCCCTATCGGAGGCCACTTCCCTTCCCGCTGCCCTGTGGGACGAACGCCTCTCCAGCGCCGCCGTAAATCGCTTCCTGATCAGCGAAGCCGACATGACCCGCAAGCGCCGCGGCGCTGTCGTGGACCAGATGGCCGCAGCCTATATGCTGCAAGCGGCCCTGGATGCTTCCGTCAACAGGTAAAAGGTCTTTGCGTCTTTCTTTCAAGAAAGAAGAGTCTTCTTCACCGCCGTGGGAACAGAACCACCTTCGCCTGCCCGGCCACATCGTCGCGGCGGTGAACCACCTCTTGCGTCCGCGCCGGCGCCAACTCCCTTGGGTATGCGGCCTCCTGTGCCAAGGGGCCGGGCGAAGGCGCCGGCGCGCCCGCACGGCGCCATCCGCCCTTACCCGCTGCCTTGGCCGCATACAGGGCCGCATCCGCCCGGCGATGCAACTCCGCAAGTACCGCGCCATCTTCGGGGGCGCAGGCCACCCCCACGCTCACCCCGATCGGTACCGGCGGCCCGTCGTCCAGCGCATAGGCCTTTTCCATCACCCGCCGGATGAGCAGCTCGGCGAAACGCGCCGCTTCGGCCGCCCGCATGTCGGGCACCACGATAATGAACTCGTCCCCGCCCAGGCGGGCAAGGATATCGGTGCGGCGCGTGGTGGCAGCCAGCCGGGCGGCCACTGCCTGCAACAGCCGGTCGCCGGCCTGGTGCCCCAGCCTGTCATTCACCTGCTTGAAGCCGTCCAGGTCCAGGCAGAACACCGCCATAACCTCTCTCATGGCGCCGAGCCGTGCCAGCCCCTCCGCCAAGCCGGTGCGGTTGGATAGCCCGGTGAGGCTATCATGACTGGCCAGGTGCTGGCTCTCATGCTGCCCCTGCAAAGCCGCCACCGACACGGCATGGAACCGCCGTATCACCGCCAGGCAGCCGAACAGCAGCGCCGGTGTCTGCACGGCCAGCATCGGAAGCGCCACTGGCCAAAGATCGCCGGCCAGCGCGCATCCTGCCAGCAATGGCAGATCCAGCGCGCAGATCTGCAGCATCGCCAGCCTCGGCGCGGCATAGTTGCGGGCGCAGATCGGACCGATGATCCCCAGCGCCGTGGTGGCGGCCAGTATCTGCAACGGCGGGCCGCCAATCCATATGGCCACACAGATCGTCGCCCCCAGCATACAGCAGGAGAGCACACCGGTGAGCAGATACAGATCGGTAGAGGTGGCCTGGCGCCGCGCCATGGCCCGCGTGCAGCCGACCACCACACCCATCCGCAGCGCCACGACCAGCACATTCAGCACCAGCAAGACCAGGAAGATGGCACCAGGGTACAGCAGCAGCGCCGCCGCGTTCAGCAGCAGGCCAGCCGCCAGCGCCGCCAGCACCGCCTTGGGCGAGGCAAACAGCTCCGCCATCAGAGCCGCCCGTATCGGCGCCGGCAGGTCCTTCCCTGGATCGGCCAGCCAGCGAAACAGCGCGCTGCTCGGCGGTGTGATGTGCGCGTCCGACACTCCGACGCTGTCTTGCGCTGATCCGCCGCGCGCGGTGTGGGGCATGACCGCAAGGCTCCTTTGCGCCACAGATTAGTGCGGAAAGGTAAACCGAGGGTGAGGCGAGACCTACTTCTTGCGCGAGTCGTGCAAATCGATGTCAGGGGTCGGCAGCGTATCCCGATAGGCGCTGCCGGTCCAAACAAACCGGTCATGCCCATGCACCAGCAGATCGTGCATGCCGTGATGGCTGCGCGGCGATAGCTTGATCGGCCCGCTGATCGAATCCATCACCTTGGTCCAGCGCCCGTGCCGCTGCACGTAAACCGACGTGGAACACCCCGCCGACCCGCAGAACGAGGCCGACTGAACCTGCACGAACAAAGCCGCCGGGGCCGGATATGTCGCCAGATGCGCGCTGCCCACCAGCATCAATGGCGGATCGCCATCCTTGCGTGATTGCGTCAGGTCACTCGCGACCAGCTTCAACGCGGTGGCCTCCAGCGCGCTGCCCGGCTGGGTGGTCAATGTGATGGTCTCGTCCCGCGGCGCCGCCGCCGCGGCGCACATGAACACCGCCGCCAAACACACAGCCGTAGCCGCAGGCTGGGCGTGTGCCCATGGCGTCCGCGCCCCGCGCGCACCGCCACATGATCCGCTCGCCCCGCTAGGCATGGTGTTGTTCATACCCCTCCGAACGCATGGCCGCTTCTTCCAGCCGCAATTCGTTCCGCTTGACGAAGCGTAATATCCACAGCACCGCCACCACCGCCAGCACGCCCAGCACAATCTGCAACCGCCCCGAAAGCCGGCTGGCGGCATTGCCCAGCAGGTAGGCGAACATGCCGTGCAGGCAGGGCCAGGCGATCCCGCCGGCGATGGTCCAGCCCAGGAAGGGGCGGAAGCGCATGGCACTGGCCCCGGCCAGCAGCGCGTTGAAGCTCCGCAGCACACTCACGAAGCGGCAGAAGAACACCACCTTGCCCCCATGCGCGCGGAACAGAAACCGGCCCAGCGCCAGCCGCCGCCGTGTCAGGCCAATGCGCCAGCCATACCGCGCCAGCAGCGGCGCCCCGATCAGGCGCCCGAGCGTGAACCCAACCAGGTTCCCAAGGATCGCCCCGGCCATGGCGGCGCCGATGATCCAGGTGATGTGCAGATGGTGCGTGGTAGAGGCATAAATCGCACTGCCGAAAAAGATCGTCTCGCCAGGGAACAACAGCCCGGCGCACTCGATCGCCACCGCCACGGTGATCACCCCATAGCCATAGGTCCGCAGCAGATGGTCCGCCAAATGGAACATCACCCCACCCTAGCGCCCCCCGCACCGCCACGAAAGTGGTAGAATAGCATCCAGCTTCCACCAACCGCAGGCTTGGCTTCCCGGCAGCCCATCAACCCATATGCCGTGCAAAAAGAATGTTCTTTTTTGAAAAAAAGAACCAAAAAACTTTTTTCTGTCTGGTCCCATGGAGCTGGACGCACCGGCCGCGCCCCGGCACGATGGATCTTGAACTTTCATCGGCGTGGCGCGTCGGATGTTTCGCAACGGCGTCAATGCCGGTCAGAAGATGAAAGGCATATCACCATGCGCGCTTTTTCCGTGGCCGCTTCTCTCTGTGCGGCAATCCTGGTGTCCACACCGGCCTTTGCCCTGAACATCTGCCAGGCCGGCAAGCTCACCTGCGCCACCCACATGCCCGTGGGCGGCTTCTGCGAATGTACGTCCCACGGCACCACGCAGGATGGCACTGTCGTTCCCAAACCGTCGCAAAACCGCAAGGTGAACAGCACCGCGGGCGGCTGCGGCACCAACCCCGGTGCCCCCGGCTGCAAATAACGCTGCGGACCGAAATGATCGCGCCGCGTCCATGTCTTCGCGTTTCCAGCCCCGTCCGCGACAGACATTCAAAAGTTTTTTGCTTCTTTTTTTCAAAAAAGAAGACTTTTCTTTCTTCCTTTGCCCCCCATCACGGTGGGCAGACTTGTGACGGACCCGCGTGACCCAGTGGCGCGGTCTGCGGCATCAGTCCGAGCGCGGCAATTCGCGTATCTCGACCGTGCCGCCGGCTTCAAAGACCGGATTACCGATCACCAGCCCGCCTGCTTGCGCCAGATTCGCCGCACTGACCCTGATGTAGCCGCTGAGCGTGGCGGTGATGGCAGCAGCCACTGCCGATTTTTTCACGCAATTTCCGTCCCCGATCGCGCTGCCGCCCTGGAACACACCGCTCGCCCGCAAGCGGGCGAGATATGGCGCCCATGCCGCATCGTCGGCCGCCGCGGTCGTATCATTATGCATCAGCAATATATAGTCGGGCATCGCGCTCTTCCCCCTAGCAGCCTGTCGGATTGGGGTACCCAAATCGGTGGCGAATGGCTAGACTCGTGGCATGGCGAGCTACGTTCCATTCAATCGCGACCAAGCCTTTCTTCTTCCACCCGATCTGAAGGCTTGGCTGC
>Ga0209208_10001799_pt1 | contig 30581 bp, 27 predicted proteins | sample S1TSphfallax_3_FD_187694 | JGI IMG/M metagenome (GOLD analysis project Ga0209208, IMG submission 187694) | Host-associated microbial communities from peat moss isolated from Minnesota, USA - S1T2_Fd - Sphagnum fallax MG (SPAdes) (version 2) | ecosystem: Host-associated > Plants > Peat moss >...
TTGTCGTAATCAAAGATACCCCCTCAAGGAGCCGGTGCGGTCCTCGAGTTCTTTGATGAAACGTTTGATCTGGTTGATTTCCATGGTGCGAAATCTTAGCACATGTGTGCAGCGCATCGTGAGACGCGCGCCGCTGCGCACGCACACAACTTGGCTGACGGTGAGCGACGGCGACCGCTAAGATCCTTGCCATGCTGCCGTACCCGAAATTTTTGCTGCTGCAGGTGCTCGCGTTCGCACTGGCGGGGCGCGTGCTCGGCGCCGAGCAGCGACCCACCACCGAGCCAGCAGCGGCGGCCGAAGCCGCGGTCGATGCCACGACGGCCACGGCCCGCGACGAATTCGTCGCGGCGATGACGCGCGTGCGCCTGCGGCTGCCGGATCTGCCTGACGCCCCAGCGCTCCGCGGCTATGCGATCTACGACTACCTGGTGGCGGCGCGTCTTCGACGGGATCTCGCGCGCAGCAGCGGCGAACTCGACGGCACGATCGACGCTTTCCTGCAAGCTCACGGATCCGAACCGGTGACGCGCTCGCTGCGCCATGATTGGCTCGTGAGCCTCGCCCGACGCGAGCGCTGGGACTGGTTTCTGCCGCGCTCGCGCGACCTTGCTGACCCGACGCTCGGTTGCGCGCGGTTGCGCGGTTTGTTGCTCACGGGCGAGACCTCGGGCCTCGCAGCGGCGACGCTCGCGCGCTGGTCGCTGCCGCAAGAGGCCCCGCCGGCCTGCGACGAGGTCTTCGCTTGGGCTCGCGCACAGCATCTCTTCACGCCGGACTTGGCCGAGGCGCGGATGCTCGCCGCGCTGAGCGCCGACAACCCGCATCTGGCGCGGCAGTTCGCGACCGATCTGCCGGCGGCTCAGGCGGGGCCGCTGCTGCAATGGGCACAACTGCTGGAAACGCCCGAAGTGAGCGTGAGTGCGCTCGCGCGCAGTCCCGACGTCAGCGTCCTGCCGGATGCGCTCGTCGCCGGCTTCACGCGCCTCGCACGCGCGAATGCCGCGGCCGCCGCGGCGCTGCTGCCCGCCCTGCTCGCGCGTCCGCAGCAGAGCCCCGCCCTGGGCCAGCGACTGCGCCGCGCAGCGGCCCTCGGTGAGGCCTACGATCATGATGCCGCCGCCCTCGCGGCGTTCGCGAGTTTTTCTGCCGATCCCGGCGACGAGCCGGTGCAGGAATGGCGGGCACGCGCCGCACTCTGGGCCGGCAAGTTCGCACAAGCCCTGAGCTGGATCGACCAGATGTCCCCGGCACTCGCTAGCCAGCCGCGCTGGCGCTACTGGCGCGCACGCTCGGTCGCGGCCACGTCAGGCGATGCGGCGGCCGAGCCGCTGTTCGCTGAACTCGCCGGCTTGCGCGACTACTATGGTTATCTCGCCGCGGACCGACTGCACCGCGGCTACCGCCTGAATGCCACCGCGGTCCCCGATGATCCCTCGGTGCAAACTGCGCTGGCGGCGACCCCGGGCCTCATAAGGGCCCGCGCCCTGTTCGATTGCGGCGAGGTCGATGATGCGAACGCGGAGTGGGCTGTCGTCGTGACGCACGAGGACGCCGCGGTCAAAATGCAGGCGGCGCGCTTGGCCGCGGCCTGGGGCTGGTATGCGCAGTCGATCGCAACGCTCGCGCAGACCGGCAACTTCGATGACGTACGTCTGCGCTATCCGCGCCCGTATCCCGCGGCGGTGGCCGCCGCGAGCGGCCTCGCGCACGTACCCAGCGATTGGATACTTGCCGTGATGCGTCAGGAGAGCCTGTTCCGGGTGGACGCCGTGTCGCGCGCGAACGCCCGTGGACTGATGCAAATGCTGCCGGCGACCGCCGAGGCCGTCGCGCAGCGCTGGCATCTACCGCGCCCCCCGGTAGGCGCCTTGTTCGATCCGTCGGTCGCGATCCCATTGGGCGCCGCGCATTTGCGCGAACTGCTCGATCATTACGACGGGCAGCTCGAGCTGACCTTGGCCGCGTACAACGCCGGCATGGCGGCGGTGGCGCGCTGGCAGCCGGAAGCGCCGATCGCGGCCGACATTTGGATCGAGAATATTCCTTATAACGAAACCCGCAGCTACGTGGAACACACGCTCGAACACATCGTCGCTTTTGCCTGGGTCCGCGATGCCGAGCTGCCCGAACTCCACGCGCTATTGCCGCCGGTCGGCCGGGGCGCCGGGACGGAACGTACCGGCCAGGGCTTCACTAAACCGTGAGATCCGCGTCGGCCATCGCGAGCCGAGGAGACGCGCCGTTTGCATCGAGCATCCGAGCGAGAATCTCGGGAATCTCGAACACCGCGCGGTTCTCGATCGCCGCCACTCGGCGGCGTAATTCCGGCAGTTCCGCGATGACCTGCGCGACGCCTTCTCGCACCGAGCGGAAGGAATCGAGGACGACCCCGACGCGCCGCTCGCGAACCCACGTGGTGTTGTAGCGCTCCTGCGGCATGGTCAGCGCGTTGCGCACGACGATCACGGGTAATCCTTGCTGCACGGCTTCGCTGATGCTGCCCGGCCCGGGTTTGCCGATGAAAAAGTCGCTGAGTCGCATGTAATGTCGCATCTCGCCCGTGAAGCCGAGCACGAGTCGCGGCGCCGCCGCCGGCAGCTCGCGTAACTTGGCAGCGAGGGTGCGGTTGTGACCACATATCAGGATCAACTGAGTGTCGCCGAGGCGGCGCGCGATGCTGCGCATGATGCGCGAGCCGTGGCCGCCGAACATCACCAGGCCCGTGGGTCGCGCCGGATCGAGACCAAGCCGCCGCAGCTCCGTTTCCCGATCGAGGACCGGCCGCCGGTAAAAATCGGGATGGATGATCATGCCTGAGGTCGCATGCACGCGGCGCGGGTCGCAACCCATCGACAGGGCCTGTGCGACCGCACGCGGCGTGCCGCAGATCGTGTGTTGAGACTGGCGCGGTTCGATCCAGAAATGCGGCGGGAAATCGGCGAAATCGGTCATCACGGTTGCATAGGGAACGGCCGGCGTCAGTGCGGCGGCAGCCTCGAACATGGCGCGATTGAAGTTCGGTACGAGCGAGACGATCAGATCAGGTCGGCTCCCGCGCCAATGCGCGCGCAGCTGTTTCACGAGGGACCGATGACTCAAGCGGATCAGAGCCTGCAACAGCTTCAGTTCCTGTGCCAGCCCCAGCGTCCACCCGCGCGCCAGACGCTTGTTGTAGTAGTCCTCCGGGTTCATGCCCGTGGTCTTGCGGAACACGCCCTGCGGGTCCAGCACCTCGAACAGGTTCACGAGCCGTACGCGCCAAGGGCGATTCTGCTCGAGCATGATCTGCTGCAGAGCCATGGCCGCCGACCGATGACCTCCGCCGGCGTTGACGTACACCAAATCGATCGTCTGCAAAGTGATTCACGAACCGCGTCGCGCTCCGATGGAGCCCCGCAATCGAGTATGAGACGGCAATGTGACCAAACGTTGACATCGTCCGCGCCCTCGAAGGCGCTCAGGGCATGTTCGATGCACCTTTGTTGATCGTCGGCATCCCGACGCAGCCACGCCTCTCGACGCAGACTTCGTTGACAGGACAAACCTCGGGTGTGCCCTTGAGGCAGCCCCGCGCATCCGCGCCCGCGGTGTGCGGCGCACAGCGTTCGCTGCCGTTACAGCTGCGATGATCGTCACAGTCCGCATCGACGACGCAGGCCAGGGAACCCACGCTGCGCTCCTCGGTCGACAATTCGCCCTGTTGCGTGATCGTGCCCGACAGATGGGTATCGAGGAGACGCGTCTTGCCCGTACCCGCAGCCAGATCGACGGCGGCATCGGCGATCTCCCACGATGCGGCCTCGGCCTGCGGCGAACGGTAAAAAATGCTGTAGCGCATCACCGCACGGGGATCGAGCGGTTCGCTCAAGGACACGGGAATCACGCGCGTCGACGCCGGCGCCCAGCCGTCGCCATGGGTCAAGGGCAATTGCAGCACACGCCCACCGACTTCGTAAATACGCAGCTCCACGTTGCTGCCCGCGCGCAGTGGTTGCGCGCCGTTGACGATGGTGACGCTCAATTGAGAGACCGGTTGAGCCAGAGCGCAACCGCCCCAGAGGGCAAGCATCAGGGCAATCGGCTTCACGGCTCTCCCCCGCTGTGAGTGGCTGGAGCCTCCATGATAGCCGATCACGGTGCCGGTCGCGGCGTCGCCCAGTTGGGCGCGTCGTTATGTCAAGCGAGCGCCGCCTCGATGTCCGTGGCCAGGCTCTCGGGTTTGTCGGCGGGCGCGTAACGCTTGAGCGGTTCGCCGTCCTTGCCGACGAGGAACTTCGTGAAATTCCATTTGATCCCCTCGAGTCCCAACAAGCCCGGGCGCGCCTGCTTGAGATATTGATAGAGCGGGTGCGCGTCGGCGCCGTTGACCTTGACCTTGGCGAACATCGGGAAGCTCACGCCGTAGGTCAGCGTGCAGAAATTCTTGATCTCCGCTTCATCGCCCGGCTCCTGATGTCCAAATTGATCGCAGGGAAAGCCGAGGATCTCGAGGCCGCGGTCGTGATACTTCTTGTACAGCGCTTCCAGCCCGGTGTACTGCGGCGTAAAGCCGCACTTGCTGGCCACGTTGACGATCAGCAAGGCCCGGCCCCGAAAGCTCGACAAGGACTCCTCTGAACCGTCGATCGTGCGTGCGGAAAAATCGTAAACACTCATCGCTTACCTCGCTTGCGCCGGCCAAGCAGTGGCGGCCCGGATGATCATAGCCCGACGCACACGGGCTGGGAAACGAACTCGACTGCAATCCGCGCGCGGCGACGCTACACTGGTCCTTCTCATCCAGGAGCCACCACCATGAGCACGAAGGACGACAGGTTCCAGCATGGCACGTCGCGGCGCGAATTCATCGCCTTGGGCGTGGGCGCCGGACTCGCCGCGGCGGGGGGCACCATCGCTGCGCCGAGCACGGGAATCGGGGAATCGACAGTCTTGGAAACGACTGTCGAGATAAAGACGGTGGATGGCAGTTGCGATGCCGCCCTGTTCCATCCGCGCGTGGGAGCCCACCCCGGTGTGTTGATCTGGACCGATATCTTCGGCTTGCGGCCGACGTTTCGCGAGTTCGGCAGGCGGCTCGCGGCCCAAGGCTATACGGTCCTCATCCCGAACCCGTTCTACCGCACCGCGAAGTCGCCCGTGATCGAGGATGTTTCCTCATTCGACTGGCAGAATCCCACCGATCGGGCAAAGCTTCAAGCCTTCACCGGACCGCTGAATGCACCCGGCGCCGCCGCCGCAGACGCGAAGGCGTACGTGGCGTATCTCGACTCTCAGCCGCAGGTCGATCGCGCCAAGAAAATCGGCACACAAGGTTATTGCATGGGCGGCCCCCTGGTGGTCAAGACCGCGGCCGCCGTGCCTGATCGAATCGGTGCAGGAGCCTCGTTTCATGGCGGCGGTCTCGTGACCGACAAGCCAGACAGCCCGCATCTCCTGGCGCCGCTGATCAAGGCGAGCATGAGTTTCGCAGTCGCCGCTAGCGACGATGCCCAGCAGCCGGATGCGAAGGGAAAACTTCGCGAAGCCTTCGCAGCGGCGCACGTTGCGGCCGTCATCGAGGTTTATCCCGGTACGCAGCACGGCTGGTGCGTGCCGGACATGCCCTTGCAGAACGGCAAAGCGATCTACGACCGCGCCGATGCGGAGCTGGCCTGGAGCAAACTGCTGAGCTTTTATGGTGATGCGCTCGCCTGAAGCGCATCGGTGACGAGGGGATTTGCGAGAATGCCGATGAGAGGGATGCAAATCGCGGGATGCGCCGCGCTCGCGACGCTTTGCTGTGGCTGGGACGGCCTTGCGCTCGCAGCGCCGCATGCGCAAGACGCGCTCTACGCAGCAGTCAAGGCGCACCGCAGCGACGCACTCGCTTTGCTCGAGCAGATCGTCGACATCGATTCGGGCACGGGTAATGTGGACGGCGGGGTGCGGGTCGAGGCAGTACTCTCGGACCGCCTGCGCGCGCTCGGCGCCGAGCTGCGCACGGTTCCCGCGGAAGCGCCCGATCTGCCGCCGAATCTGGTCGCCGTAGTCCATGGCAAGGGCAAGGCTCGGATCCTGATCGTAGCGCACATCGATACCGTCTTCGAGCCCGGCACCGCGGCCGGGCGGCCGTTCAGCACCGCAGGAGATCGGGCGCACGGACCCGGCGTCGGCGATGAAAAGGGCGGCGTCGTCAATGCCGTGACCGCGCTCGCGATCCTCCACGATCTCGGCTTCCGGAACTTCGGCTCGATTACCCTGCTGATCGACGACAGCGAAGAGCGCGGCTCGCCCGGCTCGACGCGGCTCATCCAAAGCTTGGCGCGACAGAGCGACGTGGAATTCAACATGGAACCCGGCGATCCGCCCGACGCCTTGACCGTATGGCGCAAGGGCTCGGCCAACATCGAGCTCGCGGTTCACGGGCGCGCGGCCCACGCTGGCATGGCCCCAGGCGACGGGCGCAACGCCGCTGTCGAACTCGTGCATCAACTCGCCGCTCTGCAAGATAAATTCCCGCACAGCGGCGACGGCCTGACAGTGAATTTGACGCTGCTCAAGGGCGGCATCCGCATGAACATCATCCCGGATTCTGCCGAGGCGACACTGAACGTGCGGTTTCGGGATCCCGCGCAATTCGCCGCAGTCTTGGCTCAGGTCGAGGCGGGCGCCAAGGCGACGATCGTCCCGGACACGACGGTCACGGTCACGCACACCGATGCGTTTCCGCCGCTCACCGAGAATGCCGCAATCGATGCACTCGCGGCGCGGGCGCGGGCGATCTACCAAGAACTCGGCCTCACCATCGGCTTGTCCGGCAACGGCGGCGCCTCGGAGTCGGCACTCGCGATGGCGGAAGGGATTCCCGCGCTGGACGGCCTCGGTTTCGTCGGCGGCGATTTCCACACCGACCATGAGTGGATCGATTTGAATAGCGTGACACCAAGGCTTTATTTGTTCACGCGCCTGTTGATGGAGACTGGCGCCGCACCCCCGAGGAAACTCCAACCATGATCTCGCGACGTTCTTTCCTGGCGGCGGCGGGCACCGCTCCTCTGCTCGGCGTCGCGGCTCGCGTGAGCACGGCCGACGGGACCGGCTTGCAACCGATCACCGGCGGCGCGCAAGCGATCACCGCCACGGAGCGGGAGGCACGCATCGCAAAGCTGCAGGGCTTGCTCGCGACGCGCAAAGTCGGAGCTTTGCTCGTCGAGGCGGGCACTTCGCTCGAGTATTTCACCGGTGTCAGCTGGTGGCGCTCCGAGCGCACGACGGCTGCAATCATCCCGGCACACGGACCGGTGTTGATCGTCACGCCAGCGTTCGAGGAGCCGTCGATTCGCGAAACTCTGCAAGTCGGCGGTGATGTCCTCGTCTGGAACGAAGCCGACGACCCCTTTGCATTGATCGCTGATGCGCTGCGAAAGAGCGGCGTGGCGCGCGGGCCGGTCGCGGTCGAGTCTACGATCCGATTCTTCATCTTGGACGGCGTGCGCCGCGCTTCGTCGGCCTACGAGTTCATCTCGGGCGATCCCTTCGTCCGCGCCTGCCGGCTGATCAAGTCGCCGGCGGAACTGGCCCTGCTCGAGACCGCGAATCGCGTGACGATCGAGGCACTACGCTATCTACACCCACGAGTCGAGCCCGGCATGACCGCGGCGGAGATCGACGACATCATGCAGGCTGCGACGACTACGCTCGGCGGCAAGTCGGAGTCGCCCCTCGTGTTGCTGAACGAGGCGTCCGCATATCCGCATGGCTCGCATCATCCGCAGTCCGTGCGCGAGGGCTCGATCGTCTTGATGGACTGCGGCTGCACGGTGCACGGATATACCTCCGACATCTCGCGTACCTGGGTTGTCGGGACCCCCACCGCGCGTCAGCGCAAGATCTGGAACACGGTCAAGCGGGGTCAGGAACTTGCGCTCGAAACCGCGAAGCTCGGTGTTCCGGTCGGCAGCATCGACGATGCGGTGCGGCGCTACTACGAGAGCGAGGGCTGGGGGCCGGGCTATCGATTGCCTGGGCTGCCGCATCGCACGGGCCATGGCATAGGGCTCGATGGACATGAGCCGGCGTTCCTCGTTCACGGCGATCCCACACCCCTGCAGGCGGGCATGTGCTTCTCGGACGAGCCCGGCCTCTACGTACCGGGCGAATTCGGCGTGCGACTCGAGGATTGCTGGCACATGACCGAGGCGGGCCCCGAGACTTTCACACCGCTTGCCAAGTCTCTCGAAGAACCGATCTGAGCCGCAGATCCTACGAGACGATCGCGCGCAGACGCGCCGTGCGGCCGGTGTCGGCAAGTTCGGCGGCGCGCTTCATCAGCGCGAGTGCATCGGCGGGCGGCAAGGGATAGCTCAACAGGTAACCTTGAGCCTCGTCGCACGCCTGCTCCTGCAGGAATGCAAGCTGCGGAAAATTCTCGACGCCCTCGGCGGTCACACTGATCCGCAAGGAGCGCGACATCGAAATCAGCGCCTTGGCGATCGCTTGATCGTCGTTGCATTCGACCAAACTCGTCATGAACGAGCGATCGATCTTGAGCCGGTTGACCGAGAAGTTGCGCAGCCGACCGAAGCTCGAGTAGCCGGTGCCGAAATCGTCGATGGCGAGCCCGACGCCGAGGCGCTTGAGTTGCGCGAACGCCCGCTCCGCCGCGGCCTCGTCCTTCATGACCACCGATTCCGTGATCTCGAGCTCCAGCAACTCCGGTTCGATGCCGGTGTCGGCGATGACCGAGGCCACGAGGTCGGGGAATTCCTTCAGCACCAGCTGTTGTCCGGAGACGTTGACCGCCATGCGCACCGGCGGCACTGCCGCCTCTCGCCAGGCCTTGGCTTGCAAACAGGCATTGCGCAACACCCACTCGCCGATCGGCAAAATCAGGCCGGTTTCCTCGGCGACGGGGATGAAGGCAGCCGGGGGCACTGAACCCAGTTCGGGATTGTTCCAGCGCAGCAGCGCCTCCATGCCCGCGATCTTGCCGCTGACGACGTCGAACTGCGGCTGATAGTGCAATGAGAATTCCCCGCGTTCGAGCGCGCCGCGCAGCTTCTCCTCGATCGCGAATCGTCGGAATGCGACCTCGTGCATCTCGGCATCGAAGAACTGAAACGACCCCGGCGCGGAGCGCTTCGCGAAATACATCGCGAGGTCGGCGTGGCGCAGCAGGCTCTCCGCGTCCGCGCCGTCGCGCGGGTAGACGGCGATGCCGATGCTCGGGGTGATGACGAGCGAATGCTTGTCGAGCCGCACCGGCTGCTTCAGGTCGGCGATGAGCCGCTCGGCGACGCTGCCGGCATGCTCGACCGACTGCAGATCGGGCAAAATGATGATGAACTCGTCGCCGCCGAGGCGCGCGATGTGGCGGACGCGGCCCTCGGGCGGCACGTCCGCGGAAATGACATCGCCGCTGCGCAAGGAATTGCGCATGGTCGCAGCGGCCAGACAAAGCAGCTGGTCACCGGCCGCATGGCCCAGCGTATCGTTGACTCGTTTGAAATTATCGAAGTCGAGATAGAGCAAGGCCAAGGACTGACGGCTCGGATCCGCCGCCGCGATCGCGCTGGTCATGCGGTTGCGCAATTGCTCGCGGTTCGGCAAGCCGGTGAGCGCATCGAAGTAGGCGAGCCGGATGATACGATGCTCGGCGCGCCATTTGCTCGCGAGCGACACCGCCATTTGCCGGATCTCGCCGGGGTGAAACGGCTTCTGCAGATAGGAGAGTTTCTCCTCCGGCGGCACGAGGCCGGCGATCTCGCCCGCCTCGACGTCGGAATAAGCGGTACAAATCACGATCTCGATCGCTGGATCGAGTTCGCGGATGCGACCGGCGGTCCAGACACCGTCGGGTCCGGGCGGCATGCGCATATCGATGAATGCCACGGCGTACGGTCTGCCGGCCGCGAGAGCCTCGCGCACGGCGGCGACGGCCGCCTCGCCGCCGTCGCAAAAGGTGGCATCGAAGCGCCGCTTGGGCGGCGCGATCTTCGCGGCGCCGCCGCCGGCCGCGGGCATCAGCCGTGCACGCAGCTCGGCGAGACTCGTCTCACCACCGACGCGGTCGGGCGCCACGAGTATCTGGCGATAGGCATCTCGCAGCGCCGCCTCGTCATCGGCAATCAAAACGCGGATTGGCTCCCGGCTGCTTTCGTCCATGCGCATCTCTCCTATTCAATGACTCTCGGTTTCGAGGGTTTCACGACCATTCATGGGCAGCACGACGTGCATCGTGGCGCCGCTTCCCGGACCTTCGCTCGCCGCCCACATCCTGCCGCCCAGGGAACGCAGCGCGTTCGCGCACCAGTGCAAGCCCATACCTTGATGCGACGCGCCCCGCGGCGCCGCGCCCTGCGGCGCCGTTTCCGAGTCCGCCACCAAGCCGCGCTCGACGCCGTCGTCCCGGCAATGCAAGCACAGTTGCGGGACGCCCTGTTCGACGCGGATTTCACCCCAAAACCGGACAATGCCCTGCTCGCGGCCGGCGTCCCGAACCATATCCGCCGCATTGATGATCAGGTTTTGCAGGATCAGGCGCAGCGCCGTACCGGCCACCGGCACGGGACCGATTTCCCGCAGCGATCGATCGATTTCGACGACGACTCGCTGCCGACAGTCGTCGGAGAGGCTCTCGACCGACTGCGCGATGAGTTCGGGCAGCATGACCTGCTCGCGTCGTCCATGCAGGTCTCGGCCCGGCAATTGTTCGGCCAGGGCTGTTCGCATGATTTCGGTCTGGCGCTGCATCACGGCGATATCTTCTTGGGCGCCCTGCATTGCAACCACGATCTCGCGGCAACCGAGTTCGACGAAACTCAAGAGGTCGGTGCGACGTCGTGCGGTAGCGGCGTCGCGCTCACCCGCACCCGGATCGCCACCGCCGGCAGCGCTGGGATTCGCCGACAATTCCGCTGCGGCCCAGCGCACGTCGGCGTGCGGCGCCGTCCGCAGCCGTGCCGCCAGCAGGGAGAGGCGCACCTCGATCGGGGTCATCGCATTGCCGAGATTATGCAGTACGCCCTTGGCGAGTTCGGCGCTGCCGGCCTGATACGACTGTTCCAAATACTGGCGCCGCGACTCGGCCACGCTTTGCACCATGCGATCGAACTCACGCGACAATTGCGCGATCTCGTCCGACCCGTTTGCAGCCAGCCGCGCCGTCAAGTCATCGCCCTCGCCGACCGTCACGGCATGGCGCGTGACACGCGCGATCGGTTCGAGCACGACGCGCTCCAAGACCACGAGCACCAGCACGAGCACCGTGACGGCCGCGCCGATCAGATACCAGACCGAGTAGCGCACGGTCGCATAACCGCGTGCCGTGATGGTGCGCGGGACATCGATGCGCAAGCTCATGACCGGTTTGCCGTAAACGTCGGGGAAGGTCCCGAAGACTTCGGTCATCGAGGCGGTCGCGACGACATTGGCTTCCTGCGTCGCAGCCACTGCCGCCGGCAGCATCGTCACGTCGGCTTGCGCCTCGGTGCCGATCGCTTGGAGTTGCTCGCGCGTCAGCAGCCGACCCATGATCGTCATGCCGCGGGGTGTACCGTGAGCCGAACCGTCGAAGATCGGCGCACCCGCCAGCATCATGATGCCGTGCGAAGTGCGCACCAGTCCGCACACGGGCCTACCAGCCGCGAGAGCAGCGCGCCAGGGGAAATCGGCCGGAAGACCCGGCCGAGCGGCGAGTTCGATCTCGAGCGGCTCTCCCGTGGCCCAGTCGCGCGCGACCGAAAAGACATAGTGGCCCTGCATGTCGACCAGCAATAGGACGTTGCTCTTGAGCGGTGCCATCGCCTGGCTCGTCGAATAGGTCGCGATGAAGGCGGGATTGAAATCCTGCATGTATTGGTAGAGTTCGGCCCAATTCGACCATTCCTGGTCGTTGTTTTGCAGGTCCTCCATCCGGCGGTTCAGCGCGTACCGGATCCGGCGCATCGACGTAGCCGCCTGTGCGTTCTCGAGTTGCTCGAAACTCGGTATGAAGACGCGTTCTTGAATTAGGATTTCGATCGCGATCAGGACGGCGAACAAGGACGCGACGAGGGCAATGACCTTCGAACGGATATTCATTGGGTCCGAAATAGCAAAGCGCCGCGTACCGGTCGCAAGGACAAGCCTCACTTTTTTGTTCGCCGCCTGGCCTTGGCGGCGAGAGTGTGAACCAGGACGCAGTTTGGCCGCTTCAGGCGGCGTGGTCGGCTGCAACCTTGAGGAACGCGGGACGCGCGGCGAGCAGCGCAGCCTGGGCGGCGAGGCGCGGCAGGCGCCCATGCAGTCGTGCAAGTTCGCCGGGGCACCATCCGGCGAGCATGTGCAGGTAGGCATCCGCAATCGAATAGTCGGCGCCGAGCACGTAAGGATCGAGCGCTCCGCCGATCAGATCGAGATGCCCATGATAATCGGCGGTCGCCTGTGCACCGATTGCCTCGGCATCCGCGGACCCGCGGCTCGAATACCGGTCCGCATAGTAAATTCGCAGCACGCTCTCATAAACGTTAGCCGACAAATAGACCATCCATTGCAAAAAACGGGCATGCCCGCTCGTGCCCGGGGGCGGCGCAAGCCGCGCCGCCGGATGCGCGGCGGCGAGGTGGATGAGGATGGCCGCGGATTCGAACACGATGCCGCCATCGGGCAGGCGCAGCGCGGGTACCCGGCCCGTGGGGTTCAATTCCCGGAAACGCGCCAGATCCTGCGGTTCACGCGCGACCCAGACGCGCTCGTACGGCACGCCAATCTCCTCGAGCGCCACCTGCACGACCTGCGAGCCGGATCCCTGCCAGCCGTACAGGATGTAAGAATTCGCCATCTAGATGCTCCCCGGGGTAGTCTTGTGGTGCCGACTCGATTGTGTGGCGGCGCGAAATTGTAGCGGTCTCCCGCGCCGAGCAGAAGGCTGATCCGATGCCGAATACGCTGACCCTTCCTACGGGCTGGTCTCTGCCGAGCACGCTGTCGCTTACCAGCAATCTCGCCTACCTCGGACTGATCTTCGGCTTGATCGTGATTCCGCGCGCGCTGCAGCGCTTTCGGCTGCCCGCGCCGCTGTCCAGCTTCGCTCTCGGCATGGTGGCCGCCTGGATCCTGGGACCTGAATATCACGACTCGACCTTGATTTTGCTCGCCACTCTCGGCATCTCCTCGCTGTTCCTGTTCGCCGGCCTCGAGGTCGACATGCAAAGTTTGAAACGCGGCCGATGGCCGCTGCTCGCGCATCTCGCGTCGAGCGGATTGATCCTGGCGGGGGCAAGCTGGCTCGCGGAACGTTATTTCGGCTTTGCCGCGGACACCGCGCTGTTGCTCGCGCTAGCCCTGTTGACTCCTTCGACGGGCTTCATCCTCGAGTCGCTTGCGCGCCTCGGCCTCGATGCGGACGAGCGCTACTGGGTGACGATCAAGGCGATCGGCGCCGAGATTCTCGCGCTCGTCGTCTTGTTCGTCGTGCTGCAATCGGACTCGGCGGCCCACCTCGAGGTGTCCTCGCTCGCGATTCTGGCCATGGTACTGGGGATTCCCGTGTTGTTCGGCTTGCTCGGCCGGTTGGTGGTCCCGTATGCCCCGGGTTCCGAATTTTCTCTGCTGGTCATGGTCGGCTTGCTGGCTGCATACCTCACCGATGAAATCGGTGTGCATTTTCTGGTCGGCGCGTTCCTCGCCGGCTTCATCGCGCGCCTGCTGCGCAAGCGCATGCCCGGACTCGCCTCCCCGGAGAATCTGCGCGCGATTCAGCTGTTCGCCTCGTTCTTCATTCCTTTTTATTTCTTTTCGGCCGGCATGGGCGTGCCGTCCGCCGCCTTGCAGTGGGCGGCGCTACGCGAGGGATTGCTGCTGACGGCAATGCTTCTGCCGCTACGGGTCGGGCTCGTGTGGTGCCAGCGGCGCTTCATCCGGGGTGAGACCGCCGGCGCCAGCCTGCGCGTCGCGACCGCACTGACCCCGACGCTGATCTTTACGTTGGTGCTGGCGACGATCCTGCGCGAGCGCTTCCACATCAGCGACACGCTCTACGGCGCGTTGCTGGTCTACGCGGCGCTGACGACGCTGCTGCCCTCGTTCGTACTCGCCAAGGATCCAGACTTCGCGCCGGCTACGCCAGCGGCCGCAGATGCTGGCAGTTGAGCTGCACTCGGGCATTGCCGTTCCATTCGTTCACCTCGAGGCGGTAGGCGAGGTGCACCCGCGAGCCGGTCCGCAGGGTCGCATCCTCGGCGACGCCACCGATGTAGCCGAACGCGATTGCATCGATTGCTTCGCCGCCGGTGTCGGTCCGCAGAGCGAGCTTGAGATGGCGTCCGCCGACGATACGTAGGTCCTGCACGCGGAACACCCCGTCGAAAACCGGCTCCGGGAACGACTGGCCCCAGGGGCCGGCCGCGCGCAGCGCGCGTGCCGTCTCCAGCGAGAGTTCGGCGTGCTCGAGTTCGCCATCGGAGAGAACGACGCCGGTCAGGGCTTCCCGATCGGCTCGATGCGCGATTTCGGCCGCGAACGCCGCCCGAAACGGGTCGAGATTCTCGTAGCGCAGACTCAGGCCCGCGGCCATTGCGTGGCCGCCGAACTTCTCGATCAAGCCCGGGTGGCGCACGGCGACGCTGTCGAGCGCATCGCGGATGTGGACGCCCGCGATCGAGCGCGCGGAGCCGCGCAGGCTCCCGTCCTCCGCGCGGGCGAAGGCGATGACCGGTCGGTGCATCCGGTCCTTGATGCGACCGGCCACGAGTCCGATCACGCCTTGGTGCCAGGTTTCGTCGAACAGGCAAAGCCCCAAGGCTTCGCCGCCGTCGGCGACGGTCCGCGCTTCAGCCGCGATCGTGATCGCTTCGAGCTGCATGCGCTGCTCGATCTCGCGGCGCTCCTCGTTGAGTCGCGACAGTTGTGCGGCGAGACGGGCCGCCTCCGCGGCGTCGTCGGTGAGGAGACAGGCGATCCCGATGCTCATGTCCGTGAGGCGACCAGCGGCATTGAGGCGGGGTCCTACCGTGAACGCGAGATCGGCGGCGGTGAGTTGGTCGAGCCGTTTGCCGGCCTGCTCGAGCAAGGCGCGAATGCCGGGCACGCAGCGTCCGGCGCGAATGCGCCGCAAGCCCTGCTCGACGAGGATGCGATTGTTGCGGTCCAAGGGCACGACGTCGGCGACCGTGCCCAGGGCGACCAAGTCGAGCAAATCGGCGGCCTTGAAATCGGGCAGCGCGAGTTGGCGCGCGAGCGCCACGATCACGTAGAACGCGACCCCGACACCGGCAAGGTTCGGACTGCCGAACCTGGAGCCGGGCAGGTTAGGATTGACGATCACCGCGGCGTTCGGCAGGACCGCCCCCGGCAGATGATGGTCGGTGACGAGCAAGGCGATGCCGAGCGCCCGCGCCGCGTCGGCCCCCTCGATGCTGGACACGCCATTGTCGACCGTCACGATCAAACTCGGCCGGCGCTCGGCCGCAAGGGCGACGATTTCCGGCGTCAGGCCATAGCCGAAATTAAAGCGATTGGGCACTAAGAAATCGACGTGCTGGAATCCCACGGTGCGCAGCGCCCGGACGACGAGCGCACTGCTGGTCGCACCGTCCGCATCGAAATCCCCGACGACGAGCACTCGCCCATGCGTGCGGTGTTCGGCAAGCAGGCAGGCGGCCGCATCGACGCCCGCGAGCGAAGTCACCGGCAGTAAGTGCTGCAACGAGAGATCGAGTTCAGCATCGCAGTTCACCCCGCGCGCGCCATAGACGCGCCGCACGACGGGATGCAGCGCCGCTCCGAAGGCGGCTGCGGCGGCACCCTCCCGGCGCCGGCGGATCTGCGGCAAACTCATGCGAAGCACTCCCACCAAGGACGCGAACGGCGCCAGAAGCGCCACCGCCACTGAGCGCCGAGACTATAGCGACGCTGGCCTGCCGACAATTCGAGGCGCGTGAACTTCCCCGAGCGCAAGTCCGACAAGAGACGGACCAGCCGCCCTGACTCGAACCCGCGCCATGCCGGCGTACCGGGAGAGGCTTCGGCAAGGATCAGGCCGGAGCCGGCGCCTTGCTCGCTTGCGACGCGCTCGTCCGACCATGCCGAGAACAACGCGTCGCGGCCGGACACCCACGCCGGGAGCGGCGGCAAGCCGGCGAACGTGGGTCCGCCATCCCACAGCCACAAACCGGTGACCGGTGGTTCTCGGCGGGCCGCCCGGGCAAGGTTCACGGGGTGCTCGAACAACCACATCTCGATCTCGCTCATGAGTCGTCGCAGCCGTGGTCCGTCCGGTCCCTGCGGGAGGTAGAGGCCGATGTCGCAGCCGAGCACGTCCTCCGGATCGCGCATGACGGCATCGATAGCGCGAGCGAACAGGCAGGCGAGCGAGCCATCACGACCTGCGATCAGACGCGGCTCAGCCTCGGCGAAGACTCGCGCGAAGTCCCGCGTCAATGCGTCCGCCTCCGCTGCGCCGAGCCGCAGCAAACCGCCCGGCGGTAAGTGGACGTTGCTCATGCCGGCGACGTAGTGCACGGCACTGGCCACACAGGCGTAACCCTCGCGCGAGGGTCCGTGCGCCGCAAACACGGCCGCAGGACCTGCCGCGGGCCGGGAGCATGCACGCGACCCCACCGGCTGCAGAAGCTGCCACGCATCCTCCCGCCAATCCTCGCAAGTCACCGCCGCCGTGGCACACGCGAGCAGGCGTTCGAGCAAGGGCTCGCGCGGACGGTCTTGCGGACGAGTATCTAGCACGTCGAGCGGAAAACGAATATAGACGATGGACAAGCGGCGCCCCAGCAAGAGATTGAGTATCTTAGGCGTATGCGGCTCACTCGGGACGGAACTTCGGGCACTCAGGTCATTCGCGGCTACACGCCCGGCGAAGTACGCATCGGCGAGCAATGCTTTCAGACCACCGTGCTCGTGAGCGCAAGCATGGTACGGGCGGAACCCGCGATTCTCTCCCTGGTTGATTTATCGGCGGCCTTGAGTGAACGCGTGCTCGCCTTCGAGCCCGAACTCGTGCTGCTCGGCACGGGTCCGCGCCAGCATTTTCCCGACGCCGCGTTCGGCGCGCTTTTCTTGCGTGCGCACGTCGGCTTCGAGGTCATGGATACGGGTGCGGCCTGCCGCACGTTCAATGTGCTTGTGGCGGAACAGAGACGGGTCGCTGCGGTGTTGTTGCTATGAGGCAGCTCGAGAAAATAGCGAGGCGCGTACTGCACCGTACAGGAATCGAAGATCGGATCTCGGTCGCCAATACTTGACAGATACGAATGCTGGCGACCTGGAGTTTTATAATTATTCTTCTTGATCTTGTTGGCTTTCTAATCCCCCGTCAGCTCCTGTGCGATGTTTCTGCGCCCCGCAAATGACCTCTCTGCGGACGTCGAGCAGTAAACCACAGTCATGCGGGGGCCGCAAGAACTCACTTCTTGCCCAGCAAGAAGGGGAGAGGATCGATCGGCTTGCCGTTGACGCGAATCTCGAAGTAGAGCGCCGGGTTCTGGTGTGCGCCCTCTCCCATATGGGCGATCGACTCGCCGGCGCTCACTTCCTCGCCTTCCCGGACCAGCACGTCGCGGTTGTACGCGTAGGCGGAAAGCAACACATCGCCGTGCTTCAAGATGATCAACTGCCCGTAGCCGCGTATGCCGCTGCCGGTGTAGACGACGCGGCCCGCGGCGGCGGCGCGCACGTCCTGACCGAGGTGACCCTGGAACAAGATCCCGCCGCTCTGCACCGGTCGCGGCGCCACGCTGCGTTCCGTCGGCCAAACCCAGGTCAGGTGCGGGATCGCGATGCCCTCGAGGGCGCGCGCATTGGCGCCGGCCGAGGGGTGTGAATTGCGGGGAATTTCGCGCCCGCCCGGCGCAGCGTCACTACCGAGCGACGCGCCATTGCCCGCTGTCGCGCCCTGAGCCTGGGCCGCGCGACCACCCGTCGCAGCCGCGCCACGCGTTGCAGGCGCGCTGACCGTCGCCGAGCCTCCCGGTGGAGCCAGCAAGAGACGCTGGCCGACACTGATCCTAAAATCTGGTCCAATGTGGTTCCAACGGGCAAGGTCGTGATAGTCGAGATCATGACGCCAAGCAATGCTGTAGAGCGTGTCCTGGGGGCGTACCGTATAGATCGGGGGTTCTGCGCTCTCCGGAGTCGCGCAGCCGGCGAGCCAGGTGGCGGCGAATAAAATCAGCGTGCCGGCGGCAAATCGCAACGCGACCGGTCCGCTACCGCTGCAATCCCGATAGCAAGGGAACGAAGCTCACCGGACCCAAGGACTCTCTCTCGACCCGCTTTTCGGTCTTGGTATAACGAATCAGTTCCTGGCGTCCCTCGGGACCCACCGGCGCGATGAGTCGGCCGCCGAGCGCGAGCTGCTCGAACAGTGCGCTCGGCACGGCATGCGGCGCGGCCGTGACGAGAATACCATCGAAGGGCGCGCGCGCCGCCCAGCCGATGTTGCCGTCGGCATGGCGGAAATTGGCGTTGCGGATCTTCAACTCGCGCAAGGTCCGCCGTGCTCTGCCCAAGAGAGCCGCGATCCGCTCGACGCTGTAGATTTCCTCGACCAAGGGTGCAAGCACCGCGGTTTGATAGCCGCAACCCGTCCCCACCTCGAGTACGCGGCGCACGGGACCCGCCGTGAGCAGCTGCTCGGTCATGCGCGCAACGATATAGGGTTGGGAAATCGTCTGACCGAACCCGATCGGCAAGGCCGTGTCCTCGTAGGCTCGCGTCGCGAGTGCCTCGTCCATGAACAAATGCCGCGGCACCGAGCGAATCCGGTCGAGCACACGTTCGTCGAGGATGCCTTGGTCTTGCAGTCGCTGTACGAGCCGCTCGCGCGTTCGCGCCGAGGTCATGCCGATACCGCTGAGTCGCGAGCCTTGGACGTAGCTGCTCACACCAGCAACCAGCGCTCGATTTCGGGCAGTGCCGCATGGCGCGTCAGATCGATTTGCAGCGGCGTGACCGAGGCATAGCCCGCGGCGACCGCGTCGAAATCCGTCCCCGGTCCGGCATCCTGGCCTTCGCCCGCGGAGCCGACCCAGTACACGTCCCGGCCGCGCGGGTCGTGGGAACGGACGATGGGCTTGCTGCGATGACGGCTGCCGAGCCGGGTCACCCGGATTCCGCGCAACTCGCCATCCGGCAAGTCCGGCACGTTCACGTTCAAGATCATCGAGCCTTGCAAGGGGCTGCGCGCGAGCCTCTCGACGAGGTCGGCCGCAACGCGCGCCGCAGCTGCAAAATTGCGCGGACTCCCGTCCTCGACACACAGGGAGACGGCAATCGCCGGCAGGCCGAGGAAGCGCCCCTCGACGGCTGCGGCGACCGTGCCCGAGTACAGCGTATCGTCGCCGAGATTCGCGCCATCGTTGACACCGGAGACGACCATGTCGTGTTCGAAGTCGAACAGGCCGGAGACCGCAAGGTGTACGCAATCGGTCGGTGTGCCGTTGACGAAATAGGCGTCCTTGTCGTAACCCCAGGCGCGCAGCGGAACATCGAGCGTCAGCGAGTTGCTCGCCCCGCTGCGATTGCGCTCCGGAGCGACGACCGTCACGGCACCGAGGGGCTGCATCGCGAGGCGCAGCGCCGACAAGCCTGGCGCGCGGTAACCGTCGTCATTCGAAACTAGTATTTTCACGCGATATTGAGCTGGCACTATGGATGGCGGGTGGCGCCCTGCAGACTATACTGGAAGGCCTCAACCCTCGTAAGCCCAAGGCAGCCCGCAACCATGGTCAAGAGACGCGCCGGAAAAACTGCCCCCGCGAACCGTCGAGGCGCGGCAAACACCGCGGCTTCCCTTGCCGACCCGGCGCCGGGCGCCGGCATGGATGCGGACCGTCTCGCGTTTCGCGCCGCCGTGCGCGACGTGCGGCCACTCGCACACACGCCTTCCGCACGCACGCCGCCGGCGCCGGCCCGAGCGCGCCCGCGGCGCAGCCGCGCCTCGGCGGTGATCGATCTAGAAGCCGAAATGCCGCTCGTCGACGCGCACGTGACGTCCGAACAAAGTCTTGCCTTTCACCGCCCGGGCGTGCGCGATCAAGTCGTGCGCAGACTGCGCCGCGGCCTCGTGCCGGTCGATGGCGAACTGGATTTGCACGGTTTGAATCAGGCGCGGGCGCGCGTGCTGCTCGCCGACTTCCTCGATGCGAGCAAGGCGCAAGGCGCGCGTTGTGTGCGCGTCATTCACGGCAAGGGCATGCGTTCGGGCGATCGCGGCGCCGTGCTCAAATCGGCGGTCGATCTCTGGCTGCGCCGCCATTACGACGTGCTCGCCTTCACCTCGGCGAAGGCGATCGACGGCGGCACGGGGGCGGTCTACGTGCTGCTGCGAGCCTAGGGCTCGAGCAGCACGGCGGCCATGGCGGCGAGACCCTCGCCGCGACCGATGCTGCCGAGTTTCTCGGTCGTCGTAGCCTTGATGTTCACCCGATCGGCATCGGCACCAAGATCCGCAGCCAGCAATGCGGCCATCGCGAGTCGGTGTTTGGCGATGCGTGGCGCTTCGGCGAGCACGGTCACGTCCGCATTGGCGAGTTGCCAACCCGCGGCGCGCATCTTGGCGGCGACTTCGCGCAAAAAGACCCGGCTATCGGCGCCGCGCCACTGCGGATCGGTGTCGGGAAAATGCCGGCCGATGTCCCCCAGGCCGAGGGCGCCAAGAATCGCATCGCAAAGCGCGTGAATGATCACGTCACCGTCCGAATGCGCGACGACGCCGTGGCTATGCGGAAGCGAGAGACCGCCGAGGATGACGTGATCGCCCGGCCCGAAGGCGTGGACGTCGAAACCGTGACCAATACGCATGCTGCCGACACTCTCCGTGCGCAATATTTTCGCAGCGGCCGCAAGGTCCTCGCGCCGCGTGATCTTGATGTTGAACGCCGAGCCGGCGACGAGTGCCGGCGTCGCGCCGAGCCGCTCCATGGCCTGTGCCTCGTCGGTCACGGCGATGCCTGCGGCGCGCGCCTCGAGCAGGGCACGACGCAACTCCGCGTAACGAAACACCTGCGGCGTGAGTGCGCGCCATAAACCTTGCCGATCGACCGTCGTGGCGACGCGCCCGTCGCTTTCGCGCTTGATCGTGTCGACGAGCGGCGCGCCGAGCACCGCACCCTCGGCGCCTTCGTCCAGCGCCGCGAGCAGCGCGCCGATCTCGGCGGCCGTCAGGCAGGGTCGCGCCGCATCGTGAACCAGCACGAAATCCTCGGCGGCGGCGAGCTCCGCAAGCGACTCGATCCCGCTCAGCACGGAATCTTGGCGGCTTGCGCCGCCGATCGCGGTCCGCAGCGACGCGCCCTGCAGACGCGCGGCGACACCGGGCCAGTGCGGATCACCGGGCGCGAGGACTACGACGACCGATTGCAGACGCGGCTCGGCCAACAAGCGACGCAGTGTGCGTTCGAGGATGCTGGCGCCCAGCAAGTTGGCATATTGCTTCGGCGGCGCATCGGCAGAGGCGCCCGTGAAGCGCTCGCCGCGCCCCGCCGCGGGCACGATCGCCCAGACAGGGGTCGCTGGACGGGGCGGACTCATTGCGCGCGGGCGGTGACGATCGCCGGTGCCGACTGCGGCTGGATGCTCGCGGGCGTCACGATTTGGTAGAAGGTTTCGTTATTACCGACCATGCCGAGTTCGCTGCGCGCGCGCTCCTCGAGCGCCGTCCGCCCTACCTTGAGATTGGCGACCTCGGCGCCGAGTTGCCGATTGCGCTCGGTCTGGGTGCGATTCGCCTCAGCCTGCGCCTCGATCGCCACGTGCAAGCGAGTGACCTCGCGCAGACCCTGATCCGACAGCCACAAACGATATTGCAGCAAGACCAGACAGAGCCCCAGAATGGTAGCGAAAACTCTCATAAGTACAGTAGCTTAGCACGAATTCTTAAGAAATAGGTACCGATAGCGCGGCCGCGCCGGCGTAGCGCGCAGCGGCGCCCAGCTCCGCTTCGATGCGCAGCAGCTGGTTGTACTTGGCAATGCGGTCCGAGCGCGACAAGGAGCCGGTCTTGATCTGGGTCGCCGTCGTACCGACGGCGATGTCCGCGATCGTTGCATCTTCCGTTTCGCCCGAGCGATGCGAGACGACCGCGGCATAGCGGGCCTCGCTCGCCATGCGGATCGCGGCGAGCGTCTCGCTCAAGGTGCCTATTTGATTCGGCTTGATCAAGATCGCATTGGCGATGTTCTTGGCGATGCCCTCGGCGAAGATCTTGGTATTGGTGACGAACAGATCGTCGCCGACCAGCTGCACGGTCTTGCCGAGCTTATCGCTCAAGATCGCCCAGCCCGCCCAGTCGCCCTCACTCATCCCATCCTCGATCGTCACGATGGGGTATTTGGCGACGAGGCCGGCGAGATAATCGGCGAATTCACCCGCACTGAATTTGCGCCCTTCGGAGGCGAGATCGTATACGCCGTCGTGATAGAACTCCGTGCTCGCCACGTCGAGTCCGAGATAGATATCCTTGCCGGCACGGTAGCCGGCCTTCTCGATCGCCTCGAGGATCGTCGTCAGCGCCGCTTCGTTCGACGGCAGATCGGGGGCGAAGCCGCCTTCGTCGCCCACGGCTGTGTTCAGCCCCTTGGCATGGAGCACTTTCTTGAGCGCGTGGAAGACCTCGGCACCATAGCGCAAGGCCTCGGCGAAGCTGGGTGCACCGATGGGCAAGATCATGAATTCCTGGATGTCGACGCTGTTGTCGGCGTGCGCGCCGCCGTTGATGATGTTCATCATCGGCACCGGCATGGTCAGCGCACCGTGTCCACCGCCCAGACCTTGAAGATAGCGATAGAGCGGCAACTTGCGCTGACGGGCCGCGGCATGCGCGGTCGCGAGCGAGACGGCGAGGAGGGCATTTGCGCCGAGACGAGACTTGTTGTCGGTGCCGTCGGCGGCGGTCAGTTTCGCATCGAGTGCGCCTTGATCCTCGGGATCGCTGCCCACCACCAATTCGCGGATCGGTCCGTTGATGTTAGCCACGGCGGTGAGCACGCCCTTGCCGCCGTACCGCTGCGGATCGCCGTCACGCAATTCCACGGCCTCGCGTGAACCGGTCGAAGCGCCCGAAGGGACGGCCGCGCGACCGACCACGCCGGACTCCAGGAGGATGTCGGCTTCGACCGTGGGATTGCCGCGGGAATCGATGATTTCGCGGCCGCGAATGTCGACGATACGACTCATAACAGGGACTCCTCGAACGCTTGTTGTTTGACCGCCCGATCGAGTGCGACGAGCGTGGTGAGCAAGGCCTCCATGCGCGGCAAGGGCCACGCGTTGGGACCGTCGGACAAGGCACGCGCCGGATCCGGATGGGTTTCCATAAAGATGCCGGCGACCCCCGCCGCGACCGCCGCGCGCGCCAATACCGGCACGAATTCGCGCTGACCGCCGGATGAGTCTCCCCGGCCGCCGGGTAGCTGCACCGAGTGCGTCGCGTCGAACACGACCGGGCAACCGGTCTCACGCATCACGGCGAGGGAGCGCATGTCGGAGACCAGGTTGTTGTAGCCGAAGGAGAACCCGCGCTCGCAAACCATGATCTGGGCGTTGCCGGTGGAGCGCGCTTTGTCGACGACGTTGCGCATTTCCCAAGGGGAAAGAAACTGTCCCTTCTTGATGTTCACGGGCTTGCCCTGACTCGCGGCTGCGACGATGAAATTAGTCTGCCGGCAGAGAAAAGCGGGCGTCTGCAGCACGTCGACGACGCTCGCAACCTCGGCGAGGGGCGTGTCCTCGTGGACGTCGGTGAGTACGGGCACGCCGATCTCCTCGCGCACCCGCGCGAGCGCCTTGAGTCCGGCCTCGATGCCGGGACCGCGAAAACTCGCGCGCGATGAGCGGTTCGCCTTGTCGAACGAAGCCTTGAAGATGAACGGCACGCCCAGACGCGCGGTGAGCTCGCGCAGCCGGCCCGCCACCTCGAGCACGAGTTCCTCGCTCTCGATCACACACGGGCCCGCGATCAGGAACAGCGGACGGTCGATGCCGACCTCGAAAGACGCGAGTTGCATGCCGGTTGCCGTTCGCCTCAGGCCGTCGCGCGACCCGGCCGCAGCGATGCCCGGTACTCGCGGGCGGCGCGAATGAAGCCGGTGAACAGGGGATGGCCGTCGCGCGGGGTCGAGGTGAACTCCGGGTGGAACTGGCTCGCCATGAACCAGGGATGTGTCGGCAATTCGATGAACTCGACGAGGCCGTCGGCCGAGAAACCGGAGAACGCCAAGCCTGCGCTCCGAAGTTCCTCGAGATAGTTGTTGTTGAATTCATAGCGGTGCCGATGCCGCTCGAAGATCGACTCCTTGCCGTAGACCGCGTTCGCGAGCGAACCGGGGACGAGTCGCGACTCCTGCGCGCCGAGGCGCATGCTGCCGCCGAGATTCGACCGCTCGTCGCGCACCTGCTGACCGCGCGCGAGGTCCTGCCATTCGGTGATCAAGGCGATCACGGGGTGATTCGTCGCGCGATCGAACTCGGTACTGTTCGCCCCGGCGAGGCTCAGCACGTTGCGCGCGTATTCGATGATCGCCAATTGCATCCCGAGACAGATGCCGAGGTAGGGAATGCGATTTTCACGCGCATAGCGGATCGCCTGGATCTTGCCCTCGATGCCGCGGTCGCCGAATCCACCGGGGACGAGAATCGCGTCCATGTTCTGCAGCGCGCCGGGGCCTGAGCGTTCGATGTCCTCGGACTCGAGGTAGTGGATGTTGACGCGCGTTCGGGTCTTGATCCCGCCGTGCATCAGCGATTCGTTCAAGGAAATATACGAATCGCGGACCTGCACGTACTTTCCCACCATGCCGATGTCGACGACCGCCTCGGGGTTCTGTTTGGCCGCGACCACCGCCCGCCAATCGGACAGGTCCGTCGGCGGCACGTCGAGGCGCAGCTTGTCGACGACGATATCGTCGAGATCCTGTTCGTGCAGCAGCATCGGAATCTTGTAGATATCGTCCGAATCGACCGCCGATATCACCGCCCGCTCCTCGACGTTGGTGAACAGGGCGATCTTGCGGCGTTGCTCGTCCGGCAGCGCCTCCTGGCAGCGGCACAGGAGAATGTCGGGCTGAATACCGATGCCGCGCAGTTCCTTCACGGAGTGCTGGGTGGGCTTGGTCTTGATCTCACCCGAGCCGCCGACCACCGGTACGAGCGTCAAATGCATGTAGAGCACGTGATTACGGCCGAGTTCCACGCCCATCTGGCGTATGGCCTCGAGAAACGGCAGGGACTCGATGTCGCCGACCGTGCCGCCGATCTCGACCATGCAGACGTCGGAATTGCCGGCGCCCATGCGGATGCGGTATTTGATCTCGTCGGTGATGTGCGGAATGACCTGGACCGTGGCGCCCAGGTAGTCACCACGACGCTCCTTGGCGATCACGCGCTCGTAGATGCGCCCGGTCGTGAAATTACTGTTGCGGCCCGTCGTCGTGCGCACGAAGCGCTCGTAGTGCCCCAGATCGAGATCGGTTTCGGTGCCGTCGGCGGTGACGAACACCTCACCGTGCTGGAACGGGCTCATCGTGCCCGGATCGACGTTGATGTAAGGGTCGAGCTTGACCATGCTGATCTTGAGCCCGCGCGCCTCGAGAATTGCCCCCAGCGATGCCGACGCGATGCCCTTGCCTAGCGAAGATACGACACCGCCGGTGACGAATACGAATCGAGTCATGATGGTCACCGCCGATTATGAAAAATACGTGCGCACTCCTTCTTGCGCAGAGGGCTGTCTCGAACGAAGAGCCCCTCAGGAATACAAGATGGAAATACGAGAATTCGACGGGAATTCAGAGTAGCAGAATACGGACCTTGCGACAATCGAGTCAGACGAAATTCGGCGCACCCTCCCACTGAAACGCCAATCCGGGCTCGCCGGCACGCACGCACCAGCGCGCGTCCAACCACAAATCGCCGATTCCGAGCAACTCGCCGCCGCTGCAAATGAACGGCAGGGCATCGCGCATCCACGGCAGAACGCCGAGGTCCTGACAAAGATGCTGCACGCTGCGTGTCGCCGCCCGCTTTGCGGGCTTGAGCACTTCACCGCCCGCGCGCGCGCGCACGCTCAATGTGTCCGGCAGCCGGGCAAGCGCGAGGCCGCCGGGCCGGTGCACCGCGCGTAAGGACCCGAGTCCGGAACCGAGCTCGAGCGTCGCCTGCGCGCGCCACGGCCAAGCTTGCGCTGCATCCAATCGCGGCGGCTCGGCCACGCCCTGAAAAATCCGCTCGCGGTAGCGGCGCAAGGCGTAGGCGTCCCAGACGATCGCGGGCGCCTGGTGGCCGTCGGCTTCGAGCATCTGGCGCAACGCCTCGATGAGGCGGGCCGTCGGCGGCAGCGTCGCGGTGCGTTCGCGCAACCAGCGACGCACGGCATTGATCCGCCGCGCCGGCGCGAGTGCGCGCAGCCGCGGCAGGCGCAAGGCTTCACCGTCGCGCAAGGAGACGAGATCCGCATCGGCGATCGCGTCGAGCAGTTCCTGCGCCTCCGCGGCGTGCGCAGCCGTACGCGCGAGGGCCGATGACGCGCCCGGCCAGCGGGCTTCGATCAGCGGCCAGAGGTCGCGCCGCAGGTACACACGATCGAAGCGACCGTCGCCATTCATGGGGTCGCTGACCGTCGCCAGGCCGAGCGTCGCGACATAGGCTCGAAGATCGGCACGGCGCCACGCGAGCAGCGGCCGTAAATGCCAACCTCGGCCCCAAGACCGGCGCAGCGGCATGCTCGCCAAGCCCTTGATGCCGGCCCCGCGCAAAGCCTGGAGCAGCACGGTCTCGGCCTGATCGTCGCCGTGATGCGCGGTGAGCAAGCATTCTCCGGGTCCGAGATCCGCAGCGAGCGCCGCATAGCGCACATCGCGTGCCGCCGCCTCGATCGACGCACCCGCGGGTTTGACGACGTGCGCGACCAAGACCTTGAGCGGCACGTCGAGCAACTCGCATTGCCTGCGGCAGACATCACGAAACTCCGCGGCCGCCGCTTGTAGCCCGTGATCGACGTGGACGGCACGCAGTGGCAGTTGGCGACCGCGACCGGCGTCGCGCAGTTGCACGAGCGCGGCGAGCAAGGCACCCGAGTCGACACCGCCGCTCAGTGCGAGCACCAGGCCCTCGGCCTCGAGCGGCAGATGGCTCTCCAATACCTTCGTCAAGTCGCTGGGCGAGAAGCTCATACGCGCGCATGGTAAGCCATGCCGCCGGCCGGCGGGCCATCCGGGATGGCAGCCGCTCGCGCACCGCCGCGCTCAAGTCGCGGGCGTTGCCGCGGGGGCGTCCTTGTTGGAATTCACGCATTGCTTCATGAATTCCCGGCGGGCCTCGCCCCGTTCCAGTTTCTTGTCGTCGGCTTGGGCTTTGCAGTAAGTCCAGGCGGGATTGTTATGATGCCGGCCTAGAGACGGTGGCGTATCGGGGTTCTGGCTCGGCGGCGGCGTGTCGTCGGCGACCGAGATGCCGGTAAACACGATCTCGCCGACCGTGACGCCGGCGAGCGTCGCGACGAGTGGTAGCGCGGCGAAAAACTTCAATCGACTCATGGCGGTAATCTCCCACGGAGTTCCACGGATTGAACACGAAAGAAAGTGTAAGCGCCGACCGCGGCGAAAGGACCGGCCGGGATGCAAAGCTGTGTGAAGAAACGCAACGACGGTCGACGCGTGTGCTCAGCATCGCAAGCTTGCGAACCTATGCGATCGCCCGTTCGCTGTTCGCGCCGACGACGCTGCGGCGCGCGATCGAACGCCTAGGTTTCGTCCAAGCGGACCCGATCCGCGCACCGGCGAGGGCGCAGGACTTGATCCTGCGACACCGGGTCAAGAACTACCGCGAGGGGGACCTCGACAGGCGCTACCAGTCTCTGGCCATCGATGAGGATCACTTCGTGAATTACGGTTTTTTGCCGCAGCGGCTGGTGTCGCTGCTGCATCCACGGCCTGCGACGGCGCGCCCGGTCACGGGCACGTCGGAACAAGTGGCAGCGATGCTGGCGTTTGCGAGCGAGCACGGCGAAATCCACCCGCGCACGGTTGCCGCGCGATTCAGTCTCGGTCGGGTCGAGAACTATTGGGGTGGCCAATCGCGCGCGACCACCCAGATGTTGGAACGGCTGCATTACGGCGGGTTGCTGCGGGTCGCGCGGCGCGTCGACGGAATCCGCGTGTACACGCCCCGCGCGACGGAGCGAGCGCCTGCTCCAGAGCGAGCGCACGCGCCGGGCTCGGCCGCGAACGGCACGGCCACCGCGGCAGCGCTCGACGCGCAGTCGCAAGCCGAAGCACTCGTGCAGCTGGTCGTTGCTCTGTATGCGCCGCTGCCCGCCTCCAGCCTCACGCACTTGGTCGGCAAACTCGGTTACGCCGCACCGCAGTTGCGCAGCGAACTCTCGCGGGTGCGCGCACGCGCGAAACAGTGGTTGAACCATGCGACGCTCGGCGGCACGCCATGGTTCTGGCCAGCGTCGGAGCGGCCGGGGGATTATTCACTCGACAGCGCGGCCGCGACCGTGCGGCTGCTCGCGCCGTTCGATCCGGTGGTCTGGGACCGGCGTCGCTTCGAGGCATTCTGGGGTTGGCCCTACCGTTTCGAGGCCTATACCCCCTCGAGCCGTCGCCGCCTCGGCTACTACGCCCTGCCCTTGCTGTGGCGCGACCGGGTCATCGGCTGGGGCAATCTCGCGGTGAACGATGGCCGCCTGCAAGCGCAGTTCGGCTATCGGCCGCGCGCCCTGCCGAAGAGCCGGTTGTTTCGGCGGGAACTGGCGGCGGAACTGGAACGCTTCGCGGGTTTTCTCGCCCGTGGCGTATCATGCGGCGCTACGCATTCGTTGGAGCACCCATGAGCTACGACAGCTATCACAAGCGCCGGATCGGCAAGCGCTTGCTAAAACCCGAAACGCTGATGATGGGTTATGGCTACGACCCGACTTTGTCGGAAGGCTCGCTGAAGCCGCCGATCTTCCTCACCTCGACGTTCGTGTTCAAGAGTGCCCAGGACGGCAAAGATTTCTTCGACTTCAGTTCCGGACGGCGCGAACTCGGCGCTGGTCAGACCGCGGGCTTGGTCTATTCACGGTTCAACAACCCGAACCTCGAGGTACTCGAGGACCGCCTCGCCCTCTGGGACGAAGCGGAAATGGCTGCGGTGTTTTCGAGCGGCATGGCGGCGATCTCGACGACGCTGTGGGCCTATGTGCGGCCGGGGGACGTACTCTTGATCAGCCAGCCACTCTACGGCGGAACGGAAACCCTGATCGAAAAGACGCTGCCCGCCTTCGGGGTGCGCGCCGTGGGGTTCACGCGCGGGTGCGAGGCCGCGGCGGTCGACGTAGCGGCCGATCGCGCACTGGCGCTTGCCGCCGAAAACGGCGGACGCGTCTGCCTGATACTCGCCGAGACGCCCGCGAATCCGACCAACAGCCTCGTCGATCTATCGCTGTTACGCACGGTCTCGGCGCGCATCGGCGGCGCGCAATCCGGCGGTCGACCGCCGGTCGCGGTCGATAATACTTTTCTCGGGCCGGTGTTCCAGCAGCCGCTGCAGCAGGGCGCGGATATCGCGATGTACTCACTGACCAAGTACGTCGGCGGCCATTCGGATCTCGTCGCCGGCGGCGTCACGGGCGCGCGCGACATGGTCGCCCCGATCAAGCGGCTGCGCGGTGCGCTCGGCACCCAACTTGATCCGAACACCGCCTGGATGATCATGCGCTCGATGGAGACCATGTCCTTGCGCATGCACAAGGCGGCGAGCAATGCCGCGCTAGTCGCCGACTATTTGCGTACGCACGAGAAAGTCGCTTCGGTCAATTATCTCGGCTTTCTCGCGGCGGACGATCCCGGCCGCGCGGTGTTCGAGCGGCAGTGCGAGAGTCCGGGCTCAACCTTCGGCTTCTCGGTCAAGGGCGGTGAAGCCGAGGCGTTTCGGCTGCTCGATGCGCTACAGGTCATCAAGCTCGCGGTGAGCCTTGGCGGCACGGAGTCGCTGATGTCGCATCCCGCGAGTACGACCCACTCGGGCGTCCCAAAGGCGACGCGCGACCGACTCGGCGTGACCGATGCCTTGATTCGCATTTCGGTTGGCATCGAGGATGCCACCGACCTGATCGCCGACCTCGAGGAGGCCTTGCGCGCGGTGTAGAGGCGCCGAGGCTGCTAGGTCGCGGGTTTCCACTGTCGCAAGAACTCGGTCACGCTGCTCGATTGCATGTGACGCATCGCCTCGAATTCGCCGGTGCGCTGGCTGTAAATGAGCTTGCCGTCAGAACCCAGCACCGCCAGCGCCGGCACGCCCTTGTCGATAGGAATGTCGTAGGTCTTGGCGATGTCGAGATTGCGGTCGCGTTCGCCGATATTGACGTGCACGAGGATGTAGTTTGCTTCGAGTAGCGGTTTGTTCGCATCGTCGTGGAAATAGATATCCAAGGCCTGGCAATCCGGGCACCAGTTACCACCGAAATCCAGGATGACACGCTTGTGCGTCACCGCCGCCGACATCAGCGCCGCTTTCACGTCAGCCTGCGCGACGTCGGGGGAGGGATAAATCTGACGCTCGCCCGCATGCGCTGCGAGCAGTGCGGCGAGACCAGACAGTGCAGCCAGCGCCAGCGTCCAGCG
>Ga0209208_10001801_pt1 | contig 30564 bp, 27 predicted proteins | sample S1TSphfallax_3_FD_187694 | JGI IMG/M metagenome (GOLD analysis project Ga0209208, IMG submission 187694) | Host-associated microbial communities from peat moss isolated from Minnesota, USA - S1T2_Fd - Sphagnum fallax MG (SPAdes) (version 2) | ecosystem: Host-associated > Plants > Peat moss >...
GGGGGGGGGGGGGGGGGGGGATGTTTCTTGGCCAAGAAGAATGTGAGAGATTGTGAGCATGAAGACTCACATTCCTTAGTGAGTTCCCATTTTGGGAGTTGGAGTCTTGGTGGACTCCTAAACCTTTAGAAAGCGATTATAAGGGTCAAAACACCTTGCATTGAAGAGTTCTTTATATCATTGGAAAGCTATTGAAGTTTAAATTTCTAAAATGGGCTTGCATGACCCATTTGGACATCTGCAACAAAAGTTATGGCAAAAAGAAAGGCCGAGAGTCAAAACTGGCAATTTGACTCCCGACCACAAAAAGTTGGGAATCGACCCAACTTCCATGCATGCAAGTGGCATGCAATACGTTGTTGGAAAGCTCTTGATGAGAGCTACAACTTTGCTTCAAACTTCATCCCGATCAAATGTTCTTAGTGTCATTGGAAAAGTCTTGAAGTGTAGATGTCCAAAATGGCCTCGCATTGGTCATTTGGACATCTACAGCCCAAGTTATGGGCAAAAGAAGGGCCGGGAGTCAAATTGGCAGTTTGACTTTCGACCACAAAAAGTCGGGAATTGACCTCTTCCTGACGTCTGCAGATGGAGTGTGATGAGGCGTTGGAAAGCTCTCAAGGAGAGCTACAACTTTGGTTTAGACCTCACTCCAATTGGAGGTCGGAGCCAGGAGTTGTGAGTGTCCAAAGTCCCAGGAGTCCAACCCGGGACAGTTTCGGGACTCCAACTTGGGAGTCCCGGGAAAAAGAGCCATTTGGATGTGGCTCCCACGGAGTAACACAAAGAATACTATATGGGGGAAGGTGGTGGCTTCCCCCGAGTCCGAGCCGTAGTGAGTCAAGTGTGTCAAAGTGCCCGTGGCTTGTCCCAACACCCAAGAGTGTTCTCGAATGTGAACTAACCCTTTTGTGGTTGGTTTTGGATGCAGATTCAAGCTTGATAATCTAGTCCCTCTTCCTAGTCTAATCCCAGTACTTCTAGCACACCCCTCTACCCCTTTCTAGTGCTGGAAGTCAGGAGCGCCTCCAAGTTCCATATTTCCACAATTCAACACACTTGGACCCTCAAGTGGGTTCAACAAGGAACTTAGGAGTGCGTCAGAGGCCTTGAATTATATTCTTGATTAAGCTTTGAAGTATCATAAGAGACTGGCTTCAAAAGTGAAACATGAAATATGGGATGAACTTTAAGATTTTTCGGTAAGTTTAATTTGTAAGTGTTAGGAATTTTTTTTTTTAACACTTTGAATGGACCCGCATATGGGCCCAAGAACTTGTGGCTCAAACCTTTTGGCAATCGAAATTTTTTGATGTTCAACCACACTTCATCTCCTTATTCAAAATTCACCTATTGTTGGGTCTTGTCCACAAAATCCTTGTACCATTTATGCGCCTTTTCAAAATTGGCCTTAGCCATCTCCCATAAGCGTCGCCTCTCTTTATCAAATTGTGTGACCATCGGCACTTCTTCACTTGCATCACTTAAGGGTTGCCCATGTCAAGTTGTAGGCATAATTGGTGACTTGCTCGTCACCATTTGAAAGGGAGTGGAACCTATTATCGAATGTTCTGAATTGTTGTACTAAAACTCAACCAATTCCAAATGGTCCACTCAATCTTATTAATCCACCACCATATAATTCATTAGGAATTGTTGGATAACCAAGTTCACTTTTTCGGTTTGTCCATCCATTTGGGGTTGGAATGAGGTGTTCATCTTGAGCTTCAACCCCATGTGTTTCTACAAAGCTTGCTAAAACTTGCTTGTGAACTTCAGGTCTTTATCCAACATAATGTCCTTGGGGGGGGGGGGGGGGGGGGGGGGGGGGCATGATGCTTGAACACGTGTGTGAAAAACAACCTTTGACGTGCTCCAACTCTTTGAGGGATTCAACTGTGAATCCTAAATAGAAAACAACTGAAGAGCAAGGAGTCGAGGCACACTCCCTGGCTCGCAACACTTTGGAGGGGTAGAAGGGCGTGCTGGAGTTCCGGGATGGGACTAGGAAGAATTGACAAGCTTCAACTATTCACACGAACCTACACAAAACCAACACAAGGTGGTTAGTGCATAGTTGGAGCACTTTTGGTGCTAGGACGAGCCACAGGCAACTTGAACTCACAAGACTCACCACGGCCTGGACTTGGGGGAAGCCACCACCTTCCCCATTATAATATACTCTGTGCCATTCCACAAGGCCCACATCCAAATGGTATTTTATCTCGGGACTCCCAAGTGGGAGGCCCGAAATTGTCAAAGTTGGGACTCCTACGACTTTGGGGGCCCATACCTTCACGTGTAGACCTTGGATTGAGATGAGGTCTAAAGAAAAATTTTAGCCCTCATCAAGAGCTTTCTAACGGTGTGTCGCATGCCACCTGCATGCAAGTAAATTGGGTTTATTCCTGACTTTTAGTGGTCGGGAGTCAAATTGCCAATTTGACTCCTGACCTTTCTTTTGGCCATAACTTGTGTTTTAGATGTCCAAATGGGTGATGCAAGCCATTTTAGACATCTACATTTCAATATCTTTCCAATGATATAAATAATTCCTCAATCCATTTGGTTTTGATCCCTACAATCACTCTCTGAACATTCAGGAGTCCACTAGGACTTCAACTCCCAATGTGGGAGTTCCCTTGGGAGTGTGAGGGTCTATTCCCTCACACTCTCTTGCATTTTTGAAAACATGCAGCCTGATTCCCAGGCTTCCTTCTTGGTTCGTAACCTTGTAAGCTCTTACTTTGGTCGTGAGCCCGAGGCTAGGGTTGCAACATGCTAGGTTTGATGTATCCCTTCGTGAAAAGTTCCTCAAGTTGAACCTTAAGTTCATTCAACCTTTCATGACCCATTCGATACGGGGCTTTGGCAGGAGGTGCCACTCTCGACATCAGTTCGATTGCATGGTCAATTTGTTTTTTCAAAGGCAACTCATCGGGCAACTTTTCGAGCATCACATCTAGGAATTTGTCCAACATTCGCTTAACACACTTGGGAACATTCACCAAATCGGTAGCTTCCTTTGGCTCAAATTTGTCCAACACACACATCACACACAACATGCCATAACCTTCCCATGAAGTCATTTTCCAAAGTCTTTGCTAACATCAAGTGGATGGTTGATCCATCCACACTAAACACTTCATGTGCCTTCACTTGGACAATCCCATTTTTGGATGGGATTCTAACTAGCCTATTGTGCCCTTCTATGAGCACATTGTTATGGGTGATGAATTCCATTCCCCCTAAGGTGGAAACTAACAAATCCACTTTTCTTCTCCAATCCCTTAATTGAAAAGGCACGTCTCTTGTTTATAATGTGGTGGGATGGGGAACCCCATCCGCAAAGTGCACCTCAATGGGTGCCTTGAGTTTCTCCAACTGGAGTTCCATTCTTTTGGCATTTTCTTGGATTATGAAGTTGTGGGAAGCCCATGTGTCTAAAAGACATAACACCTTTCGCTTAGAAACCTTCTCTTTTTAAAAAATAAGGTGGTTACGTTCACTTTGGGTTAGGTTAATGGTAAAGGCAATTACTTTAGAGCCCCCATTCCCCAGTTTGGGTTTGGGGCAATATTTAGAATAATGTCCCATTTCATTACAATTGATATGGGACATTATTCTAAAGGCTTCCCACTGGCATCCCCCTTGGGTTGGTTCCCTTTAAATGGAGCCCCTTTCTTGACGAACTTTCCTTTGGGTTTGAAACCCGAGCCTTGAAATTATTTGGGTTTTTTCCCTTTTGAAATATCTTGCCTTTGGTTCCATTCACCTTCATGGCGCGCCTTTTTATGAAAGAATTTGTTCTCCTTTTTGAACTGAGACTTTTCACCCCATCCCACATCTAAAAAGCCTTCCACTTTCATGATGGTTTTTAATAATGAAGCGGGCCAATTCTTTTCAAGCTTGCATTTGGCCCAAGTCGGAAGGCCCATCACAAAATGGCACACATGGTCTAACTCATGCATATGCTGGATTTCAAGCATGAACTTGGAATACACCCTCACATATTGGTGCAAGTTGTCATTTGTTGCATTCACAAGGTCATGGAGTTTGCATCTTAAAATGTAGTCAAAAAAATTTGGAAGGAATTCCAACTCAATGCATTCCTTGAAGAATTCCCATGTGTAGTCCTGGGTCTTCCCTTCCTTTTGCTTCACTATCCTCCACCATGTGGAAGCATAGCCTTTTAAGTAGGATTGGGCAAGTTCCACAGCAAAATGTCGCCCAACTTTAACGACATGAAGGTAGTGTTCCATTTTCGCAAGCTAAGCATCTACGACCTTCCAACACTAGAAGAAAACTGGAATTTTGTAACCAACCAATTTACGACTAGTTGCGACTATTTGACATTTACAACTATTGTTAGTTATATCTACAACTACTTTTTGCATTTGAAGCCGCTTGCAACTACTCTATGACTAATTTACGACTAATGAATTTTTTCATCCTTTCATTTAGATAGCTTTCAATACAATTTCCATCCAAGAAGACCCCTCTACCTACCATTAGTTGCAAATGTCACCAAATGAATCATAGCCATGTGAGTATTCCAAATGTATTATACATATTTTAGGCATAAGGGGTCCACAATTGTGTATTGAATGTATTCTACTCATTATTATATGGGTACATACTAAGATGTACCCATATATTACTGGTTATGTATAATGGTTGTATTTAAATTGTATGTAAGTTGTATTTGAAGCATACTTGAATATGCATTGCATACATCACCTTAGTTTTTGCCTAGTTTATTTATGTTAAATTTGTTCAAAATAATATACAGATTATACCCAAGTCATATTACATGCCTTATGTGGTTTTCCAAATTAATGTTCCAATATATTTGCCCAAATTTATGTATTGCAGTCTAATAGGGGAAAAAAACATACATTTATACTCCTATAATCCAAACATTTAAGTCTTCAATCCTAAATTTTTGTGATTTTATTGGCTCAAAAAGAATGTCATGTAGTACATCAATTTGATGCTTACAAAAACTAAATGCAACATTCTACACAATTCTAAGTAACTTAGCAAACTCTAGCAGGCCATGTAGCATATTGACTACTTTTATTTGTACAAATCTCTAGAATACTCTCTTGTGCAAGCCTTCAACAATGGGCAGACACAGTCTGTTGTAATACCCATTCAAAAAGAAGTGCCGCTCAGAAAATTGCCATGTTAATTCATATGGCCAGCTTGCCCTTGCAGTAAAACATTACGGATGTGCTCTACAACATCACGCATAGCACCATGACCATGTGGGATGAACACCGTGGAGTTCCTGAAGTTTGCACCGATTTCTTTCATTGTGTCAAAGTACTGTGTCACCAACACCATGTCCATAACTTCCTTAGGTGTTGTCCCTGGAACATTGTCTAAGAAGGCTAAAACACTCCCCTGCAAGCCATCAACAATTGCCTGATGTTGACGTGCAACACCCACTCCTGAAAGATACTTTGCCTCTGCCTCCCCCTCTGCTTGCTTCACCTGAAGAGTTTTCTCTGCCTCTGCCTTCTCCCGAGTAGCCACCCTCAACCTTGCAGCTGCAATAAAAAAAAAGTGCACTTATTTGGTTCACAGATCTTTACAATCTATAAAATTGCATGTTCATTCAAGATAGCTTTGGTCAAGATAAACTTGACTTGTTGAAGAAGACCATCTCTCTCTCCCGATTTGTATCAACTACTAATGTCGCAACCCTACTTTGGCCAAGTGTGGGGGTGAAGCCCAACACTTGGAAAAAGTGAGGATTTGGAGTCCTCCGGGACTCCCGAATGTTCAGAGCTCGACAGCAAGGCCCAAAACACCTCGCATTGGGGTGTTCTTGGTGTCATTAGAAAGGTCTTGAAGCGTAGATATCGAAAATGGCCTCGCATTGGCCATTTGGACATCTATCGCCCAAGTTATGGGCAAAAGAAAGGCCGGGAGTCAAACTGGCAGTTTGACTCCCGACCACTAAAAGTCGGGAATCGACCTCTTCCCGACCTCCGAATGGAGAGTGCGACACGGCGTTGGAAAGATCTCGACGAGGGCTACAAGTTTGGTTCAGACCTCGTTGCGATCAGACTTTGCAGTCGGGAGTTATGAGCCCCCAAAGTCAATCATCATGATGGTGGTTGACTAATTGGATGTATTGGTTAAATAAATCACTATAGTCAAGTTGGTTGGTCAAAAAATACATGCCTTGAACCTTTAATCAAAATGGACATGTCCATTGGTAAAAAATGACCAATTATTCAACTTGGAACGTTTGAAAAACCTGGAATTTCGGTAATGGTAGTTTTTGCAACTTGCATTCTAATTTATTGCAATTTCTTTAGCTTTGTAATTCTATTAATTAAAACTCTCTTTAGAGTATTGTCTCTCACATTTCCACCAACAATTGGAACTATGTATTCTGTGGGCATCATTGGATAATCCATACATTAATTGATATGGTGTATACCATGTTGTTACTTTGTATGCAATTTTATATGAAAATAAAATTGTAGATAGATGCTCATCCTAATTTATTTTATTCTCATTAATTAATTTAGTCAACAGTGTCCCAAACACCTTGTTAGTAAACTCAACCTGCCCATTCTCCTAAGGATAATAAATTGTAGAACTCACATGTTTCGATAGAAAATTACATGTCAAATACTTGATGGCATCATTAATGAAATGAACTCCCTAATTTGTGACTAGAGTCAAAGGACATCTAAACCTAGTTAATATGCACTCATATGGAAATTTTGTTGTGACTACTACAATATTAGTTTTTAACGTTCTTGCTTCCACCCACTTGGTAGCATAATATGTGGTTACAAAAATATGTGTGTTTCCTATATATCTTGTTGCTAGGTTAATTGGCCCCACAAAATCAATTCCCCATTTCATATATGGTTCTTCTAGAAGACTTATCACCAGCTTTGCAAGACTTTGAATTGTTAATCCTCTTATTCGTTGCATGCATCACAAGCTTTGCAATAATCATGCACATCTATGTACATAATTGGCCACCAATATTTTGCATCCAATAAATTTTTTTTGTTATTTTAGTTGCAAAATGCCCTTTTGATGGTCTTTCATGCAAATTTTCCATCACCATTTGTGCTTCTATAGTTGTCAAACATCATCAAACTTTGTTGTCTTGGCCCATTTTGTATAATTCACCATTCTTCAACGTGAAAGGTTTTATTTTCCTAACCAATCTTTGGTTTTGTTGTAATAATAATGTGCCCTTAATTTGTTTTGTTCTCAAAACTTCTTTCACGTCCTTTAGCCATTTAGGCTTTGTGTACAACAAATTTTCATTTGTGGTTTGATTAGGCACACTATGGAATTTGTAATATTTAATAGTTTTGATAATGTATTTGCAACTACATGAGTTTTGCCTAACTTATACACTACTGTAAAATCATACTCTAAGAACAATAACAACCATCTTGTTATTCTCCCTGAAACATGTGGTTTGTTGACTAAATAAACCAATGCCATATGATCTTCATAAAAAAAAATTATTGCCCAACAAATAATGTTTGAATTTGTGCAAAGCAGAAACCATCACTAAAGCTTTTATTTCTGTTGTGCTATAATTTTATTATTCTTTGTTCAAAAGCCTAGAAGCATACACTACTACTTGATCACTCTTCCTTGTTGCATTCTAAAACAACATGGCCCCCACAACTAACAAGGATGCATATATATGAACATGAAATTCCACTTGCCAGTTTGGTGGTATCAATATTGGTGTTTTAATATATTAATGTTTGATCAATTCCTAAGCCTTTTGACATTCTTTTATCCAAAGAAAAGTCTTTGTCTTTCTGGTTAATTTAATGATAGGTGCCATAATAGCAACAAAGTTTTTGATAAAACATTATAAAATATGCCATCCCATTGAATGCTTGAATCTATTGTGGATTTTTGGGTGGTGGCATGTTTACTATTGCTTGAATATTCTTTGGATATGGTAGTTTCCCTTCTTTAAAAACAATAAAGCCTAATATCATCCTTAAAAATACCATAAATGCACATTTGTTTGGATTCAGATTATTGCCATATTCTTTGCACTTTTGAAAACATAATGTGAATTTTGCAAATGACTTTCCATGTCAATATACACTATAAAATCATCTAAAAATATTATCATCAAATTTTCCAAATATTTTAAAAATGCTTTGGTAACAACTTTTTGATATGTTAGAGGTTTATTTCTCACTCCAAACAACATCACCTTCCATATAAAAACCCTTCAATTTGTTAAAAAATAGTCTTATATCTATCCTCTTGAGTTATAGAGATTTGATGATATCTTTAATATTTATTTAAGAAAAAATGTGCCTCATACCCTACCACTATGTTCAACATTTCATATGTGAAAAATAATGGGCATGGATCCTTTTTTATGGCTGCATTTAGTTTTTAAAAATTTATGCAGATTCTTAGTTTGCCATTTTTTTGGGTAATACTACTATGGGTGACAACCATGTAGCCTTCTTTACAAATTGAATAAATCTAGCTGCTAACAACTTGTTTATATTTTGTTTTAACTACCATAACATAGTTTGGATTTAATATGTACCTAGCCTAATGTGCCGATGGTATAATAGTGTCCAACTCAATTCCATGTTGTGCCAACTTTAGTGGAATCCCTTTCAAATATTTTTATGTCAGTGCAAAAACATTTTTGAATTCCTTCAATAACTACTCAAGTTCAACACCTTGCATGTTCCTAATTGTGCATTAATTTTCACTATGTATGGTTCTACATCAGTTCCTAGATTGAATTTCATCAAATTTTGATCTTTAGTTAGCGTCCATCCATCTATTTGCAATTCATGTGCTTTGATTTTTTGTGGAGTTTCATCCATTGTAACACTCCCTGGTTGATGACTCCAATATGTCTCCATATACACCTTATCCTCCAAAGCTATGTCTAGTTCATATATGTTGTGAAGTATCTTCTTTTTGTACTCTAAATCCCTATTCTAAAATACTAGTCTTCACATCAGTATCCATGATCTCCACATCTATGGTTTTCATAGATTGAATTGTCTCAAGTAAATTGATTGTTCTTATTGAGAACAATTTTGGCTATGTAGCAAAGATGATATCTTAATTTTCATCTATGATACCATTTTGATAATCATAGCATAGTAACATTTTTGGCTTTCTTACTTCACCTCTCAAATGTTTGGTGACTATAATTTTTTTTTATTATCCCATTCCCTTGTATGGTAACAATGTTACTTCCCTAATCATGTGCCACTTTAACATCCCTCAACCATGGTCTCCTTAGCAACATGAAATAATTAGAATCTACCACATTATTATGAAGTATAGTAAATGTAATTATGTAATGAATGCCATGAACATATATCTTCATATCTCTAATCAACCCCATGGGTTTTATGGTTGTTTGATCTACCATCTTCAAATTATATGGTGTAGGTTTAGGTTTTGGAAGCCCCAACCTCAACCTCAACTATTATGTGATAATATAAATTTTATAACCTCCATCTAGCAACACATCCTCTATTATATTCTTCCCAATCTGTACTTGGATAATTGCCATATCTATAGCAAATGTCCTTACCTATGGTACTAAAGAACCAACTTGTTTTTTTGTGGTTGTTTCATTTATATTTTGAGTTTTTTTGGTTTTAGCTTCTGCCAAAGATATCTCTTCAACTCAAGAGCTATTTTAAGCAATTGTCCCAAGTTCAAAATATAACTTGTTTCTAACATCTACTTACCAATATTTAAAAATATCTTTTCTACTATGACTTGTGAATTTCACTACTTATTGCGATTTTTGTGCTTCCACAAAAGTGTTATTTGGCATACCCAACTAGGTTGTGTTCCATCCCTCCATGGATGTGGATGGCCTTTTTGTCTAGGTTTGTGTTTTCTGAATCTATTGAATTGTCCCCCACCATTGACTTCTTCAACCAATCTTTCTCCTAGTCAACAACATTCTTTGCTTTTTTTGGTTCTCTATCCTTGAACACCTATTCTTCAATCATTATACTTCTTGTTGTAACATTAACATCCACCACATTCACATATGTAGTGACTATTTATGTTTCAACAACAAGTTGAACCTCTACTACTACCACAAATTTCCCATCAAACATTTTTTGCATCTCAACAAACTTTAGACAATCTATCATTTTATGTCCATTCAAACCATAGATGTGGCATGCATATGAAAATGTCTTCTTTGGTTTCTAACTTGGTTGTGCTACCTTTGTGGTTGTCACTGTGGTTTGCACCTTCTTCTTTCTACATGTTTTCAAATTGTGGTTTGTCATCCCACAATTTGTGTAATGTTTGTCAATCTTCCTTATATTACCTTGTGTTTTTGCTGATACTGTCTATTTGGTATTTTGTGGTATGGACAATGCACTCTTTACTTTTGTAATAATCATGCCTTCTTCACACAACATTGTCGCCTCTTTATGATGTTGTAGTGTTGATTGCTTCATCCACGTAGTCATAATTCTGAGGTATGATTACAAACCCATCTAAACACAATAGTTAAAAAACTATTAGTGGTTAATACTTGTAAACCATGAGCTAGTTTTTGAATCCGTTCATAGTATACCTCCACCCTCTCAATCTCCTCCTGCTTCATATTCTTCAGCTCCATGTATATTTGTTCATCATTTTGAATCTTTTGATGACATTTGCAAAATGCCTATGTAAGCTCCAAAAAAATACAGTAAAGGAATTTTGACATGTAATTATCACACTAATATGACATTGTATTTATTAATGTATAGTTAAAGGTGTTGATAATATACTCTTTATAAGTTTCTACATTTGCTTTTACTACATAATTAAACACTTTGACATGAACATCTATATCAACATCTTTTTTGAAATCAGGATACTTAAGAGCTACCCTATTTGGCCTAACATAATGGCCATCTATGTGATCAAGAATTGGTGTAGTTACCGTAGATGGTTTTCAATATCCTCCTTTTAGATTTGCTACATTTGCACTTATGTACCCTTTAGCAACCCTTGAGCTCATCAATGGTTGATCTACAATCCCATTCACATGAGTAGTCATTATCAGATTGGTAAACACCATTTGAGGTGTCCCAACAACTCCAGTAATTACTATTAGTAATGTTGTACTCCATTTAGTTTCCATCTTACCAAGATTCCACCTGATCCACTTCCCAATTTTGTTGCATATCCAATTATTATTCCCCTTTTGACAACATCCACGTAGTTGTGTTCATTTGAAGACAACAATGTTCCATTCTATGGTTACCCAATGGTATTTTCTATGGTGCAGAATGTGGATGTAAATACTCTGTTTCTTTATTCCTAATATGAATAGATGAACAAATATGTCAACTTTGTGGTCCCAATTGGCTTCCCAACTCCATGCCTTTCAATTTGATTTAAACTATAGGAATTATTAATTCCTATTCCTATGGTTAATATATTAATTTTCCTGCCACATTATGTAATTCCACATGTTTAGCAATATTTGTTCTGATGTGAAAAGGCACAAAAAGACAATCCATGATTGCGTGTCCTTCTTCCTCATATAATGTACAAACCCTTGAAAGTAATTTGACCATTTTCGAATCCACATATTCATGATATGTGTTTTGGCTATATACCTTGTTTGATGCAACTCTAGATTTCCTTGATGTGAGTATGATCATGGTACTTCATCCAACACATTCACATGTGCCTCTACATACTTAAATGATTTTAGGTAATTTCCTTTAGTCTCTTCAACCACATTGATATTGGTGTTTTTTTCCACCTCCCAATCTTCCACTAGTTCATAGTAATCTAAAGATGCAAATTGATACACAAACATGGGTTGTATACTTCCTATAACATCCCTTCTTTGGTTATTCACCAACTCTGGACTTGAGATTTCTTACGATTAATCAAGTACTATAAAAGTCCTTATTCCATCTTGATTTCTTCAACTTTGAACCACAAATTACGACTAAAAAATATATTGCACCCATTCATTTGAGTGAGTATTCGATTGTATTTTTCTCCATGGAGATTATTGTCTGTAATCATGCCTTCTCTGAAGACCCCCAGTCCATACTTCATGTTGTACCACGTCTTGTGGTAGAAATAACCTATGCTTGACATGCCTTTCCTCTATTATCAAAACTCGTCTGTCTAGCATTAGATTCCAATATGGGGTTTCTATATGCCCTGCGTATGACTTTCCACTTTTAAAAATTGTCTTTTATTTGTCTTTCAAAAACTTGTCGATTTGCCTCCAAGTCCAATTGTCAGTGTAGATTTCGGCTCACCATTCGATTCGTCTTGTTTCACAATTCTTTGTCTCCAAAGTTTGTAGATATTTCTGCAGTCCTTATAGTGTCAATTGCTTAAACCTTCGATGATTTTTAACATACCCTTTAAATTTTGAATTTAAAAAATAAAATAAAATCGTTTGAATAGTTTCATCTACAATATACAACAAATTTGTAGAAAACCTTCCCACATTGGAAAAAAAAAACAATTCCCCAGAAGATGGTCACCAAATGGTAGATGTGAAATTTCATTTTTGCAAAATATTTCACATTACTGTAACAACATATTTGCATTTCACATGCATACATTCACTATTGTTGTTTTAATTCTCAACATATTTAACAATCCTATTCATTAAAACAATAAATTCATGGTTATTTCATTTAACCAATATTTGCTATTTAGAATACATTATAAAAAACTCCAAAAACATAATCACAATTCATTTCAACATATTATGATACTACAAACAATTCACACAACAATATGAACATAGAATTCATTATAGAAGTTTATGCTTCTCTATATTACTATAAACATGAATCAAAATACAATAGAATCCCATGTTTTGTTGCAAAAAATTCAAAACAACAAATAAATTTGTTGTATATCAAAACAAAATCTATGGTTTTATAATCACAATTACCTACAACTCCTACTATTTTCAAAACTTTGTGTCTAATAATCTCCTTGGTTTTTTAGAACTTTCCCCTTTTGAACCATCACAAGTCACATCACCGTGATCAAAACCAAGACAAATTCAAAATTCAAATTAATAAAGTTCCTTGATCAGTCCTTATCTTAAATGTCTTGTTCATCCAAAATCATGTACTTATCCTACCCCCTTAACATTCACCTTCTACACATGCAAAATGACACATCCCATAGTCACATCCGATGTAGTTGTCATTATTACACATGATTTGCATTAAATATTTTTTGGGAGTGTTTCATAATCTTTACTATATTTTAAGTATTGTTGGTTTGGCTCGACTATTTACAAGCTTACCATTGATTTATGCACATTAATTAGAACCAATTACTTATTTATAATCCAATATAAATTGTTATATTTGACTAAAAGAAATTTGGGGACAGTTTGCAACTATACTAACATTAATGTGTGATTAATGTCTTTTTCATCCTTCTATGTGAATGTTTCTAAGATTATATTAATTCATGAATAAGGCCCCATGGCCCATTATTTACATGGGCAATTGAATTTTAGTCACAAATAACTTGAATATGTAACCCTAAGATGCACAAATGTGTATTATTGGCATAATAAACATACATATTTCGAGTCGTACAATTAAGATGTCTACTTATACTCTAATAAATATTTAGTATGAATATTATCAACAAATTTGCAAGGTTTAATGTAAAGTTTTTGTGAAAAGTACATTAAAGATATATTAAAGGTGTAAAAAAAATTATTTAAATTTATATTGACAATATTTTTTAAATCAATAACTACGATGCAATTAATTAATATGGAATAATTATCTAATTAATAGTAATTAATTATATTATATTTTTTCATTAATAATTAATAATTTAAAAAATCGAAACTTAATATTAATAAAAATTAGAATGATTAATATTAACTAATTATTCAATTAATAGTAGTTAATTAATTAATTAATTAATTAATATTTATATCTATTAATGAATCATTTCATCATTAAAATTAAATACAAATTAATAAACTGAACCTAGTTCTTAATCAATTGATATTTAATATATAATACTAAAAATTTAGAATTATCTATTAATTATACAATCATTTATGAAATATTTTATCACATAATTATATATTTTATATTATTAAAAAAATCATAAATATTAATTAATTATTCACCTAATTTTAATCAATTAATAACTAGTTAGATTTTAATATATAATTATTTATAATTAACATATATAATTATTAAATATTTATTTTATTCATTGAAAATAAATGTTTTAATATGAAAATTTGATGGATTTTTACTATTAATTAATTAATTAGTTAATAGTAACTTTTAATTAATATTTGATGCCACCACCACCTATTATTGTCATTAGATAAATAAGTAATAAGTATATAAGTAGTTAGGTAATAGGTTAGTAATAAATAAATAGGTTGTAAGTAAGTAGGAAATTTGTGAGTTAGTTAGTTAATTAGTGAATTAACTAGTTAATGAATAGTTACTTACTTATGGAGTTAACATGATTGAAAAGGAAACCAAATTGTATGGGATAAAAAATCTAATTGCAATGTAATTGCAAATTATTTACAACTATATTTTTTATCCCATATTGTTTTGCTTGTTTTTCAAGTGTGTCAACTATATAACTAGATGCATTATAAACGTTGAAATACACAAGATGCCAAATAGGATGAGCCAATTAAAGAAACTTAACCCAAATTTGGCTTAATGCAAAATTTAAAAAACAAAAATTAAAAAATCTTAAAAAACTTGCTTACGGACCTATTTCAACCTATTTCAACCTAAACCTTAAACCCTACCTGCCTACTTACCTAACTATTTTAGCCTTTTTTACCTATCCACCTATTTTTATTTTAAATGTTTCAAAAATCATAAATGTTGCCACATGCATGGCACAAAACTATTTGTCCATGCATATGTATCAAATACCTTAAAAATAAAGCATTGAGATAAAAAAAATTGATAGTAAAATTGATGTATTTAATATTTTTTTAATATGCCACATGGCAACATGACATTGGTCATTATAAATTGGTCATTAATTGCATGATAATTGCATATGTTATACAATCAACAAATGAAAAATATAGTCAATTCAAATACATATTTCATCCATTGTCTATGTGATGACATCATTATGTGACATCAACATTTGCAACTAATGTCACCTGCAACTTGTCCAATTAATTACAAGTCATTTTAGTTGCAATTGAAGTCAAAAATATGTAGATTTCTTCTAATAATTTGTTGTTGAGTTTTCATTCATTTTTTTCTTCAACAAGGATGCATGGATTAAGTTATATATTTGATGGAATCCCAATTTTTAAAATTGTGATCCTACATGTTAAAATATATGTATAAGGATTTATTAATTTTGATTTTTGTGGTTAAATGCATGAAGCTTCTTATGTTACTGTCAAAAAGTTAAAGTTGTGTTGATGTATGACACGTAACAAAAGTGTCGATGAACATTCAAAATTAAGATTCAATAGTTGATTTATGTGATTAGGTTTAGGTTTAGGAAAAAACCTAAAGTGTAATTTCTTGTTGATAATACATTAAAAAAAATCTTGTCTTTTTCCACAATACAAATTCATTAGATTTTTAGTGAAATAGGAAAATTTTGATTAATATGCAACTTAAATGAATTTGGTAAAAAAAGACTAGTTGATTAAAACATTTTTAGTGAAATGTTTTTTAATGGTTTTGGATAGTTGTATGTTACACTAAATAAAAATCAATTAAATAATAATGACATGGAATATGAGGTCCCAAGTTAATATGATGTGGAATAATGTACCACATCATCATATTATTATTTTTCCTTTTTAAAGATAAAATAAAATTATCATGTAGTCACAAATTACATTTTCATCACAACATGTCGTGACAAATTTACATGTTGTGTAAGAATTTATTTATTTATTTATTTTTTCCAATTTTGTTGACAAAAAGTTTTGACACCATTTAAGCATGATGTACATGTTTTGTATTCACCATGATATATATGCTTGTAAATTGCATTTGTACAAAATACATTAAGGATTGAATCCAAGACTTCATGGAAACACTTTAAAGTCTTAACCACCAAACGACTTCAACATTTTATTAATCAAGATGAAAAAGTTTAAATTTATCATGTTTGGCATGAAATTGTTTAGGAAATTCAAACTTTAACACATTTATATTTTTGAAAATTTTAGTCAAATCTTAAAAATGAATGATGACCTTGAAATTTGTTCAATAATGTATTCAAACAAATTATTATAATTTACAAAAGTTAAATTTACAATCCTAAAAAAAACTTAAAATAAAATTTTATGAATAAATCAACAAATATCTTTTTGTTTAAATTGACCTAAAATCTATATAAATTCAATGTGAAAAATTTAATCCATTTATTAAGTCTTTTATTTTAAAAAATCATTATTAAAATATGTCCATTTTTTGAAAAATTGGAAGTTCGTATGTTCCTTAATATGATTAAGTATAAATTTATTTATTTATTTTTACGATGTTGTTTAAATGGTAATCATCCATAAAAAGATTGCCACATTTGGCTATAAACAAATTGTGTAGTTGGAAACTTGTTTAAATATTTTAATATTATGGCTAGTTACAAAAATTTATTGTCCAAAATTAACTATATATATATATAATTTGGCTCGAATTTTTTTTCTTCCAAGAAAGTCTTTTTTTGATGTTGTTGCCCCCTTAAATTGGTAGAAATTGGTCATAAGAAGAAACATTAATTAAGTAATAAATATAGCCATTGAATTATCAAAAAAATATTTGTTTAAGAAAATTAATCATACATTAATATCAATGATTAATTACACAACTTTGCAAAAAAATCACAACATTTTTTTTTCCAATGATGTAAAAATATATTTTACATTTGTTTCCTTTGTAAAAGGAAACACAATTTAATTTGGTAAAATTATGGGTTTAAATAGTTGAATTAAACCCCCTTCCCCGCCAACCAACATGTTTTTTTGGTTTTGAATTTTCTTAACTTGGCAATTTTTCTTGGGAAAAAAATGGAAAAAATAGTGCAAATTGAAAGAAAAATGTAAACAACAAAAAAAATTGCCAAAAAATTTGGATTAAAATTTTCTGAGAAAAAATGTTACTCCTAATCAATAAATTTTTAAAAACAATTCTAATAATTCCAACCTTCAACACATAAACAATCCCAACATCAAATTTATTTAAGTTCAATCTTTGATATCATCATACACCTTATCCAATTCTTTTAATGTAACCAAAGGTTTTTTTTTAATGGTGAATTTCCACCATTTTGCAAACATAAAAAGGGCCACCAACATCAACAATTTTATTTTTTTTTGAAACATATTTTTAGTTTTTAAAATCACATTTAATTTTTTTTAATGACATAATTCGACAATGGGTTCTAGGATTTCTAATAATATAATCAAAATAATAATTAAAATTTACAAAAATTAAATTTCAAAGCTTTTTAAAAAAACTTGAAATTGCATGCCATGAATAAATTTGCAATTTGTTTGGGATTTAAATTGACGTAATTTTTTGTAAATTCAATATCTATTTTATTTTCAATACATAAAATATGTCCAATTTTTGTAAAATTACAAGTTTTTATTTTCCTCACTTTGATTAGGTACAATTTATATATTTATTTTCGATATTGTTAAAATGGCAATCATCCATTAAAAAAATTGCTAAATTTGGTTTTAGACGAATTGTGTAATTGGAAACTTGTTTAAATCCTTCAAAATTATGGTTTTTTACTATATTTTATTATAAAAATTTGACCAATTTGTTTTTTCAATAAAAACCTTTCCTTAATGTTGTTGCCCCCTTAAATTTGTAGAAATTAGCCATAAGAAAAAACATTAATTAAGTAGTCAATATAATCATTTAATTATCAAGACCATATTTGTTTAACAAGATGAATCATCAAATAGTTAAAATAATTAATTACTTAACTTTGAAAAAAAATTGCAACATATTATTATTATTTTAATGGTGTAAAAAAAAAATTTACTTTTTTTGTAATCTGGTGAAATTTCTGGTTTCAATAGTTGGATCCCCCCCCCCACAACCAACATATATTTTTGGTTTCAACTTTCCCAAACTTGGCAATTTTTGTTGGGAAAAAAATTACAAATTAAAAAAAAAAGAGTAAACAACAAAAAAAATTGCCAAAAGATTTGATATCACAAATTTTAATGAAAAAAGGCTACCCTAATGAATAAAAGTTCAAAAGTAATATTAATAATTCCAACATTAAACACATAAACAATTCCAACATCAAATTTTTCTTAATAATTTTAAGTGTAATCTTTGAGATCATTATAAATCTTATCCAATTTTCTTGAAATTTGAAAATAAATATTAATAATGTAATTAAATTTTTTTTTTCATGAATTTCCACCATTTTGCAAACATAAAAAAAGCAATCAACACCAACAAAAGATTTAAAGATGTATTTTACATTTCTATATTTTAATAATTATATAATTATATAATGGATTTTAGATTTTGTAGCCAAAATATATAAATATTTTAATAAAATTTTACCTCCATATATGGCTTATAGCCAAAACATGGTTAAATTTTCTTATGGATGATTTTGAAGAAGATTACAAAAATTTCAAAAATGAAAAGATAAACATATCATTGATGTCGTTATTATTATCACCATTATTTATTTATTTATTTCTTAAATTATTTTTAAAAATCATTTTTAAAAATTATTTTTAAATATTTAGACATAAACTTGTAACAAAATAAGTTTAAATAATTTGATAAACCATGTTTAAAATATAATAATTATTCATAATAATTTTAATAATAGTTAAAATTTGAAATTTTTAATGCATTATTTTTAACTTGGATTTTTTTTTCATACACCATAAAAAATGGGAAAAAATTAGGGATCATTTTTGGGGTTTTTTCGATGTGGTATCAAGAACATTTATAATAACAAACTGGTCCATGATGCTTTAAAAAAACTAGGGGAAAAGTGTATTTTATATTTTATATAAATGTTATATATATATGAAAATATAATAATTTAGAAGCCTACATGCATCCTAGATTTTACATCCATAAACATTTTGATTTGATCATTAACCCATTCAAATATAAATGTGAAACTTCCCAAATTTTTATACATCCATTTCAAAAAAATGTGTTAAGTGTAAAATGCAACTCATGAATAATGGATTTAATGACATTCAAAATGAATGATTCAACTCATGTGCAAATGTTAATAGTTCACAAGATGCGAAAAAATTCACTAACCCATTCAAGTATAAATGTGAGGCATTAAGTTGTTATGTATGTTTCAATATATACTAATGTTAAGGGTGTTTTATGCCCTACTTAGTTTATCTTTCCTTTTTCAAATTTTATGACTCTAATTTGCTTAATTTTGTCAACATGTTGTTTAAGTTTTTACATCATAAAAGAATTAAAAGTTCTTTAGTTTCTTGGTTTTTCATTAGAAAAAACAACTTCAAGCATTGCATTATCTTAATAAAAAGGAAAAACGTTCCAAAAATCTAAAGCAATTTTTTTCAAAAATCAAAACTTATCCAAAAGTTACACAAAAAAATATCAAAAGGAATTCCAATCCTCTTTATGTCCAAATCTCCTTAGTTATACCAACTCATAGTGTTGTTGTAATTTAAACAATCATTAGCCAATACAACTCAAAAATTAAATAACAAGTTATTAGTCACAAGTTCAAATTCTCCTATTTTGTTAACCAGCTGGTTACTTCAATAGTATGGTTATTAGTTTTTATAACAAATTGGTTATCCTTTGAACTTGTTAATTAGAAAATTAAAGTATCTTCAATTCAAAGGGGTATACATTGAAAAGGAATATACATATGAACAAGTTATTATATACATTGAAAAATTGGGTTAACATTACCCCCCCTTGAAATCTAAATTTGGTCTTCCAAATTAGTCAACTAGAACCATTTGTTTAATTCTTATACCCAAGTCATCAACATGTTGTTCAATTGTGGTATCAATAGGTTGTTCACATGTGGTATCAATAGGTCCAACAAAATGAATTGACTGAAGATCTTGTCTCTCCATAGCATGTGTATCCTTTTGTATTGTATCCAAATATCTAAAAACTTCAAAGGCATGGGTAACATTATCAATCAATGTAACCTCTGCACCTACTCCAATCTTTGGTAAAACTAATGGTACAAGTTTTGGAGTGATAGGTTCTTCTAAAACTTCTACCTAAATGCTAAAAACAACAACAAATACTTCCACAAGTTTTGTGGGTAAAGGTACAATATAAGGAACAATGGCTAACTCTGCTCCTCCTTTGATGGGTTCAAGTTCTTTGGTGGTGGTAATAACAAATTTGCTTCAAGAACTTGTGACCATAATAATTAATTGCATAAGTGAAATATTTTGAAAAACATCAATAGGAACCTCAACAAGTTTGCCAATGAGCTAGTCATACTTGTAGCCTTCAAAATGTAACCAATATGAAACCAATTCATTCAAGTAGGCCTCTTAATCCACATGAGCAATGTCTTGACTTTCTTGAATTTGTTCTTTAGTGATTTCCTGCACTGTTTGCCACCATTCCTTCCATTTCAGGTTTTTTTCAACTAGTGTTTGATTTTGCACCTTGAGCAAGGTATTGTCCATAAGTAGTTATTCAAACTCCTTCAACCGATTGTCCATGTAAGTAGGTTGAAAAGCTTTACTAAGTAATTTGCGAAGTGTTTCCAATTCACCTTTTAATTTTTGAATCTGTATTCGAAGTTCATGGGTACAATCTCCATCTCAATGTTGACTTCTGTCAACTATTCCATTTGTTACAAACATGTACTTTCTAGCTCCAACATGGTCTTTTCCCATTATACACTAATGGCTTCCATTTTACCATAATCCATTGTTAACTGATCAAAAATCTGTCTATAGGGTCTTAACATCATTATGTGTTTTGAAATGGGCTTAGGTTAGGTCATTGTACTCAAATTGCAGGGTTTCAGCTTTCTTGATTACTCTTTTAGCTTCAATTCCTTTAGTAATCAAATACTTGTTTTTTGTTTGCAAAACGAGTTTTATAGCAATTAAGTCCTTATCCCTATTCTACAAGGCTTGCTTGTGACTAAATAGTTCTAAACAATGGGCTTATAATTGGTTATTTATAGCCTCTAATAGGTTCTCAGCATTGTTATACTTGGATTTTAGATCAGCTAAATTGTTTATTGTTTGAGGCCATGTTTAAGCAATTAAGGTTACTTGCTCAAAGAAAAGGGTAACTTGTTTTAGGTTTTCATCTTGGACATAGGTTGTTGACATTGTAGGAAAAATATAAACAAGTTTAACCTAAGTTGATTCAACAAGGTTAGGGTGAATTGGTTGAACCGGTTCAACACTTGTTGACAATAGGTTATTAGCATGTTCTATAGGAGCAAAAGTTTCCTAAAGAGGTAAAGGTTCCTAATTAAATACATGCTCAAAATTGGGTTCACTTCATTCTTCCATAAATTGGTTGTTATTTGTCGTAATTGACTCATCATCTTGTTGTGTGGTGATATCAGCTTCCATGTCTTCATCGCCTCCCTCCATTACCATGATTCACTAATGAGTACGAGCTTTTTTTTTTGGCGGTGAATTGGTCGGTTTTGGACTCAATTGGTCCTTGGGTGTCGATGGTTCAATTTGCACCTTCACTCATTGTGATTACAAAACTAGTTGTGGCAGTATGTTTGCTAAGTGTATTGATTGTCGCTCGCTAATAAATTGTTCCTTGGTCACAACCTCAGGAGAAGCCTCTTGGGATTGCTCCACATTGGTCCTCTTTTAATCTCTCCCTTGTATTGATTGTGGTTTTGGAAAATAAAAGGGTGTATCTTCCTCTAAAAGAAGAAACCAATGACATAAACCTCTATCACAAGTTGAAAGGTTTAGGTTGATACCTTTCTATTAAATGTTATTAATCATGTTATTTGTTTTTATGTTCAGTCCATTGGGTCAACTTTATGGACATTTGTGTTAGCATAATAGAACATTCATTAATTTTCTTCCCTTTATTTGCGAAGTTCAAAGTGATGGCAATGTGATTACAAAAATATGTTAACGATTCACATTGATAGATGATTTGGAGGATTGTTGCAAACCTAGCATGATATTCTTCCTTCATCCGAATAATGCTCCATTGTTCTTTGTTGACGAATGCATCTAATCCAATGATATTCTTTGAGGCCATTTGAGTTTTTTTCACCAATGCATTAGTTGCATCCATTGCTCCTTCGACACTAACATTGAATTGTTTAGCAATTAGTGTTTGATCAATGGTAATTCTTTCACCATTGATAATTGCTCAAATTCATCCATCCTTTGTGATCTCCCAAGTTCACAAAAATCCTTCCAATAGGTTTGATCATGGAACTATCCAATAAAACAACAAACAAACCTCATAAACCAACTCACTTTGCCCACTACCTCTTTTTGGATCACATCTAGATCCATTAAAACATCTTCTAAATCTCTTTTGTTTCAGCAAGTGCCTCTTTTCAAGTAACCTTAATAGTTGAATTGCCCTCTTTAACCTATTTTTTCCCTCAATGCTTCATCATGTAAGTTCCAAAAGATTTCCAATGATATAAGAAACTCTTCAATCCAATGAGTTTTCACCCTTGCAATTGCTTTTTGAAGATTCGAAAGTCAATCAAGACTCCAACTCCCAAGTTGGGAGCTCACTTGGCAGTGCGGAGGTTCATTCCCTCACATTCCCCCACATTCTTGGGAGCATGAAATGTGACTCCTAAGCTTCACTTTGGCTCACATCTTCACAAGCCTTTGTCTTGGTTGCAAGCCCAAGGTTAAGGTGGCGACATGTACGATACTTGGCTCGCAACACTTCAAGGGTAAAAGGGCATGCTAGAGCTCCAAGATGGGATTAAGATGAATGACAAGTGGGTCAATTATTCATAAGGACATGCACAAACCAAACAAGTTCGTTAATGTGTAATTGGAGCACTTTTGGTGCATGGATAAACACAAACTCACAAAACTCACCACGGCCCAAACTTGGGTTGTGACAAATAAGTTGAAGAACCCATTCTACTTCTTTTGTGGCTTTGTCTTCAACTTGTTTTCTTCAGAATCACTAATAATAATGAATGTGGGTGTAAATGGTGTAGTGTGCTTATGTCACACCCCACTATGAGGCAAGTGTGAAGATGAGACTCGCACTCCCAAAAGTGGGAACTTGGAATCCTCCGGGACTCCCAAAACTTCAGAGCTCGATTACAGGGGTCAAAACACCTCACCTTGAGGTGTTCTTTATACCGTTGGAAGGTCTTGAAGTGTAGATGTCGAAAATGGCCTTGCATGAGCCATTTGGACATCTACAATTTCGGGACTCCTCCTTGGAAGTCCCAAGACTAAAAGCCATTCAGATGCGAGTGCGACGGAGCAACGCAGAGAATACTATATGGGGGAAGGTGGTGGCTTCCCCTGAGTCCAGGCCGTGGTGAGTCAAGTGATTTTGTGTTGCCCGTGGCTTGTCTCAACACCAAGAGTGATTCCGAATGTGAACTAATTAACTTGTTGGTTGGTTTTGATGCAGGACCGAGTAACTAAATAAGTTGTCCCTCTTCCTAGTCTAATCCCGAAGCTTTCAACATGCCCCTCTCACCCCCTTTAGTGCTGGAAGTTGGGAACGGCACCAAGTTCCAACTACTTTCGCTCTTTGACATAGTTGGACCCTTTTTGGGTTTAACAAGGAACTTGGGGGCGCGTCAGCTTATGAAAGTTCTTTGACGTTTCTTCAAGTCCCTTTCCTATAGTGGTAGAACATTTCAATGTTTTGAAATTTGTTTATTCTATGTCTTTACTTTCTCCAAAACTCTTACTACTCTCATGAAATACAAGAGGTGGTTTTGATGCAAGCGATTGTATATAGATTGCTTTGGATGCTCTAAAAACTTCATCTCTAACCCTTTGCAATTCTTTTTCCTCTATTTATTTATCTTCCCTTTGATTTTTCAATTCTACCTCCCTCGTGCTTGCTCTCTTTCTTAACTAGTCTAAAGCACACATTGCCTCATTTTGATACAATAGAGAATATAAGGAAATCCAAAGGGAAAAAATGAAAAGACATGTTGGTTCCTTTATTATGATTATAAAATGGAAAGTGGTGATGCTTAAAGAATACACAACTTTTAAGGCATATTGTCCTTAAGAAGTAAACTTTTGTAATTAGGTTTATCAATATAACATTACTTTGCATGGAATTAAGGGTAACAAATTGGTTATGAACCGATTATTTTGCCAACAGGTTATTATCACCTTGTTGAACTAGTTCTAGTTTAATGAAATTACTATCAAGTTTGCTTTTAGTCAGATGTTATGTTATTAAACCTACATTAGTTTGAACTAGTTATTTGACAAACATGTTACCAAGATGAATAATTTCAATCAATCCCTCTTTTGACAAATTGTCAAAAAAATTCCTCACCTGTTGCTAGGTAAATAGGTTATCAAAATGTTTTACCTCTACTAGTTCTTCTAATAAAAACCACTTAGCTTAACCAAAATAGGTTGAAGTGTTTGATCTCCTATCAACCTATAAAGTTTTAGCTTGTAAGTGTTTGCCACTACTAGGTTAAGATTGAATTTATTGATAATCACTAACAATATTGTATTATTGGGTAAATAACATTGGATTTTATATGGTCTAGACCATCGTTTTTGAAACTTAAGGATATGTGCCTTGATAGCCCCTAAAAACCATAAAACATAATCCCCAAATTGGTATTTTGTTTCAATGTACAAGTTCTGAAACCATAATGATCAATTCCATTGGTTTGAAACTATTAAGTCTTGGGCTACTAACCAGTTTTCTTACAAATTCTCTAGCTCTAATAAGCGACTAGTTAAAACTTTGACATGGTTTGGATCATATATTTGCCCTACCTTGGATGGTAGTAGGTACTCTATAAGTAATAATGGGTATAATCCATAAACAAGTTGAAATGGAATGTGACCAGTTCCAACTTTGAAAACAATCATGTCAAATAATAGAACTATGGACATGTGCTCATCCCAATCATTCCAGTTTTCATTCACCAATTTCGTGAATAATGTACCAAAAACTTTGTTAATAGATTCGACTTGTCCATTCCCTTGTGGATAATAAACAGTAGAACTAGTGTGTCTTAGGATGCAATGATTAATTAAATAATGAATATCATCGTTAATGAAATACCTTGGTTTATCACAATAGTAAGTGGACAACGAAACTAGATAAATATATGGTCATATAAGAATTTCATAATAACAACAGCTGTATTAGTTCACAAAGCTCTAGCCTCCAACCCCTTAGTAGCATAATAGGTGGCAACTAAAATATATTGGTTGTTAAAGTAATGATTAACTAGTTTGATAGGTCCAATAAAATCCAATCCCCATTTTTGGAAAGGTTCTTCAAGCATAGTAATATTAAACTTTGTTATATTTTATGTTAACTAGTTACCTATTCATTGGCACAGATCACAAGTCAAACAAAATTCATGAACATCCTTGTTCATGGTTGGTCACCAATAACGAACATCAATAATCTTTTTCATGGTGATGTATGAAAATAAATGTCCTCCATCAACTTCACTATGTAGCTCTTGCAATATAGTTTACAATTGTTTAGGTTACAAAACATGACAAAACTTGTTGTCTTGCCCAAATCTATAGAATATTCTATTTTGTATCATAAATAGTTTAGGTTTTTGAGTTAAATATTGAGCAACTTAGTAATACGTGACATGATTAAAACAATTTTTTTGATGAAGCACCTATAAAACTTCACCATCCCATTGAAAACTTGAATCTCATGTGGGGTAGTAGGTATTGGCATGTTTACTAAGGCTTCAACCTTCTTAGGATCCATGACCTTGCTTTCTTTCGACACTATGAATCCTAAAATGGTTCATGAAAACACCATGAATGCACATTTGTTGGGGTTCAAACTGATACCAAATTTTCTACGTTTGAAAAAACATTTATTTAATTTTTCAAGGTGGGTTGACAAGGCACTAAAAATAGTAAAGTCATCAAGAAAAATCTTCATGAATACATCAATATATTCATGAAAAGCTTTAGTTAATGCACTATGATAAGTGGGCAATCCATTTTTGACACCAAATGGCATCACAACCCACACAACCCCCAATTTGTTATAAAGGCAATTTTGTGTTGGTCCTCTAATGCAATTAATATTTGATGATATCCTAAAAACCCATCCAAAAAGGCATAAACCTTGTGTCCAACAACTATGTTGATAACTTCATCCATAAAAGGCAACGAATAAGGATCCTTCTTTGTTGCTACATTGAGTTTCCTAAAATCAACACAAATCTTCAACTTCCCATTTTTCTTAGAAATAACCACTATTAGAGACATCCATGTTGCTTCCTCAACTAGTTTGATAAAGTTAACTGCAAGTAACTTATCTATATCTTGTTTGATAATGGTAGCATAATTGGGATTCAATTGGTACCTTGTTTGATGAGCAAATGGTACTAGTTGTTTAGTTTGATTCGATGTTATGCAATCTCTAGTTGTATACCTTTCAAGTCTTTGTATGTCTAGGCAAATACATATTTGATTTCCTTTAGAAGCTTAATTAGTTGATTTGTGATAACTAGTTCAAGTGCACAATTCATTTTCACCTATTGCACATTCTCCTTAGTACCCAAATTGACTTTAGCCAACTACTCTTCCTCAGTAATGGTCCAAGCTACTACAGTTAGATCTTATATTTGTTTTCAGGTAGGTGTTTCATCAACAACCATCTCTCCGACCTCTAGGTGGAAAAATGTTTCAAGTAAGTGTTGTTTAACAATATCAAGTGGTATAATTAATTTCACATTTAATACATTTAATGGTATAACATGTTGTTTTAGGATTGGTTTTGCCATGATAATATCTAGTATGCAAATTGGTTTAGGAATAGGTTCAGTATGAGTAGTAACAACTATGGTTATTATTGAAAATAGGTTTAATTTTGTGGCAAACATCACATCCTTTTCATCATCAAATATTCCAGAATGAAAATCATAACAGACAAAAACTTTTTGTCTTTTGGTTTGAATACTAAGTTTCTTAATAACAAGTATGGTATCGTACCAATTCCTTGTATGGTTATAATATTGGTTCCCCAATTGTGGGATACCTTTGCATCTTTCAACCATGGGCGTACAAGTAACATTGAGTAACTAGAATCCAATACATTACTATTGATAACAATAAATGTAATTGTATAGTGTTTACTCTCGATCCTCCATCAATCACCACATCATCGATAAAATTCTTACCAACCTAGATTTGAATCATAACCATATGATGATTGATAGTTATTGTTGCACATGTAGGCTCAAGTTGGACATGTTTAGGTTGGATAGGTTGAATAGGCTTGACTAATTTGAAAATGTACCGTTTGATGTCTAACATAGTGTTCAAAATTTGTCCCAGGTTATTAACAAACTTAGTTTCCAGAACTTGAGTACTAATATCTTTCAAAATGTCCTCAAAAGTTTTCTTTAGTGTCATGGTTTGTGATGTTGGTTGAACATGTTGCTTATTTATAACCAGTTAATTTATTAGTTCTAGTAGATCGGCCTAGTTTGAATGAAATGGTCCGTTTTAATCAACATATGTTTTTGCGATGTTGAGTCACTTCCTTATAATTCCATGATAGTATGAACAAAAGAATCACACAATTGTTCCTCTATTCACCAATCAACTATTGTTTTTTGCCTTCACCAATTATTGTTCTCTAAGAACCTATTCCTTTAGTGCTTGGTTACGTGTCATGACAACCACAACTACATCGACTAGGACATTATCAAGTTTGGGGTCTAATTCTATTCCTCATGTATGGCAAATTTTTAAAACTTTTGCCAATACATGCTTGTCTGTTATTCTCTGTTCATCCCCCAACATAACTTTGATTCTATTATGTTTAGGATCCAACTTCCAATTGTTTAGAAATAGATAGGTATAATACAATTGTAAGTAAGTAGGTTGAAGGTACATAAACTTAGGTAGGTTGTACAATGTTAAACAAGTAACTAGAAGACTTGTAAGGCCATGGTAGATGGGATGTGGGAGGTAGAAGGTAGGAGGTACATGTTATAGATAGGTAGGTAACATATAATTATTTAGTAAAATGTTAATCAACTAGATAGGTATGTTGTAGGACATGGTAGTTGGGTGCGTGTATGGGTGGGTCGGTAGGCAAGTAGGTAAGTAGTACATCTAGGTGGATGAGTGGGTAGGTATGTAATTAATGTAGGTAGGTAGGTGGGTGGGTGGGTTAGTAGGTAGGTAGGTTGTAAGATTGTAGTTGGGAGGCCTGGGAGGGGACACTTAGTGTAAAATTTGAAACCTACATGTATCAAGTGACCATTTTTAAAAGGGGTATTAAATAATTGTCCAACTTATTTTTTATCATTCTATAATCATCTAATTTCTAATATATACATATAATTTTCATCCTATATTAAATATAATCCATTATTTTAAATGATTACATACCCTATATTATAATTAAATTAATTATTTGAATAAAAGGCTACCTTATTTTTCAACTAATTAATTTATAATTTTTACCCAATAACCAATAGATTACACCATATATTTTTACTCACATATTTTCTAAATTTTTTAGTAGTGTCCCCCTTAGGGTGGGAGGTAGGTATGAAATAAGCATTTAAGATGTCCCATTTGACTAAGGAACATTGGTCATTTTGATTATTGATGTCAAATTTTTATGTTCAATTTGATTGAATATATTGGTTAAATAAGTCACTATATTCAAGTTGGTTGGTTAAAAAATACATGCTCTAAACCTTTAATCAAAATGGACATGTCCATTGATTAAAAAAAATACCAATTAGTCAACTTGGAGCATTTGAAAACCAAGAATTCTAGTAATGAAATGGTCATGGTGACCAAGGTCTACAAACTCAATGTTAAGCTCATGGTTGAAATGTTTGAGCAAAACCCAAATGTCTGGACTTTGGATGAGGCATGTGTGTCCTTAGTGGCCGACAAGAGCTACATCTTATGGGAATGCAAGTGGTTGCTAAAAAATTCTAGCAATTAAGCGTATACCAATGGGCATCATTAGTTTTAGCATGGTATAGTTTGACATGGACAATTTTATATCATGTTGACATACAGATTTTGGACATCATGACCATGCCTCCATTTTTAGCTATAGCATAAGTGGACTTATATTTGTGGGTTACATGACTATGCTAGCATTTTTATTTTTTTTGCAATGTGAATGAACTTTTGAATTAAAATTTTCTAAAAAATTTCTTTCAAATGTTTAGGTACAAGATGCATGACATTAATTATATAAAATGGACCTTTAACTTTTGACTAATGGTGTAATGGTATAAAACATGGTGATGTACTCCACTTGAAAAATGCATGGGCAATATTACAAGCATACACCTAAAAACTGACTTGAATTTTTTTAATTGCCCAAAAATCAAATCCCTTAAAAATTTCCACAAATGCCTATTCCACTAGGAAAAAATTGGTAGCATTAAATCCAGTAATGAAACTTGCCCAAAAATATTGTGGCACTTGGCACACTTCACTTTGTAATGGTTGCACCTAATTAATTTATAATTTTATTTGAATTATGTAATATTAATAAATTACTTGAATTTTGTCACACATTCCACTAAAAACATTCCACTTGGGGGCAACACGACTTATTTCACTGTGACATTCTACTCAAAATGCCCCACTCCACTTTGGGTTTTCCATTGTAATGGAATGTGAAATGGAATAGCCACGATTTGTTATAGTGCCAAGCCTTGTAATATTTTCTTGAAACCACAATCTCTCCTACAAAATAAGTTGCATCCCAAAAATATGGTCCCACCCCACATCAAATGTAAACAATGGCCTTTCACAAGATAAGATGTAAAGTGTCGCAACCCCACTTTGGCCAAGTGTGGGGGTGAAGCCCAACACTTGGAAAAGTTGGGGATTTGGAGTCCTCCGGGACTCCTGAATGTTTAGAGCTCGACAGCAGGACCCAAAACACCTCGCATTGGGGTGTTCTTGGTGTCATTGGAAAGGTCTTGAAGCGCAGATATCGAAAATGCCCTCGCATTGGGCATTTGGACATCTGTCGCCCAAGTTATGGGCAAAAGAAGGGCCGGGAGTCAAACTGGCAGTTTGACTCCCGACCACTAAAAGTCTAGAATCGACCTCTTCCCGAAGTCCGAATTGGGAGTGCGATACGCCGTTGGAAAGATCTCGATGAGGGCTACAACTTCGGTTCAGACCTCGTCGTGATCCGAGCTTGCAGTCGGGAGTTATGAGCTCCCAAAGTCCCGGGACAATTTCGAGACTCTAACTTGGGAGTCCCGGGAATTTGTGCCATTTGGATGTAGCCCCCACGGGGCGTCGCAGAGTATACTATAGGGAGTATGGTGGTGGCATACTCCTGAGTCCGGGCCGTGGTGAGTCTTGTGGTCCGAAGTGCC
>Ga0209208_10001802_pt1 | contig 30553 bp, 21 predicted proteins | sample S1TSphfallax_3_FD_187694 | JGI IMG/M metagenome (GOLD analysis project Ga0209208, IMG submission 187694) | Host-associated microbial communities from peat moss isolated from Minnesota, USA - S1T2_Fd - Sphagnum fallax MG (SPAdes) (version 2) | ecosystem: Host-associated > Plants > Peat moss >...
CGCCGGCCGTGGCGAGTTCGCTGGTCGCCTTCGTCGTGGTTTATTTCGCCGTATTCGGGGCCGGAACCACGTACATCCTGCGCATGATGAATCGCGTGCCCGAAGCCCGGGAGTTGGAACCGGCTCGCGTTCCGCAGCACGCGGCGGGCATCACGCCGGCTCCCGGCATCCATCGATGAGCGCAGGCGTCACTCGATGAGCGGCAACGATCTGGCGATCGTCTGGGCCGGGATCATCGCGTTCGCCGTGTTCGCCTACGTGGTCATGGACGGCTTTGACCTCGGGATCGGAATCCTCTTCCCGATCTTTGCGGTCGGCGAGGAACGAGACCAGGCGATGAACTCCATCGCTCCGGTCTGGGATGGCAATGAAACCTGGCTGGTGCTCGGCGGCGGCGGTCTGCTCGCCGCCTTCCCGCTCGCCTACGCAATCATTCTGCCGGCGACCTATCCCCTGATGATCGCGATGTTGCTCGGCCTGGTATTTCGCGGGGTCGCCTTCGAATTCCGCTGGCGAGATGCCGAGCATCGAGCCTATTGGGACGCGGCCTTCACCATTGGCTCCGTCGTTGCCGCCGCCGCCCAGGGCATCACGCTCGGCGCCGTGCTCAAGGGAATTCGGGTCGAGGGCAATGCCTACGCCGGCGGCTGGCTCGACTGGCTGAGTCCGTTCACGCTGCTCACCGGCGTGGCGATCGTCTTGGGGTATGCCTTGTTGGGCGCCACGTGGCTGGTGTGGAAAACCGAAGGCGGCACACAGGTGCACGCACGTCGTATGGCAGCGAGTTTGGGCGCATTGACATTGATCGCCATGGCCGCGGTGAGCGTCGCCACGCCTTTCTTACAATATGACTATTGGCGCCGCTGGTTCACCCTCCCGGACGTGTTCCTGACCGCGCAGGTTCCGTTGCTGGTGGTCATCACGGCCGCCGTCTTCTTCTGGAGCCTGCGGCGAGGGTCGGAGCGCCTGCCGTTCCTGATGGTGTTGGCGCTGTTCCTGCTGAATTTCATCGGTTTAGGGGTGAGCGTGTTCCCCTACCTCGTCCCGCGGCAGGTGACGATCTGGGATGCGGCGGCACCCGTCCGCAGTCAGGAGTTCATGCTGGTTGGCGCCGCCATCATCGTGCCCATCATCATCGTCTACACGGCTTGGGCCTACTGGGTGTTCCGCGGCAAGGCCGGCACCCACGGCTACCACTGACCCTTAAGCTGCCCTCGATGTGGCAACGCCTTGGCTGGATGGCGCTGATCTGGGCGGGCAGTGTCGCGGCGGTTCTGGCGGTGAGCCTCATCCTGCGGCTGTGGTTGAAAAACTGAAGTAGCCAGCTGATTAGATCGGTTCATCCGTTCCCGCCGCCAAGGACTCGATTTCTTCCGCGGTGAGCTCGCGCCATTGACCCTTGCCGAGCTCGCCCAGACTCAAAGTGCCGACGGCCACCCTCACCAGCCGCAGCACCGACACGTCAAAGGCAGAGAGCAGGCGTCGGATATGCCGGTTGCGTCCCTCGGTGAGAACGATCTCGAGCCACGCGTTCTTAGTCCCGATGCGCAGGCTTCGCACCGACTTCACGGCCAGCCATTCGCCGTCGATCACGACGCCACGCTGCAGCGATGCGAGCAGAGCAGGGTCCGGCAGTGTGTTGATGTGTACATGATAGGTCTTGGTCTGCCTCGACGTCGGGTTGGTGATGCCGGCAGCCCAGAGGGGATCATTGGTGAAAAGCAGCAGTCCTTCGCTGGCTTTATCGAGACGTCCCACCGGCGCCACCCAGGGCAGGCCGGCACCCTCGAAACAACGATACACCGTATCCCGGGCACGCTCATCTTTCGCCGTCGTCACGAGGCCGCGGGGCTTGTTCATCATCATGACCAACCGAGCCGCCTGTGTGGACTGTTGGTGATCGATGTCGATGCGGTCCATCCCGAAGCGAACCGGCAACTCCGCATCATGGACCGTACGACCGTTGACGCGCACCCGCCCCTCGCTCACCCAGCGCGCGGCCTGGGTTCGCGAACCCAAGCCCATCTTTGAAATCACCCGAGCCAGGCCGTGGCGAGGCGGCCTGCTCGGGTGACGTTCCGGTTTCGACGCCACCATCACCTCACGTCGGACGTCACGCCAACTCCGAGATCACGCCAAGTCGAAGCGGTCGAGGTTCATCACCTTGCTCCAAGCCGCAACGAAGTCCCGTACGAACACATCCTGCGAGTCACCGCACGCATAGACCTCCGCCAAGGCACGCAGCTGTGAATTCGAACCGAAGACCAGATCGACAACCGTCCCCGTCCATTTGAGTTCTCCCGTCGCCCGATCATGACCCTCCAGCACTCCTTCCGAGCGGGTCGACTTCTGCCACTTCGTCTGCATGTCGAGCAGGTTGACGAAGAAATCATTGCTGAGAGTGCCGGGCCGATCAGTGAACACGCCATGCGGGGTTTGCCCGACGTTGGCATTCAATACGCGCATCCCCCCGATCAGCACCGTCGCCTCCGGGGCCGTGAGCGTCAACAAGTTCGCCCGTTCGACGAGCAGCTCCGCAGCCGACCCCTCGTAACCCTTCCGCACGTAATTGCGGAAGGCGTCAGCGATCGGCTCGAGTACCGCGAAGGCCTGCTCATCAGTCTCCTCCTGGGACGCATCCATTCGTCCCGGCGAAAACGGCACCGTGACCGCATGACCCGCTTTCTTCGCTGCTTCCTCGATGGCGGCAGAGCCACCCAACACGATCAGGTCGGCAAGCGACACTTTCTTGCGATCCGATGGAGCGTTCCCACCGGCCTGCGCGCCGTTTCCACCGGCCTGCGCGCGGTTGAAGTCTTGCTGAATCGCCTCGAGCGTCGCCAGCACCTTCGCGAGTTCCAAGGGCTGATTGACTTCCCACTGGTTCTGCGGCGCCAGACGAATGCGTGCGCCGTTCGCTCCGCCCCGCTTGTCGCTCCCGCGGAAAGTCGCGGCGGACGCCCAGGCCGTGGTGACCAATTGGGAGGTGGACAGTCCGGTCGCCAGGATCTCGGCCTTCAACCGGGCAATATCCTGCTCATCGATCAGCGCGTGATCCCGCGCCGGGATCGGGTCCTGCCACAGTAGTTGCTCCTTCGGCACCAGCGGTCCCAGATAACGCGACACGGGTCCCATGTCCCGATGAGTGAGCTTGAACCACGCCCGGGCGAACGCATCGGCGAACTGATCGGGGTGCTCGTGGAAACGCCGCGAAATCTTTTCGTAGGCGGGATCAAACCGCAGCGCGAGGTCGGTGGTCAGCATGGCCGGCGCATGACGCTTCGACGGATCATGGGCATCCGGCACCGTGCCTTCGCCCGCGCCGCCCTTCGGCTTCCATTGGTGGGCGCCGGCCGGGCTCTTCGTCAGCTCCCATTCATACTCGAACAGGTTCTGAAAGTAATCATTGCTCCACTGGGTCGGCGTGCGCGTCCAAGTGACTTCGAGCCCGCTGCCGATCGAGTCGCCGCCCATTCCGGTCCCGAATCGGCTCTTCCAGCCAAAGCCCTGATCTTCGATACCGGCCGCTTCCGGTTCCGGGCCAACCAATGCCACATCACCGGCGCCGTGAGTCTTGCCAAAGGTGTGACCCCCGGCAATGAGTGCAACGGTCTCCTCGTCGTTCATCGCCATGCGCGCAAAGGTCTCGCGAATATCGCGCGCCGCGGCCAGCGGATCAGGATTGCCGTTCGGACCCTCTGGGTTGACATAAATGAGACCCATTTGGACCGCAGCCAGCGGCTTTTCGAGGTCACGATCGCCGCTGTAACGTTGATCTCCCAGCCAGGTCGTTTCGGAACCCCAGTAGATATCTTGTTCCGGCTCCCAGGTGTCAGCTCGCCCGCCCGCGAAACCGAAGGTCTTGAATCCCATCGATTCCAGAGCGACGTTCCCTGCAAGGACCATGAGGTCGGCCCAGGAGATCTTCCGACCGTACTTCTGCTTGATCGGCCACAGCAACCTGCGCGCCTTGTCGAGATTGACGTTGTCGGGCCAGCTGTTCAAGGGAGCAAAGCGCTGGCTGCCGCTCCCCGCGCCCCCGCGACCATCTCCGGTGCGATAGGTACCGGCGCTGTGCCAGGCCATGCGGATGAACAGAGGGCCGTAGTGCCCGAAGTCCGCCGGCCACCAAGGCTGCGAATCGGTCATGAGTACATGCAGATCCCGGACCACGCCATCCAGGTCGAGGCTCTTGAATTCCTTCGCATAATCGAAATGGCCGCCCATCGGGTCGAACTTCGATGAGCGTTGGTGAAAAATGCTCAAGTTGAGCTGATTGGGCCACCAGTCTGCATTCGATCGTGCGCCCGCCGGCGTCTTTTTTGCGGCGGTCCCCGCGAACGGGCATTTACTCACTGTCTCCACGGTATTCGCTGTCTCTACGGTATTCGCTGTCTCCACGGTATCCATCTTAGTCTCCAGTTCAAGTCCAATGTCTCCAAGTGGCCTCAACATAGAGCGTGGGGAGAAATTACTCCAATCGATCCTTTCAGCTTAGTCGATAGATGGTTTCTATACCGCGACCAGGCGTCACCGGCCAGGCCCTCTTCCCAGAGGAACGCCTGTTGCCTATCGGCGTTTGAGCTGGACCGTCGGTCCCGAGCCGCCGGTCGTCGAGGCCGTGGAGGTCTGACAATCGCTAAAGAAATGCTCCCCCAGGTCGATGGATTAGACATGTCCAACGCTTCCGCAGCCCGCGATCCGCTGCCCATGGCCATGCCCTGCGGGCGCGGCAAGTCACCGGGGCGCGCGCCGCTGATCTGCGTTGTCGTCTCATGGATGGCCTGCGTGCCGGCGGCGTGGCCGACCGACATGCAAAATCCCACGGGGCTGCCGCTGTACCCGAATCTCACCGCAGCCGTTCTGGACAATGTATTTCGCACCGACTTGCTCGGCCATTGGTGCATGCACCTGTCCGCGCGGAGCAGCGACTCGCTCGATTCGGTGGAGAATTGGTATCGCCGGGCGCTTGCGAAGGACAGCGAGACCGACCTCAACCACGATCCCGCCTATGGAAGCACGCCGAATCTCGACGGTATCAAATTGAGCAGCAACATCGACACGGTGGCCATCTACCGTGTGGCCGGAAGCCAGGCAACCTTCATCGATCTCGCTCGCTGCAGCGCGGTTCGATAGCGCCGCTGACAGGCCCGGCATTACGGGTCGCGCCCGCCGTGGGCGCGCGCTCAGATCGGCCGCTACACGAAGCCGATCGATGCCTTGGGAAACGCGCCGAGATTGGGCAATACGGCAGCGAGCTGCGCCGGGGTGACGCCGAACCAAGTGGCCAACGTGGCAGCATACTGATCGACCGCGATGGTCGGGATCCAGCGGCCCTCGCCGCCAACGTCATCGGGGCCGCCCAGTTCGAGGGTGGGAACCGCCCCATAGAGCTTGCCGCCTTTGACGGCGCCGCCCGCGACCAGATGATGGCTGCCCCAGGCGTGATCCGAGCCGCCGGTGGTGTTCGGCGCATAGGTGCGGGCGAATTCCGACAGCGTGAACGAGGTCACCGCATCGGCGGCGCCGATGTCAGACATGGCACCGTGAAAGGCAGCGAGTCCGGCACTGAGCTGCGCGAACAGCGCCTGCTGTTCGTTGAGCTGGTTGGTGTGGGTATCGAACGAGCCCAAGGTCACCAGGAACACCTGGCGCTGGGCGCCGAACTCCACGCGAGCCTCGATGACCTTGGCGACGGTCAGCAGCTGCTGCGCAAAGTTGGTCGTGAGCCCCGCGAAGCGGGCGACCGCGGCGCCCGTGGTGGCCGTCAGGATGGGACTCAACGAGGCGCTGCAGGCGAGTGCGCCCGACATCACGTTCTCGGCGGCGTGGGTGAGATCGGTGCCGTTGTCGAGCGTGAGCAATTGATTCAAGGCGGTCCGCCGCGCGGAATCGGCGGCCGAGGTGGAATAGCCCGCGAGGCCGAACGAGCCGCTCACCGGGATGCCGAGGGCGGAGGTTGCCGCACCGGTCACGAACAGGTTGTTGCCGCCCGTCGAGATCATCGTGGGCAGCGTGGCGTTCGCGTTGAGCGCCGCGAGTTGATCGGCGAGCCGGCCACCCCAGCCGGTGGGCGACAAGTCCGTGGAAACCGAGGATTGCCACTGATGTTGCTGATCGATGTGCGAGAACAACGCGTCGGGTGTCGGCGTGCCGGGTGCCTGATACTGCGCCAGCGTCAACGGCTGCACCAGCGTGCCGACGTTGGCCACCACCGCGAGCGTCCCCGCCTTCCACAGCGACTGCACTCCCGGCAGCGCCGGGTGCAGGCCGTAGCGCAGCACGCCGCCCGCCTCCTGAAGAGGCAGCAGCGTCGATTGCGGCAGCGCCAGGTTCGCGCGCGTTTTCGCATAAGCCGCATAGCCCGCAGCGTCCACCGGCACCATCATGTTGTTGCTGTCGTTGCCGCCGGCCAGGAACACACACACCAGCGCCTTGTAACTCGACGCGCCGTTGGCCGCGCGCGCGGAGCGGGATGCGAATACCCCGAGTTGTCCAAGCGCCGCGGTCCCAGCCAGTGCGCCGGCGTGACCCAGGAAATTACGTCGTTTCATCATCAGCGCTCCACTTGGTATTGCCCGGACGTCAGGATCAAATAAGCCGCCGTGGCCGCCGCCGCGGTCGGCGTCGACTGCACACTTGCCGCCGTGGCGATGACCGAGCTCGCCGCACTCGACAGGCTGCCGTGCATCAGGAGTTGGTTCAATTGCGCGACCTCGGCCGGCACGTTCTTGAGATTCGCGAGCGCCGTCAAATTGACGGTGGTGCCGGTGCTGCCTGTCACGGTGGGGTCGGGAGCCGCGCCCGCTTGCATGATGACGGTGCTGACGAAGTTCGCCCGCGCGAGCGCGGTCGCGGCGTCGTCGACCTCGAACTGCGGCGCCAGCAGAGCGGTGCCCGGGATCTGATAGGTCGGCGGGTAGAAGTCGAACACCGACGGCGCACTGAACAGATACTCGCCCATGGCCGCGCCCTCGGCGCGCAGGTAGACACCGTCCGACTGGCCGCCCAACGAGCGAAGCACGCCGGTCATGAACACCGCTGGATCGCGCAGATGGCCGAAATCGCTCGCCGCCGGCGTATCGCCGCGGGCCTCGGTGTCGGTGAGGATGGCGCGCACCACCGCACTCAAATCGCCACGCACGCCCTGGCCATTGTTGGCGAACACGGCCGAGATCCGCGCCACATACGCGGGGCTGGGATTGCTGGTCACCAGATGTTGAATCAGCTGCTTGCCGATGAACGGACCCACATTCGGATGATTGAAAATGTTGTCGAGCGCCACTTTCAGATCCTGCGCCGGGGTTCCGCCCGCCGGCGCCGTCACGCCATTTAACAGCAACTTGGTTCCGGGTTCGTGATGCGCCGCGAACGACGTCATGACCCCGGCGTAGTTCACCGGATTGGTCCAATTGGACGTCGCCCCGGCGAGCGGCGGATAAGTCCAGCCGGTGTACACCGAGGAAAATCCCTCAACCACGGCTTGATCGTAAGTCGGGATTGGCGAGCCGTGTGCATCGAGGGTGGGCGTGCCGTCGGCATTGAGTTCGTTCACGCCGATCGAGAAGAGCTGGAGCATCTCGCGCCCGTAATTCTCGTTGGGGCCGATGCCCGTGGTGGCATTGGTCTTGTCGTTGTTCACCATGTTGAGATACGCGCCCATGACGGGCGAGAGTGTCACGTCTTGGATGAGCGTGCGGAAATTACCAAACGCATCATTGAGCAGGACATTCTGGTAGGCCGCCATGCCGTAGGCCTGATTGATGGCGACGCCCGACACCACAAAGATATGCGACAGCGCAAACGCGACACGCTGTCGCAGCTGATCCGGGTGGGTGAGGGCATGGGTGAAAAAGTCGCGCTGTACTTGAAACAGCGAGTACTGATCGCGTGAGCACAGGCTCGATGCGTCCGTGGGCGTCGCCGAGTCGTAGACGCAGTTGGCTGGCGCTGTCGTCGGCATGTAGGGATAGCCTGTGTACTGTGTGACCGGTGCCGCAAGCTGCTCGGCGAGGTAGGCATTGATGCCGACGCTTTGCACATGCGCGGTATCGCTCGCCGTCACGCCAAAGGTCGCCTGTTCGAGCAGACGCGCGGCATTCGCCGCCGTGGGCGGCGGCGTGACCGGCGGCGACGGAGCCACCGGCGGGGTCGGCGCCACGGGCGGGGTCGGGGCCACCGGCGTGGCCGGGGTCACCGGCGTCGGCGAGGCCCCGGTCGTCTTCGAGGTCACGGGCACCGTCGGCGTCGCCGGCGACGCCGCGGTCACAGGGACCAGCGGGGGAGACGCCGCCGTCAGGCCGACGGTCGCGGTTGCGGGCGATGTCGCCACCACCGGCGAACTCGGCGTGGTGGCCGGTGCCGATACCGCGGATGTCGTCGAGGCCGAGGTCGGCGTGGTCACCGGCTTGACGAACATCGGACTGCCGCGGGATGAAACGGAGGATGTCGCGCCCGCGGAGCCATTGGAATCGCTGCCTCCGCCGCATGCGGTGAGCGCAATCGTGGCCAGCATCGAGGCTGAGACTTTGACATACATCATGGTCGGCACCGGTCTGTTAATTGAGTTCGCCGGCGGCATCCCCATCCCTGGCGCAACGGAGCGTGGCTCATGCGGGTAGCGGTGGCAATTGTCCGCGAACCAAGACAGAGGATTATGTCCGGATGGGCTTCATTGCTTGAGTTCGCGATACACTCTCGCGCTTTTTCATGCTGTTGAAATTTCCACCGGAGCGAAGCGAATGCGATCGACCCTGCGAATCTTGCTGACGATGATGACGACCTTGAATGGGGTGCCGGCGCTCGCCGCATCGGCTGCGAGTCCCTTGCCCATGGCAAAGCCTGAGACCGTCGGCATGTCCGCGGCGCGGCTCGACGCCATGACCGAGCATTTTCGCGCCGCGGCCGGCGCGCACGGAGGCGCCGGCTATGTGCTCATGGTGGCACGCAACGGCAAGCTGGTGCACGCAAGCGCGGTCGGCTATCGCAACATCGAAGCGGCACTGCCGATGACTCTCGACACCCGCTTTCGCATCGCCAGCATGAGCAAGCCCATCACCACGGTCGCCGTACTGATGCTGTATGAGGAGGGACGCTTTCGCCTTGACGATCCCATCGCACAGTTTCTTCCCGAATTCGCCAATCCGCGCGTTTACACAGGGGTCGACGCCCAGGGTGCGATCACCACCGAAGCCGCCAAACGCGGCATCACCATACGCGACCTGCTGACCCACAGCAGCGGCTTGGGGTATCTGTTCGATCCGAAGACGCCGCTCGGCAAGTCCTACCTCGCCCTGAAAATCGATCCGCATGGATCGCTCGCCGACAATGTGCGCTTGATTGCGGGTGAACCGCTCTATTTTCAACCCGGCACGGGCTGGTTCTACAGCTACGCCGACGACGTGCTCGGCCGACTCGTCGAGGTCGTATCGGGACAGCCGTTCCAGCAGTTCCTCACTGAGCGCCTGTTCGTGCCCCTGAAGATGAATGCGACCGGGTTCTACGTACCGGCCGAGGCGAAGTCGCTGATGGTGTCCATGTATGGACGCGGGGCAGACGGCGCCCAGCGGCTCGCGACCCAATACGACGATCCGGCCGATCCGCGGCGCTGGCCCTCGGGCGGCGGCGGCATGATCTCGACCGCCGGAGACTATCTGCGCTTCGCTCAGATGCTCGCGAATGGCGGCAGCCTGGACGGCCATCAGTACCTCTCACCCGTCACCGTGGATCTGATGATCCACAATCAGGTCGCGGAAACCGCCATGGCGGACTTTTGGGGCGCGGGATCGACCGGATTGGGCTATGGTCTCGGCGTCGGCGTCGAACTCGACACACGCCGCGCGAGTCACGCCGGTTATCCCGGCGATGTCTCCTGGGGCGGCGTCTTCGACACCCATTGGGTGGCAAGCCCGCGCACTGGCATCGTGGCGGTTCTGCTGACCCAGAGCGATCCGTATGGCACCGACGCCACGCAGCAGCGAGCCGCCAACGACGACGACATGATGAACCTCCTATTCGCCGCCGTGAGCCAACCGGCGCCGGCGACTCGAGGCGATCCCATGGCGGTACTGCGCTGACGGATCTACGTCTCCAGCACGACGCTCACTGGGGGCGGGTCGCGAAGGGTCGCGAGGATCACGCAATAGCGTTCGGTGGTGTCGATGAGACGTTGACGCCATCAGCTTCACGGCGGCGCATGCCAGGCGCCGCTACACTCGAATCACAGGACTACCCGCGGAGAATCGAGATAATGAATTCGCGTGCACCCGGCGCAGGCCGCCTTACTGCCTCATGCCGCCTCACCACCCCATCGCGGCTTGCCGCCTTGTTGCGCCTCGCCGCCCTGCTGCTCGCGGCGGGATCGGCCGCCGCCGGTTCGAAATCCGATATCGCCGACCCAGCGCGCTGGCGCGAGGAATCCGCGGCCACCGTCATCGTTCGCGACGACTGGGGTATCGCACACGTCCACGGCCGCACCGATGCGGACGCCGTTTTCGGCATGATCTACGCGCAGGCCGAGGACGACTTCAACCGCATCGAGACCAATTATCTGAACGCGCTCGGCCGGCTCGCCGAAGCGGAGGGCGAGTCGGCGCTGTGGTCGGATCTGCGCCAGCGACTGTTTATCGATCCGCGTGATTTGCAGAGCCGCTTTCACCGCAGTCAGCCGTGGCTGCAACGACTCATGGTCGCCTGGGCCGATGGACTCAATGCGTATCTCGCCGCCCACCCTGACGTTCACCCGCGCGTCATTAGCCGCTTCGAGCCGTGGATGGCATTGAGCTTCAGCGAGGGCAGCATCGGCGGTGATATCGAGCGTATCGATCTCGCCGCGCTCGAGAAGTTCTACGGCGCGGCCGCGCTCGCCCCGCCACCGACCGCCTACGATCCGGGTCCGGTCGAACCGGGCGGTTCGAACGGCATTGCCATCGCTCCCGCGAACACCGTGAATCATCATGCGCTGCTGCTCATCAATCCGCACACGTCGTTCTTCTTCAGGTCGGAGCTGCAAGCCGTCAGCGATGAGGGGCTCGATGTTTATGGCGCCGCCACCTGGGGCCAGTTCTTCATCTATCAGGGATTCAATGATCGTGTGGGCTGGATGCACACCTCGAGCGGTGTCGACAACGTGGACTTCTTCGCCGAATCCATCGATCACCAGGGAGACAAGTACACCTATCGATACGGCGCCGAACGGCGGCCGGTGACGACGAGCGGCATCGAGCTGCGCTATCGCGACTCCGCCGGACGCCTCGCCACGCGTCGATTCACGACCTTCCGAACCCATCATGGCCCGGTGGTGGAAAAGCGCAATGGCAAGTGGATCAGTGTTGCACTGATGGAAAAGCCGGTCGAGGCTCTGAGTCAATCCTACCTGCTGACGAAGGCGCGCGACTATCCTGCATTCATGCAGGCGATGGAGTTCAAGGCCAATTCCTCGAACAACACCGTCTACGCCGATGCAGACGGGAACATCGCCTACCTACATCCACAGTTCATCCCTCGCCGCGACGACCGCTTCGATTACACACAACCTGTTGATGGATCGAATCCCACCACGGACTGGCGCGGGCTGCACGCGCTCGACGAGCTTCCGACCCTCCTCAATCCAGCGGTGGGCTGGATCATGAACACCAACGACTGGCCTTATTCCGCCGCCGGGCCGGACAGCCCGAAGCGCGCGAACTTTCCGCGCTACATGGACACCTTCGGCGAGAACCCCCGCGGTGAGCACGCGACGCTGCTGCTCGAGGCTCACAGCGGCTTCACCGCGGAATCCTTGAACCGCGCCGCCTATGATTCCTATCTGCCGGCTTTCGCACGGCTGATTCCCAAGCTGCTCGGCGACTACGACGCCCTCCCCGAGTCGATGCCGCTCAAGGCACAGCTTGCAGCCCCCATTCGCGAACTGCGCGATTGGGATTTCCGCTGGTCGGCGCACTCGGTGCCGACGGCATTGGCGGCGCTCTGGGGAGACGACCTCTGGGCGCTGCTCAAACAGGATGCCGCCACCCGCGGCATCTCGGTCTATGACGCCATGGCCGAGCCCGCCCAGGCCGCGCTGCGCCTGCAGGTCTTGAACACCGTGCGCACACGACTCACCCGCGACTTCGGCAGCTGGCGCGTCGCCTGGGGCGATATCAATCGTTACCAGCGCACGACCGGTGACATCGACCAGCACTTCTCTGATGGTGCGCCCAGCGCCCCCGTGCCGTTCACCGCCGGGCGCTGGGGGTCGCTCGCCTCCTTCGCTGCGCGCCGGTATGACGGTACGTCGAAGTATTACGGCACCAGCGGCAACAGTTTCGTCGCCATCGTCGAGTTCGGCGACCGGGTGGCGGCGCGCGCCGTGTCGATCGGCGGCGAGAGCGGTCATCCGGACTCACCGCACTTTGCCGATCAGGTGTCGCGCTTCATCGATGGTACGCTACGGCCGGTGTACTTTTATCCGGCCGATCTGGAGGGCCATGTCGAGCGCCAGTACCACCCCCAATTGAGGCCGCCGAATCAGTGAACGGCATGGGCCGCCGCCCACGCGGTAAGCGAGTCATTGCCTTGGTGTTCCCGCAAGGCGCTGCACTGCTCGATGGCTTCGAGCTGCTGCTTGAGGATGCGATCGCCGCCCAAGATGCCGGCGATACGCGGCGCAAACCACGTCCGGAGTTCCTCAGCTTGCGCTGAGGTGCAGCGGTTGGCCGCGGCCCACAGGATGACCGAGCTTTGGTATTGATCGGGCAGACGGCGGGCGAGGAGATCTTCGTGCGTCTTGAACCATTCCCAGAATACCTCGACGTCCTTGGGTTCAGTGACCATGGGTCGATAGAGATAGCGCAATTCGCCCACCGCCACGGCCGGCGTCGTGCCATAGTCGCGCGCCCGCTCGCCGAGCACGGGGTCGTGAGTCCCGCCCAGTGCCTCCAGCAATTCATAGCGCTGCCCCGTTTGGGTGTTGACGGCCAATTCGCCGAGCACGGCGTCAAAGGCCGGCGTACCGGACTCCTGCACGGCGACCTTGAGTGCCGCCTTGCGAATGTCAGGGTCAACCCGCGTCAGGTCGACCGTGCCGGCGCCGTCGAGCCCGAGCGCGCGGCGCCCCTCGCCGTTCAGGGCGCTACGCAAGACCGCATCATGCGCGGTGAACGCGAGAAAATCAGTCAAGCGAACGCGGAGCTGCGTGGTGGCATCGGTGTCCGACGGCTGACGGCGTAGTCCGAGTGTCGCCGCGCGCGGCCCGTACAGTCTCAGCGCATAGGCGTCCAATGCGGGGCGGGTGGCATCGGTTGCGAGATGCTCTCGGATCCAGGCAAACAGGTCGAACAGAGCCGTCGCGACCTGGGGTGTTGGCGATGCCGAAAGCGTCGGCATGGCGCCCAGGAGCTCCGCCGGCGTCGTGCTCCCCTGCAGGAACGAACTCGATACGGCGTCGGCATAGATCAGCTGTTCGGGCTGAGTCAGCGATGGAAGCGCGCCGCCGAGCGCGGTGAGATCGGCCGGCGGCATGGCAAAGCGGTAATAACCCGTGGCATTCGCATTGGGAAGGTACGACGTGACGCAGCCCGCCGCGACGGCAAAGTCCCGCTGCGGCCGGTCGAGGAGAAAGCACTGGCGCGAGTCGGGGTGGTCGCCATGATCGAGGCGCACGCAGACCGGCAACGACCACTCGACGTGTTCCGGGGATACGACGCCGTAGGGGAGGTAGCGCGATTGCGTCAACGCGAGACTCGCGCTGCCCGTGCGGCATGTGAGTTCGGTGTGAACGAGCGGAATACCGGGCTGGTCCAGCAAACTGAACATTGCACCGCGCAGCTCGTCGCCCTTGCCGCTGACCTTGGCGATGGTGGCGACCAAATCATCGGCACTCCCGCTGCCAAATGCGTGGCGGGCCAGGTACTCACGCATGGCGGCCCGGTAAGCAGGTTCGCCCAGCCACTCCTCGAACATGCGCAGCACGGCCGCGCCTTTTTGATAGGTGATCCCATCGAACGCGGTCTGAATGTCGCCAAAGCTGACGATCGGCTGGCGTATCTTGCGTGCGGAAAGCAGGCTGTCGCTGCGCATGGCGCCGAGAGTTCCTTCGAGCCGTGCGACATCCCCATTGTATTCGGGCTTGAGCGCCACCGTGGCCTTGCCCTGTGCCCACGTGGCAAAGGCTTCGTTCAGCCAGATGTCGTTCCACCAGGGCACGGTGACGAGATCACCGAACCACTGGTGCGCGATCTCGTGAGCCGTGACGTTGAAGGCGCTGCGATAGGCACTCGCGGGAGAGGTGGCATCGATCCGCAGCAGCACGTCGCGAAAGATGATGAGCCCGGCATTCTCCATGGCTCCAGCGCCGAAGTCCGGAGCGCCCAAGAGGTCGAGCTTGTCGTACGGGTAGGGTTGTGCGGTGTAGTCCTCGTAGTACTTCACGATCATCGGTGTCTGATCGAGTATCCACTTGAGCTGCGGGCCGGTGCCCCGCGGCCCGATACCGCGCAGCGCGATCGGGGTCTTGCGGACGGCATTGGGTGTAATCGTGGGCCCGTCGACCACGTCCCAAGGACCCACGGCGACGGCGATCAAATAGGTGGGCAGTGGTTTCGTCGGTGCGAAGGTCAACGTCCTCCAGCCCGGGTCCGCGGCGGGCCTCTCACCGGTCTGGCGGGTATTCGCGACCGCGACCGCCTCCTTGGGCACGGTCAAGGTGACGCGGAACGGCGTCTTGAAGCGCGGCTCGTCGAATGACGGAAAGGCGTAGCGCGCGCTGGTCGGCTCCATCTGCGTCATGGCATACGCATCATCGCCGACCCGGACCTTGTACAGTCCCTGCAACTTGGCGTTGAAGGCGGCACTGTAGTCGATCAGGAGTTCGATCTCCTGGGCAGGCAGGGTGCCGTCGAAGGAGACCTCCGCGACGCCGGACGGATCGCGCTCCGCGAGTTGCGCGGTGTGCTGCTTACCCGCGGCATCGGTCACCGCGATGCGCGCGACAGCGATCTCGCTGGCGTGCAGCCACAGATGGTCGAGTGCCGTGGTCAACTTGACCCGGATTCGTACCTGTCCCGTGAAGCGATCGGCGCGTGGATCAACCTTGAGATCGAGGCCATAGGCCAAAGGAATCGCGGTGTCCGGGAGACGGCCGGTCGGTACCGGTTCCGCACGGGCGCCCACCACCAGCATGAGCGACGCCAGCCAGGCAATCGAATATTGTCGAGGGTTCATCTCATCCCATGATTCACCATACTTGTAGGGATAGTAGCGCGGGTTCCGGCTCGTTGCTCAGGCAACCGAACGCGGCCGCCCACTACGGCCCGCGCGAGAAGTGCGCGACGGACCGCTTCGAGTGCTTCGCCGGCATCGACACGCGGTGCAAACAAGCGGGCGTTGCCGACGGCGGCGCCTGCAAATTCAAAGCCACCGTCGGCGCCATTGTCGAATAGCCGCCGGTTGCCTTCGTCCGCGAAGCTCTCCGATAGCGCGCCCTCCGCGACAATGATGTCGTGCGAATCGAATTCGACGTGGTAGTAACTCACCTCGTCGTGCCAAGGTTCCTGCAGGATCGAGATCCCATTGACGAGGTCCCGCGCCGACAGGAGCATCCCGTCCAAATACATGGCGTGACCGGGCGAGACATACAGGTCGCGGCGGGGTATGCCCGCCGCCAAGGCACCGGTCCGGATGCGGACGGGCGACAGCTCGCGGTTGGCCGCCACCGACGCGCGCGAATACCGACGCCGACCGATCCAGCGGATGGGTCGCGGTTGCCCCGAGTAAGTCTTCACGAGATCGCCGATCGCGAGCGACTCGATCGGGCGCTCGCCCTCGGCGGTCGTGATGTGCGTGCCGCGCAGATAACAGGCGGCGATGACGGTGATGTCGGTGCCGGTACCGCCATTGGATGTCACGCTGAAGGTCTCGCCATAGACGGTGGACCCGTGGGGCGCGGTCAAGTCGAGTGTCAGGGTCCCTTCCGTGGGGGTGGTCAAGGTGGCGTAATAGGTCGACACATGGTCGAACTGAATGGGGGTCAGCAAAACGCTTACCTCGGCCGGCGTCATGTTGACGATATTGATGGTGTCGCCAGGGGCGAAGCCGCCAATGATGCCGGCACTCGTCCCGTCGTACGTCGAGCTGAAATGTGCCGTGCCATCGACTACCAGCGTGCCACCTTTCGGTCCGAACTTTACTGCATAATTGTAATAGCCCACGGCCCCCTTACCGCCGCTGATCGTCCCCTCATTGATTAGCGTTCCGCCGTCAAGGTACACCCCGATTCCGCCCTGGCCGTATTTGCCGCCCTCACCGCCACTGATGGTGCCGGAGTTCAACAAGAAAGCATTGGTGAGGACTGCCCCCGCGCCGCCGGTGCCTCCCGCATAGTTGAAACCGAAAATCCCCAAGTCCTCGCCGCTGTAGCCCCAACCGCCGGTGCCCCCCTCGATGGTCCCCGCATTGCTCAGCGCGACTTGCGCATCGGCGGTGAGACCGCTGCCGCCGTTGCCGCCTAAGTACCCACTGCCGCCGTAGCCGCCGATGATTTTCGAACTGCTGGTCAGGGTCGCCGTGGCGCCTGTCGCCACGTGAACGCCCGCGCCCCCGTCGCCCCCGTTGGCGGGCGACTTGGCGCCTTTGCCAGCAGTGGTGCTGGCGCCCGAGCCGCCATAGATCTCGAACCCATTATTGAGCGTTGCGCCGGCGGCGAGATCGACTCCCGTTCCACCCTCACCGCCGCGATAGGCGGCACCCGCAAATCCGCCGCGAATGGACGCCGAATAGCTGCCGCCCAAGTTGTCGAGGATGCCGCCATTGCCAACCACGACCCCGGTTCCGCCGGCGGCGCCGAATCCGCCGAATTTCGAATAGCCGCCGTTGCCGCCCTCGATGTTGAGGGTATTGTTGAGCGTGCCGCCGGACAGGTCTACGCCAACGCCACCCGCACCCCCGCCATAGCTCAACGAGCCATTGCCGCCGTTCCCACCGCTGATGCGCCCATGATTCGCCGACGTGGCCCCGGTCGAGAGGAGGTTTGCACCCGTCCCTCCCGAGCCGCCGTAATTGCCGTAATACCCTGAGCCGGTGCTGCTGCCGCCATCGCCACCCATGACGAGATAATCATTGATGAGGGTGTCACCGGTCAGGGCGAGGTTGACGCCGATCCCTCCGTTGCCGCCGTGGCCCGATTCGGTGAGACCGTAGCTCCCGGCGACGAAACCCAAATTCGTGAGCGTCGCGTTCTGGACCAGGGAAGCGATCCCCGTGTAGGTATCGGCCGGATTTTCATCGCCGGGCCGCACGCTGGCACCGGAGCCGACCAGCAAGCTGCTCGAGTAACCCGCACCCAGGATAACGGTGTGGTCGACGTTTCCGTAAATGGCATTGACGGTCATACAGCGGCTCCCGAATCGGTCGATCGAAACATCCGATCCGCTGCCGAAAGTGGCATGGCTGCCCCCAATCGCCCTGTCAGAAAGCTGTTATTTTTCTCTCAGCGTCGAATTTCGCTCTTTGACACACGCCAGTGGACCTCAAAACAGGCCGGCGAAGCTCAGAGCGACTGCGCTGGCGCCGACTTGAGCAGGCCAAGGATTCGCTTGAAACCTCGCCGGCGCGCCTCGGACTCGAGCTCCACCCTGACTTCGAGCGCCGAGGGCTTACCGAGCGATGCAAGCAGGCGCCACTCCGCGAGCCTTGCTTCCAATGACCAGGCAACGAAGTGCCGCCGCGCAGCGTCGAGCGCGAGTTCGTGCAGATGCCGGACCGCATCGGCAGGCGAGCGGCCGTCGAGCTGCGCCAGTGCGATATCGACGAAATAGATCTCCTGGCGGGCCGTGATGGCGGCGCGCAACGTACGGATCTTCGACAGGGCGCTATCGCGCGCCGCAGCGTCCCCGAGCTTTTCGGCGCAGACCGCAAGCAGCGCTTCGGCATCGGCCTCACCTGTCGCCGCATCGATCCCCGAAAAGCCTTGCGCCGCCCTCTGCAATCGTTGCACCGCCTGCTCTCGGTGGGCGGACTCGAACTCGATCTGTCCGAGCACCAACTGGGCATTGGCGGCATAGATCGGATTGCGGCTCGGGGCCGCGAGCGCCTCGACTCGTTCGAGGAGCGCCTTCGAGCGGTCGGTCTCACCCCGGTCGAAGGCGACTTGGGCGCAGATGAAGGTGCTATAGATGGCGAACTGGGGGTCGGTGAGCGCCGCCGCCTCGGTCATGGCCCGTTCGCAAGTGTCGTGCGCCGAGTCCAGGTCGCCGCGTAGTCGCAGTTCATCGGCATTGGTGGCGAGCGACCACACATGTCCGCCGCGGTCGTGCGCGCGTTCGGTGAGTTCGGTGACCTCGGCATATTGCGCCATGACCTCGTCCGAGGCGGCGTCGTCACCGGCGATGGTGGCGAGCGCACGCAAGGTCCAAGCCTGCAGCGGTAGATCCCCTGTCTCACGGGCGCTGGCGAGTGCCTGGCGCGCAGCCGCCCGGGTCCCGTCAAGATCGCCTGCGACCCACAGCAGCGAGGCGATATTCCGGTACACGGCGCCGACCTCGCCCGCATCACCGATGCGCTGCGCGATGCCTAAGGCAGTTGAATACTCCTCGTGCGCGGCCTTGATCTGATTTTGATCGGCAAGCACTGCCGCCAACTGCCGCCGCGCTGCGCTCTCCCCGTGCGGATTGCCGAGTGCACGGTAGGCACTGATCGCCGACTGCGCATCGCTTGCCGCCGCCTCGTAGTGGCCGAGCAGCGTCCTGGCGTTGGCAAGTTCGAGCCCGGCGTCAGCGGCGAGAGCCGGCATTGCCCGGCCCTGCGACTCGGTCAGAGCGCGCGCCGCAGATTGCTCAGCCTCCTTGGCATCGTTGCGCGCACGCGCCAGCCGGGCCGCCGCCAGATCCACCCGCGGATCCCCTGCCGCTTGGGGCAGACCTTAAGTCCGCCAGCAGCGCCTGGCCGCCGGTGAAGTCGCCCATCGCTATCGCAGCGTCGACTCCGTCGATGCGGTATTCGATGGTCAAGGGCTTGAGAGTCACCAGGGATTTCCAGGTGGCCGCGGCCTCACCCCATTGGTATTGATCCGTTTGCACGGCCGCATCGATCTCCAGCTTGAGCTCGGGGGGCACATCGATCGCTCGGCTGGCAGCCTGCTCAGCCGCAGCCAGCGCTTTTTCCCGGAAGCCCAACGCCGACCAGGCCCGCGAAAGATAGAGATAAGAAGGCGCGAACTCCGGCGCCTGCGCCACCGCCTCCAACAACTCGTCCCGGGCCCGCGCCGCATCGTGCCGCTCCATGGCATCGAGCGCGACACCGATGCGTTGCGCCACGGCGGTCGTCGGCGGCTGGGACCGTGCCACCAGACCGGCCATGGCCGCCGTCGGAATGCTCACACCCAACCGGTCGCGCAGGCTGGCGCCCGATTGGTTGACGAGTTGCGCCAGCGCTGAAAGCCCCGCCTGATTCGATATCGTGGCGACGATCACCCCACTGCGCGCATCCTGAAGATGCACGTCGACCCGGAGCGTGGGGTCATCGACGGCGGCGGCGACCCAGTAGCTGCCGCTCACCACGTAATCAGCGCCCAAGCGAGTGCGCAGTTGAACGAGCGCGTCATGTCCATACCCGCCGGTGAGCGGCGCGCTCAATCCCTGGCCGGCGTCGCGCACCAACTCATCCGGCACCACACGGACGCGATCCGCCGCGCTCAATTCAGCCCCGAGCATTGCGGTGAGAGCGGGTCCGAGCCACGCGTCTTTGATGTTCTGCGACAGGTTGCTGAACCCAACGAACGCCACGGTCCTATCCGCCGGAACGGCGGCTTCAAGTGCCAGCCGCGGTTGCCGGGTCCCGGACCGCCAGGCTAAGGCGGCGATGCAGAGCGCCACGACGACGGCCCCCAAGACTCTCGTTGCATTGAACCGGGGTCGATGCCGCCGCTCCTCCCCGGTCTCTGGCGACGTTGCCGGCACGACGGCTGCGGGCGCCACGGCTGCCGGCGCTGCGCCTGCGCGCCAGTCGATCGCGACCGGCGCGGCAAAGCGATAGCCGAGTTTGGGCACGGTCTCGACGAAGCGAGTGCTCTTGGCCGTATCGCCCAAGGCGCGCCGGATCTGCCAAATGTGGTTGCTGAGCGTCGCCTCCTCGACATAACCGCGCGGCCACAGCGCGTTCATCAGCTCGTCCTTGGACACCAAGCGTCCCGCCCGCTCGACCAGCAAGACCAAGGTATCGAAGACCTTGGGTGTCAGCGCAATCCGTGTCGCCCCCTGGGTCAGGCTCCGCTCGAGCGGTTCTAGCTGGAATTCCCCGAACCGGTAGATGGGACTTCCCTGTCCGGACATGACATGCGCCTCAACTCAACCGCCAACGAACCCTTATGGGAAAATAACAGACTGCTGAGGAGGGCGAAATGGGCCGCCCGTGGCCCCCGGCCGATTTTGCGAAATGATCGGGCGGCGCTGCCACAATGACGTCCAACAACAGTCAGGGAATGGCAGCAGCGGGCCTTATGATCTGCATTGCTGCCTGAACGAACAGGGGATCTATGGCAACGACGCCAAGCGCTGAACCGGGGCCTTCCGGCGCCGAACGGCGCAGCCCTCTGCCGTCCTCACCGTCCGCCTCGATCAACGTTGGCACGACGCTGGTCATGGCGATTGCGTGCGGCGTCGTGGTCGCCAACATTTACTATAACCAACCCATGCTCGGCATCATGGAAGCCGCCTTCCCGCGCCAGGTCACCGTGATCGGGCTGGTGCCCACCGCAACGCAATTGGGTTTCGCCGCAGGCGTCCTGTTCCTGGTGCCGTTGGGAGACCGGTTCGACCGGCGGCGGCTCATACTGATGCAAGTCGCCGCACTCACGCTATCGTTGGCCGCTGCTGCTCTGGCGGCTGACCCATGGTCCCTCGTGATTGCCTCGGCACTGGTCGGCGCGGCATCGAGCGTCTCTCAGCAGATCGTGCCATTCGCAGCCGAGTTGGCCGAGCCCAACCGCCGTGGGGCGACGATCGGGATCGTGATGAGTGGCCTCCTCTGCGGTATTTTGTTTGGTCGCGCCGTCGCCGGCGCAGTAGGCGACCATTATGGCTGGCGCGCCATGTTCTGGTTCGGCTTGGCTTTGGCGGTGGTGGTGGGTTTGCTGTTGGCGGCCGTGTTACCTCGAAGTCTGCCCAAGACGCAGGAAGGCTACGGCACTCTGCTGAAATCCCTCATCATGCTCTGGCGCCAGGAGCCGGAATTGCGACGGGCAACCGTCATCCAGGGCTGTCTCTTCGGCTCGTTCAGCGTCCTCTGGACCATCCTGGCGCTGCAACTCGACGCGCGATACCATCGAGGTGCCGAATTTGCCGGCCTCTTCGGCATCGTCGGTGCGGTCGGTGTGTTAGTTGCGCCAATCGCCGGCAGGATCGCAGACCGCAGGGGTCCGCATATCGTCATCGGACTCGGCAGCGTCATCATGCTCGCGTCCTGGGTGGTTTTCGCGGTGTGGGGCATGATCCCGGGGCTGATCGTTGGCGTCATGCTGCTGGACTTCGGCGAACAGGGCGCGCTGATCTCGAACCAACACGTCATCTATGCGCTTCGCCCTGAAGCGCGTAATCGGATGAACACGGTATTCATGGGCGGAATGTTCGTAGGCGGAGCGATCGGCTCAGCGGGCGCGAGTCTCGCTTGGCAATTCGCCGGCTGGGCTGCTGTGTGCGCTTTCGGGGCAGTCCTGGTCGCAATCGCCTTGGGCCTGCATGCATGGGCCCGATCGACGCGACGTTCCATTGAACATTAACTTCATGACCGCTGGGCCGCGGGACCGCGCGTTGCTTAACGTCGGCACGGTTGCCACGGCTACCGCCACGCCTGGATCAACTTGCCGGGCCGATCGAGCGCCGCCATGTAGTTCATCGACTCGATGCGCTCGACGCGCCACACACCGTCGGTTTCGAGTCGCTCGATCGTGCGCGCATAGTCTTCGGCAACGTAGGGTGCGGCGTTCATGAAGATCACGATCGAACCGCCGCGACGCACGAGCCTTGCGATCTCGGCAAGCGCGGAGGGCCCCAAGTGGCCGGGTGCAAAGGAGCCGACACAGATCGCCGCCTCGTAAACGCCGTCCGTGAGGTAGGCGCCATCCGTGAGACGCGTCCCCGCCATGACGTCACCGGCCAGAAGCTGCCCATAGACCTGTTTTGTCGCAGCCTGCGACAGCATGTCGGCCGAGATGTCGAGTCCGTCGACTTGGGTGAAACCATGGCGACGCAGCTCGACGCCGACCAGGCCCGTACCGCAGCCGATGTCGATGATCCGCAGGTGACGATCAGGGTTCACGGCGGCAAAGGCGTTCGCACCGATGACATGCGCCGAATAACCGCAGCGCTCCAGGAGGTCGCGATCGTAGTCGGCGGCCCACGCATCGTAGTGGGCCTGCGTGCTGTCGCCCGGCCGGAAGTCGCGCAGCGCGCCGAGCATGTCTCGTGGGGTGGCGATGACGGGTGTCCGCTTCAGGGGCGAGGCTGTCCCAGGGTGTGCAACGCCCCGCCATCGAGCTGTTCGAGCATACGGCGGAGCGCTCGCGAATTACCCTCGTCTTCCGCCGAGTCGAGCGCATCCTGCAGCACGTCGCGAATCTGTGCCGCCTCGACCAGTTCCATGTCCCAGTCGGGAAACAAGCGATCGCGAATTTCCTCATCCTCGCTGAGCAACACGATCGATTCGTGCCGCGGATCCTTGCACAGATTGGCGTATAGCTGTCGCACGTTGTCCCGCGGCCCCTCGAGCCACTGGAAAAAGATGCCACCGCCGAACACGAGCAAGCCGGTGATTCCGTGCGCTGGATTGTTTCGCCGAGCATAGGCGATGATGTCGGCGACGGCTACCGAGCCGATTCCGGCCGTGGCAGTGCTGCAATAGACGATGTTGTAGAGCAACGGGGGGCGAGATCCCGGGATGGGCTCGTCGATTTGTCCAAAGGGAAAGCGGCTCACGATCATTCTTCCTTTGAGTCGGTCGACATACTTATACCAGGCGGGAAGCAGGCCCGGGGGGCTTCCGCCGCGCGCTCACGGCCCGCAATTAGCTATGGATAGAACCGCCCGCCCACGCTAACCTCTGGACTCGCAAGCTAACCGCTGGAAAAGCTGGCTGAAGGCCTGCAACCCTGCTACTGGAAATGCCGTATGTCCGCATCGTCGATCTCCTCTGCGTTGATGCCCCAGGAATGCACCTATAGCGCATCCGACTGGGCCATCTTGGCGCACCATTGGTTTCCTATCGCCGCCGCGGCGAACATCGGCGCATCCCCGGTCGCGGTCACTCTCTTGGATGTCAAGCTCGTCGTCTATCGGCTGGAAGCGGGCATTCGCGTAAGCCTGGATCGTTGCCCGCATCGCGGTGCCCCCTTGAGCATAGGCTGGGTCAAAGGGGATGAGGTTATCTGTGCCTATCACGGCCTGCATTTCGGCTCGGACGGTCAATGCCGTCAGATCCCCTCGCAGCCGGAGGCGAAGCCGCCGGCCCGGTTCCGTTTGACGAACTTCCCGGCGATCGAGCGCTATGGACTCATCTGGACCTGCTTGGATCCTCTCGAGGACGAACCCAAGATCCCGCCCTTCCCGGCCTGGGGCAGGTCCGACGTACAGTCCATCCTCTTGCCTCATGTGGATATTGCCGCCGCACCGGGCCGACAGATCGAAGGCTTCATCGACGTCGCGCACTTCGCCTGGGTGCATCGGGAAACCTTCGCCGATGCCGACAACGCGGTGGTCCCGTTGTTCGAGACGCGCACCACCGACTACGGCTTCCAGTCAGAGTATTGGAGTTCGGTGAGCAACTACGCGAAGGGTCAGCGGCATCGCGAGCCGCCCGGTTTTCGCTGGCTGCGGCTCTTTGATGTGTATCCGCCGTTCGCCGCCATGCTCACCATTCATTTTCCGGATGAGGGGCGCTTGTGGATATTGAACCTCGCGAGTCCCGTGTCGGCGCGGCAAACCCGGTTGTTCGTCCCCTGGGCCCGCAACTTCGACTTGGATGGCTCGGTCGACGATGTCTATGCCTTCAATGCGAAGGTGTTTGCCGAGGACCAGGCCATTGTTGAGCGCCAGGAGCCCAAGGACTTGCCGCTGGAACCCACCGCCGAACCGCATTTCGCGGCCGATCGCAGCGGCGTGGCCTACAGGAACGCGCTGAAATCAATGGGCCTCACCTTCGCAAAGCCGGGGCAAAGCGATTTGACCCGATGATCGACCGCCGCCGTTTCCTCAACTTGAGTACCGGGGCGGGTGCCTCCCTCCTGCTCCGCCCGGCGAGCGGGATGGCAGCGCCCGCCACGGCAGCGTCCCCCGTCAAACCGCTGCCACCGGTGGCCGAAGGATCCGCGCTGATCGCCTTTGGCCATGTCGGTCCCGTCGCCGACGAGTGCTGGACCTGGTCGCACGATCAGGGAATGAAGGCGGTGCAGGCGGCGTTCCCAAAACTCAAAGTGGCGATGGTCGAGAGCGTGCCCTTTTCTGCCGATGCCTCGCGCATCTTCCGCCGCTTCGTGGGGCAGGGCGCCAACATGGTGTTCGCCACGTCGAACTACGGGGATTTTCTTTACGATGTCGCGCGACGCGCGCCCGACGTCGCGTTCTTCGAGTGTGACGGCCGCAACCCGCTCGCCAATCTCGGCACCTACTATGTCTCGCATTGGTATCCGAGCTATGTCGCCGGAGTCGCGGCCGGCCTGATGAGCAAGAGCGGCAAGCTCGGCTACGTCGCTTCCTTCCCGGTGCCGAGCGTGCACTCCGGCGCCGGCGCCTTCCTGATGGGGGCGAGAGCGACGAACCCGGCAGCGACCCTCCAGGTGATCGCGATCAACAAATGGTTCGATCCGCAGGCCTCCACGCAGGCGGCATCCGCCCTCATCGACAACGGCGCGGATCTGCTGTTCGGCATCATGGATGAAGCCGGATATCTTCAGGTGGCCGAGAAGCGCGGCGTCAAGGCCGTGATGTGGGGCACCGATATCCGCCGCTATGGTCCCAAGGCTTACGTCAGCTCCATCATTATCGACTTTCGCAAATTCTACGTCGAGCAGGTGCGCCTCCGCCTCGCCGGCCAATGGACGCCTCCCAGCGTTCTCTTGCCCATGGGCGGCGGTGTCGACGTCGATGCCTGGGGCGAGTCGGTCCCGCCCGAGGTACGCAAGCAGGCCAATGCCGTGCGCGCGAAGATCTTGGGCGGCTGGAGCCCGTTCGTCGGCCCCCTGAAGGACAACAAGGGCACTCTGCGGGTTGCGGCCGGCAAAACCATGACGGAAGCGGAACTCTACAATTGGGATTGGTCGATCGACGGAGTCGTTGGCATCTGATGACGGCCGGCACTTCGCCGCTGGACCCATCGCCGCCCGCCCATCCGCTCCCGGCGCGGCTCGGCCAGCCGCCGCCGGCACCGCAGGTGCAGCCACCCCTGGTACAACTCCGAGGCATCACCAAGACGTTTCCCGGCGTGATCGCCTGCCGTGCGGTCGATCTCGAGGTCGGCCGAGGTGAAATCCACGCGCTCTTGGGTGAGAACGGTGCCGGCAAATCCACGCTGATGAACATTCTCACCGGCATCTATCAACCGGATGCGGGAGAGATTCACATCGATGGCGTGCGCCGGCACTTCGCCGCGCCCAAAGATGCAATGGCGGCGGGCATCGGCATGGTCCATCAGCATTTCAAATTGGTCGCCTCCTTCACCGTCGCCGAGAACATTCATCTGGGTTGGGAGCATACGCCGGCGCGTATCCGCGCTCGTGATCTCGCGGCCCGAACACGGCGACTCGCCGACAGCTTGGGGCTGGCGGTGCGCCCCGACGCGCGCATCGACGAGTTATCGACCGGCGAGCAACAACGCGTCGAGATACTGCGCGTGCTCGCCCGCCGGGCACGCGTGCTGATCTTGGATGAACCCACCGCCGTGCTCTCGCCAAGCGACGCGCAGGAATTATTCAAGACCTTGAAGGCCTTCGTCGCGCACGGCAACGCAGTGATTCTCATCAGTCACAAGCTCGATGAGGTGCTCAAGGTCGCGGACCGGATCAGCGTGCTGCGCGGCGGCCGTCGCGTCGCCACCGAAAAGGCCCTTGACTCATCGGCGAGCGGCCTCGCCCGGTTGATGGTGGGACATGACCTGGTAAGCGGCGCCAACTTGCGCGGCGCGGCGCGCGTGAACGGCGCGGGCCTCGCCACGCATCCCGTGGCCGCCGCGCATGCCGTGCCCGTGCTCGAACTGCGCGACATCGTGGTCATCGATTCGACCGGACGGACCCGTCTCGATCGCGTCAGCCTGAAGCTGCACGGCGGCGAGATCCTCGGGATCGCCGGCGTCACGGGCAATGGCCAGAAGGAATTGAGTCAGGTGGTGAGCGGCATGCTACCGGTGAGCGCGGGTGCGGTCATGCTGGGCGGGAAAGACTTCTCGCGGCGCAGCGCTCGTGACTTCGCCGCCTTCGGTTTAGGCCACATCCCGGAGGATCGACTGCAAAGCGGACTCGCTGCGGCGTTGTCCGTCATCGATAACAGCGCGTTGCGCGAATACGCCCGGCCACCGATTTCGCGGAAAGGCTGGTACCGGCCCGCCAAGGCGCGCGTTCTCGCGCAATCCATAGCCGTCGCGGCCGCGGTCAGCGTCGCGGATTTCGCCATGCCCGTCGCGAACCTCTCCGGCGGCAATCAGCAGCGCATCGTCGCGCGGCGCGAGATGCGGATCGCCACTCGCGTGTTGGTCGCGGCCTACCCGAGCCGCGGCCTCGATGTGGGCGCCATCGAGACGATGATGCGCTACTTCGTGCAGTTACGGGATGACGGCGTAGGTGTCATCTTGATCTCCGAGGAACTCGATGAGTTGCGCAACATCGCCGATCGGATCGCCGTGATGTGCCAGGGCGCGATCATGGGTGTGCTCGATCCGGCAACCGCGTCGATCGCGGACTTCGGCTTGGCTTTGGCGGGACAGCGCCACGGCGCAACGGCGCCGCTCGAGGCGCCCGCGCCGCAGAGGCCGCGAGACTGACGTGACCTACCGCCTGCAGCGCTTCCCGACTCCGCTCGCCACGAGTGCGTTCGCCGCGCGTACCCTCGCCGTAGTGCTCGCGCTCCTCACCGCCGGTGCGGCTCTGGCGCTCACCGGATCGTCGCCGCTGTCGCTCGCTCGCGAAGTCGTCACTGACACCTTCGGCTCCGCCTTTGCGCTCGAGGATCTCGCGTTGCTGGTGAGCCCGTTGATCTTGACCGGCCTGTCGGTCTCGGTGGCCTTGAGGATCGGCGCCTGGAACATCGGCGCCGAGGGCCAATTCAATGCCGGCTCTCTGGCGGCGGCGGGTATCGGGCTGTTCGTACCCGGGCCGCCGTTCGTCATCTTGAGTTTGATGCTCGCCGCGGGCATCGGCGGCGGGGTCTTGTGGATGGCGGCACCCGCACTCGCGCGGGCCTATGCCGGTGTCAGCGAGATCATCACCACGCTGTTGCTGAATTTCGTCGCCGGGCTCTTGGTGTACTGGCTGGCGACGGGCCCCTGGTTGGCGCCCGGTGGCCGGGCGATCGGCACGACCGCACGCATCGTGGTCGACATCCCGGAGCTTTGGGATGAGGTTCACTGGGGACTGCCGGCCGCGATCTTGCTGTGCGTGACCTTGAGCGCGTTGCTGCGCTTCACTCGCTGGGGGTATGAGATCCGTGTCTGCGGTTCGAACCCGCAAGCGGCGCGTTATGCCGGCATGCCGGTTCGCCGTCACCTCATCACGGTGATGCTGTTGTCGGGCGGCATCGCGGGAGTCGCCGGCATGGTCGAGGTTGCCGGTACCGTGCACCATCTGCAGGGCGGCATATCCAACAATTTCGGCTATCTCGGCATCATGGTCGCGGTGCTCGCTCGCCGTTCGACCTTGGGCGTGCTGGCAAGCGCGCTGTTCATGGCGGTGCTGCTGAATTCCGGCATCATCCTCTCGACCCGGGGTGTCGACGTCTCGGTCGTGCTCGCGGTCACGGGGCTGGTATTGTTGTACACCGCGATCGGCGACGAGATCGCGCATTATCGTATCGTCCGTGGCGCGGCCCTGAGCGCTCGCGCCGCAGAGGCCGCGCCGAAGGAGTATCCACCGAATGAGCTTGCCGAGTAGTTCGCTGTGATGGATTTGGCCACCGGTCTGTTGCACACCGCGGTGCTCGCCGGGGGAGTGCCGGCGCTGGCGGCGCTCGGTGAAGTGTTGGCCGAGCGGGTCGGGGTCATCAATCTCGGTGTCGAGGGGCTCATGGCCTTGGGTGCATTGAGCGCCGTCGTCGCCGTGGTGGCCACGTCGAATCCGTATCTTGGCCTCTTGGCCGCCTTGGGCGTAGGTTTGGCGCTCGGCCTGGTGTTCGCGTTCGTCACGGTGCAAATCCGCGCCAATCAGGTGCTCTGCGGCCTGGCGCTTACACTCTTGGGGACCGGCCTCGCCGCGGCGCTCGGTAAGCCCTATTCGGGCACGCCGGTGCCGGCGTTATTCGGCCCGGTCCCGCTGCCCTATCTATCGCGGATTCCGGTGCTCGGGCCTGCGTTCTTCGCGCAGAACATCCTGGTATACGTGATTTACCTCGTCCTGCCGGTCGGTCTGCACTATCTGCTATTTCGCACCCGCCACGGTCTGCACCTACGAGCCGTCGGCGAGAATCCCGCGGCCGCCGATGCCGCCGGCATTCCGGTGCAGCGGCTGCGCTTCTGTTATGTGGCGGTGGGAGCCGCGCTGGCCGCCGTTGCGGGAGCCTATCTCACGCTTTGTTTTGTGCCCTCCTGGTCGGAGGGTGTGGTCGGCGGGCGTGGCTGGATCGCGGTGGCACTGGTCATCTTCGCGGGCTACCGGCCGATCAATGCCGTGGCGGGTGCGCTGCTCTTCGGCACGACCACCGCGCTCGGGTTCTTAGGGCAGGCACGGAATTGGCCGGTCGCGGCGCCGGTGCTGTCCATGCTGCCGTATCTCGCCACACTGCTATTACTCATCGTCCCGGTGGCCGCTTCGCCCGCCATGCGCCGCCGCATGGCGGCGCCCGCGGCCTTGGGCTTGGCGTATTTCCGTGATGAGCGCTGAACGATGCGCGCCCCGGGCACATCAGGCTCCCCCGGCGAATCGCGCACAACCGGAGGACCGGCGTGACACCATCAGCCGTTGAAGCCATCATCCGCGGTTTGAAGAGTGCAGGGGTCAGCATCGTCTGCTACCTGCCCGATTCGCTGTTCAAGAACCTCTATCCGGCGCTCGATGCGGATCCGGACATCCGCACCATCCGGGTGACCAACGAGGGCGAGGGCGCCGCCATTTGCGGCGGCGTATTCCTGTCGGGCAAGCGCGCGCTATTGGTGATGGAGAACTCGGGCCTCCGGGCCTCGGTCGAGCCGCTGGCACGCATGGGGTTGGGGGCGGGCATTCCGATCGTCATGCTGATGAGCTATCGCGGCGAGTTCGGCGAGAACAATTGGTGGGCCATACCGCACGGCATCACCATGGAGCCTATATTGAGTGCCATGCGCATCCCCTATCAAGTCGTGCGCGAGGAGGAGCGCATCGAACGGGCGATCGTCGAGGCTTTCAGCTGGTCCTATGCGGCGTACTATCACTCGGCGGTGGCGCTCGGCGGGGAGATCGTGCGTTGAAGCGTTTCGACTGCATGCAGCTCCTGGCCGCGCGACTCACGAATGAGCTGGTGATTCTCTCGCTCGGCGGGAGTGTCGATGAATGGTATACCGCCGCCCCCCACATGCGGGCAGCGAGCCTCTTCCAGCAGCAATTGGGGTGCGTGACACCGGAGGCTTTCGGACTCGCCTGCGGCCTGCCGCATCGGCGCATCGTCTCCTTGGATACCGACGGCGGGATGATGTTCAACCTCGGGATCCTCGCCACCTTGGGCAACGAACAGCCGGCCAATTTATTGATCGTCGTGTGGGATAACGAGTGTTATCTCTCCATCGGCGGCCCGCCCACCCACACCGCCGGCGGCCGCGTCGATCTCGCGGCCATCGCCCGAGGCTGCGGCGTGCAACAGGCGTTCACCGTACACACGCTGGAGGCCTTCGCGGCCCATTGCACCACAGGCCTTGCGGCCGTGAGCCCCTACCTCATCGTCGCCAAGGTGGAGGCGACCGTAACCCCTCACATCAAACGCAAACACAGCGACGGCCGTGAGGACAAATACCTGTTCGTGCGGCATGTCGAGTCGAGCGAGGGCATCGTCATCATGGGTCCGAGCGAGCATAACTAGCGCGCATATGCCCGCCGCCCCCTCAAGCCAGCCGACACCCTCAAGCCAGCCGACACCCTTATGTCAACCGACGCCTTGATCCCAACCGACGCCCTGATTCTGAGCGGCGACACGCTGCTCACCATGGATCCGGCGAATCGCGTCGTCGCTGACGGCGCGCTCGTCATCGACGGCGGGCGCATTGCCGCGATCGGCACGCTCGCGCAGCTCGAAGCCGCTCATCCAACGCTTCCCGTGAAGCGGATTCCGCACAGTGTGCTCATGCCGGGGCTCATCAATGCCCACGCGCACTCCGGACTTTTGCGCGGCACCGCCGAACACCTTCCTGTGTGGGAATGGCT